>Ga0302157_10001432_pt1 | contig 29228 bp, 26 predicted proteins | sample I_Bog_N3_3_FD_193502 | JGI IMG/M metagenome (GOLD analysis project Ga0302157, IMG submission 193502) | Peat permafrost microbial communities from Stordalen Mire near Abisko, Sweden - I_Bog_N3_3 | ecosystem: Environmental > Terrestrial > Soil > Wetlands > Peat | place: Sweden: Abisko, Stordalen...
GAGCGTGCGCAAGGCGGACGGCGCTCGCGCCCTCGGCACGCATCTCACCGACGATAAAGTGCGCGAGGCCGTGCTTCGGCAAGGGCAAACCTATCGCGGACAGACGACGATTCTGGGCCGGCGATACCTCACCATTTACGAACCCATTCGCGACGCCGCCAACACGATCGTCGGCATCCTGTTCGTCGGATTGCCCACCGAGGAACTCGAAGCGGTCAAGTGGAACGTCATCATCCAGGGGATGAGCGTCGCCGCCCTGGTCGTGCTGCTCCTTTCGGCCGCAAATGCCTGGCTGATGGGCGTGACGCTGAAGCCGTTGGACAGATTGGTCGCGGTGATGCGGATAATAGCGCAAGGCGAACTCGAGGCTGAAATCCCGGGCGCCGAGCGAAAGGATCAAGTGGGACGGATGTCGAACGCCCTGCAAATCTTTCGGCGCGCGGCGATAGACAAACTGGGAATGCAGTCGCAAGCCGAAGCGGCGGGACGCGTCATCGAACAGGAACGGTCCGCAAGGGAGGCGCATCGGGCCAACGCCGCCACGCAACTCGGGATCGTCGTCGGATCGCTCGAAACCGGTCTGCACAGGCTCTCCGAAGGCGATCTCGTCGTCCGCATCGAGGAGCCCTTCGCGCCCGAGTACGAGTCGTTGCGGCTCAACTTCAATCAAGCGGTCAAGAAACTGGCGGCTACGGTGACGGCGGTAGTGCAAACGTCGCAAGCCATTGCGGCCGGCGTGCAACAAATCACTTCGGCCTCGCAGGATCTGGCGCGCCGCACGGAGGGACAGGCCGCGACACTCGAAGAATCGACTACCGCCCTGCGAGACCTTGCGAGCGCGGTGAACAATACCGCGGACCATTCGATCAGGACCAAGGACATCATTTCCTCCGCCAAGGAGGATACGCTCGGTAGCGCCGAAGTCGTGACCAAGACAGTTGCGGCCATCTCCGGGATCATGGCTTCATCGCAGAAAATCGGGACGATCATTGGGGTCATCGACGAAATCGCGTTTCAGACGAACCTGCTGGCTTTGAATGCGGGCGTGGAGGCGGCGCGAGCCGGCGATGCGGGGCGCGGCTTTGCCGTCGTCGCCAGCGAGGTGCGGGCGCTAGCGCATCGTTCGGCGGACGCGGCCAAGGAGATCAAGAACTTGATATCCATTTCGACGCGGGAAGTCGTCGATGGGGTCAAACTGGTCGGAGAAACGGGTCGCGCCTTCGAACGTATCAACAGTCAGATTTCGATCATCGACGGCGGCATTCTCGAAATCGCCGGAAGGGCTGTTGAACAATCAATAACACTCAAGAAGGTCAACATGTCTGTCGGCGAACTCGATCAATCCACGCAACAGAACGCGGCCATGGCGGAACAGGCGACGGCCGCCTGCCAATCGCTCATCCAGCAAACGTCGAACCTGGAGCGGATGGTCAGCCAATTCGTCGTCGTCGAAACAGCGGCCTCCCTTGCCACGAGAGAGTTCCCCTCCAAACGCCAGTCCGCCGCCTAGCCGGCGACGTTCCTGGGCGCACGGCGGCCCGACGCGGCGGACGCCAGATGTTCGATCGTGACCCCGGGCTTCTTTGTGAAGCCCTGTAGCCCGTGATACGATTTTGTCTACACGCCGTTTCCGCCAGAGCCGAACGTCATGGCCCTCAACATTCGCGATCCCGAAGTCGATGAGCTCGCCAAACGTCTGGCGAAAGCCAAAGGCGTGACCAAGACGCAGGCCGTCAAGATGGCTTTGCGCGGTGAATTGGGGCGTGTGGAGCCCCGGGCGCCGCTCTGGGAGCGCCTTCAGCCAATAATCGACCGAATTGCCTCGCGACCGGATACGGGAGTCTTCATCGACAAGGCTTTCTTCGACGATTTGTCCGGCGAGGACGAACGATAGCGTTCGTCGACGCCTCGATAATGGTGGCGGTGCTACTTCAGGAAGCGGTAGCTCCAAATCTGTTGCATCAGCTGCGAGCGCACGAGTCCAGAGCCTTGGTCACTAACGTCATCGCTGTATGGGAAATCGTTGCGGCGATCCGAACCAAGCGGAGCGGTCCGTTGGGCGCCGCTGACGCGGATGTCGCCGAGGCCATCGGGGTCACGCGAATCGATACGCTTCCCGTCACCTCTGCCGACCTTGGACACGCGCTCAGCGCATTCGACCGCTTCGGCCGCCACCGCTACCCCAGTCCGCGCGACCGCAACAAAGGCCTCAACATCGCCGACTGCTTCCCCTACGCGACAGCGAAGGATCAGCGCATCCCCATCTTCACGCTCGACGAGGGCTTCCGCGCCACCGACCTCGAAGTCATCGGCGCCGGATGAGCTACGCCCCGCGCTCGGCGAGCAGCCGCGCCACATGCGCCCGCAATTCCGGAATTCCTTCGCCTGTGCGCGCCGAGGTGAAGAACGCTCCCGGATAGGCGGCGGGGCGCTTGCGCAGCGCCTCCTGGGTCGCCTCGATGCGGCCCTCCTGCTCCGCCTTCTTCACCTCGTCGCGCTTGGTCAGAATGACTGCGTAGGAGACCGCCGCGGTGTCGAGCGCCTTCATCGTGTCGTGATCGCTGTCTTTCAGCCCATGTCGGCCGTCGACCAGCACGAAGGTGCGCATCAGGCTGGAGCGTCCGCGCAGATAGTCGCGCACCAGCTGGATCCAGGAGGCCGACTTCGCCTTCGCCACCGCGGCGTAGCCGTAGCCGGGCATGTCGACGATGTTCATGCGGCCGGCGAGGTTGAAGAAGATCAGTTCCTGCGTGCGGCCCGGCGTATGCGAGGTGCGCGCCAGCGCGGTTCGGCCGGTCAGCGCGTTGATCAACGACGACTTGCCGACGTTGGAGCGGCCGGCGAAGGCGATCTCCGGGCGGTCGATCGGCGGCAGGCCGGCGGATTGCGCGGCGGCGAAATAGAAATCGCATTCGCCGGCGAACAGCTTGCGCCCGGCCTCCACCCACAGCGCCGCCTGGGCCTCCGCGCTCAGTTCGGTCACTTCTTCTTCCACTTGAACATATTCTTCAAGTTGTCGAACAGTTCGATCTTGCCGCCGGCGCGCTTCATGATCAGCGATTGCTGCAGCACCGTCAGCGTGTTGTTCCAGCTCCAGTAGATGACGAGGCCGGCGGGGAACGTGCCGAGCATGAAGGTGAAGATGACCGGCATGTAGGCGAACATCTGCTTCTGCACCGGATCGGCCGGCTCCGGGTTCATCTTCATCTGCAGGAACATCGTGACGCCCATGATGAGCGGCCAGACACCGAGCGCGAGAAAATGGCCGACGACGGGCAAGGCCGTCGGGTCCCAGGGAATCAGGCCGAAGGCGGTGAAGACATTGGTCGGATCGGGCGCGGAAAGGTCGTGTATCCAGCCGAAGAACGGCGCCTGCCGCATCTCGATGGTGATGAAGATCACCTTGTAGAGGGCGAAGAACACCGGGATCTGGAACACCATCGGCAGGCAACCGGCGACCGGATTGACGCCCTCCTTGCGGAACAGCTCCATCTGCGCCTTCTGCTGCGCCTGCGGATTGTCGGGATATTGCGTCTTGAGGGCGGCGATCTGCGGTTGGATCATCTTCATCTTCGCCATCGAGCGGAAGCTCAGGTTGGCGAGCGGGAAGAACGCGCCCTTGACGATGACGGTCACGAGCAGGATCGCGACGCCGAAATTGCCGACGTAGCCGTGGATCAGATGGATCAGTTTGAACATCGGCTTGGTGATGAAGTAGAACCAGCCCCAGTCGATCATCAGATCGAATTTCTTGATTCCCAGCGCCTTCTGGTAGGCGTCGATGGTCGCCACTTCCTTCGCGCCGGCGAACAGGTGGGTCACCGCCTTGACGCTCGCGCCGGGCGCCAGCGGTTGCGCGGCGCCGACCAGATCGGTCTGATAATCTTCGTTGGGTTGCGCGCCGCTCGCCAGGAACCGCGCCTCGATCGGCGAGGATTGGTCCGGGATGATCGCCGTCGCCCAATATTTGTCGGTAAAGCCGAGCCAGCCGCCGTCGCCTTTCAGCGTGCGGACGCGGCCGGTCTCCTTCTCGATGTTGGGATAGGTGATTTCCTGCACCGAACTGTCGCCGATGACGCCGACGAAACCCTCGTGCAGCACCGCGTAACCGGAGACCTGCGGCTTGCCGCGGCGCAGAATGAGCGCGTAGGGGCGCAGCGAAACCGACTGGGCGCCGGTGTTTTCGACCGAATCGGTCACTGTGAACATGTAGCGGTCGTCGACCGCGATCTCGCGCTTGAACGTCAGACCCTCGCCATTGTCGAAGCTGAGCGTGACCGGTTGATCGACTTTCAGCGTGTCGGCGCTCGCACTCCATTGCGTCGAGCGCGTCGGCGTCTTTGCGGCGGCGCCCTCGGCGACGTAGCCGGTTTCCGCCCAATAGGCGTTGGGGCCGTTGGCGGGGGAAAGCAACTTGATGTTGGGGCTGTTGGGGTCGATCGTCTCGCGATAGGCTTTGAGGAAGACGTCGTCGATCAGGCCGCCGGTCAGGTCGATCGAGCCGCCGAGGGCGGGCGTGTCGATGGCGACGCGCTTGGTCGCGGCGAGCGCCTCGTCGCGGGTCTCCACGGGGGCCAGGGAAGCGGGGGCCGTGACCGGCGCGCCCGCGGCGCCCTGCGGATTCGTCGAAGCCGGCGTGTTGGCCGCGCTCAGCGTCGAGGGCGCCACGGGCGTCCCGCCCGGAAGTTTCGGCGCCAGGAAAAAATTCCAGCCGATCAATACGATGGCAGACAGGACGATCGCCAGGATGAGATTGCGCGACTCTTCGGATTTCATGGGCGTCGGTCTCTCGTCTCAGCGCTCTTGCCCGGGCGCGGCTTGGCCCGCCGTATCTCGGCGAAGGCGCGGCCGAGCGATTCGACCAGCGCCGCGAACTCCACGCGGAGCGCCGCCTCGCGCGCCATCACCACATAATCATGGTCGTCCAGCGCCGCACCGGGCGACGTGCGTTTTATCGCCTCGCGCAGCCGGCGGCGTATCCGGTTTCTGACGACCGCGTTGCCGACCTTTTTCGTCACCGTGAAGCCCACGCGGGCGACCGTCTGCGAATCCGGCGTCGGGCGCCGGCAGGCTTGCAGGGTAAACGCCTGATCTTGCGCCCGTTTTCCGCGCGCGGCGCGTTGGAATTCGGCGCGCCGCGTCAGCCGTTGGAACCGCGCCTCGCCATCCCGGGCCTCGCCCATCGGACTACTTCAGGCGCGGTCGGGACTCACGCCGACAGGCGCTTGCGACCGCGCGCGCGGCGGGCATTGAGCACCTTGCGGCCGCCGACGGTGGCCATGCGGGCCCGGAAACCGTGGCGACGCTTGCGGACGATCTTGCTGGGCTGAAAGGTGCGCTTCACGACGTCGAACTCCAAAAGTCTGGCTGTCGAAGCCGTGAGGCCCGAACAGCAAAGGAAACCGGACCTCTCCTCGAGCCACCTTCGCAGGCGCTCGAGGCGAGCCGGAAAAACGGTTGCGGCGGCGATCCGCCGCGCGGCGGGGCTATACGCACGGCAGGGTGTCCAAGTCAATGTCGTGAGCGGTTGCCGGTGGGGACCGGAGGCGGGGGCGCCCGTCCGCCTTCCTTGATCCGTTTGACCGGAATGATGGTGCGTGTGTTGGCGATGCCTTCGATGCGGGTCAGCACTTGCGTCAGAAAGCGATGGAAGTCGTCGAGATCGGCGACGGCGATCTTGAGCCAATAGTCGAAATCCCCGGTGACGAAGGCGCAGTCGATGACTTCGCGCCGCGATAGCACCGCGCTTTCGAAACGCTGGCTGAACGCCTCGGCCTGTCGCTCCAACCGGACCTCGACATAGGCGACGAAGCCGGCGCCGAGCGCCGCGCCGTCGATCAACGCGACATAGCCGCGGATGGCGCCCGCCGCCTCCAGCGCACGCACCCGGCGCAGGCAAGGCGACGGCGACAGGTTTACCCGGGCGGCCAGGTCTTGGTTGGAAAGCGAGGAATCCGCGCCGAGTTCACGCAGAATCTTGCGATCAATTTCGTCCATGCGCAATCCATGAAAAATCCGGACGAGATCCACGCTATCCAATTGCCGGGACCGGGTCCAGGCCGGCCGTAAAAGGCCGCCGATTGCGGCGGCCTCGCGCTAGTTTTGGCCACCAATCCGACGAGGCCCAAATGACCCGACGCGCGCGCGACCTCCTGCTGGAAATTCTCCGGGACGAAGGCGTCACCCACATTTTCGGCAATCCCGGCTCGACCGAAATGCCGCTGATGGACGCCTTGGTCGATGCGCCCGACCTGAAATACGTGCTCGGCCTGCAAGAGGCGACCGCGGTCGGCATGGCCGACGGCTGGGCGCTGGCGAGCCAGAAGGTCGGCTTCGTCAATCTTCACGCCATGGGCGGCCTCGGCAATGCGATGGGCGTACTGGTCGCCTCCAAGGCCAGCGAGACGCCGCTCGTCGTTACAGCTGGGCAGCAGGACACGCGGCATCTGGCGAGCGAGCCCTGGCTGTCGGGCGATCTCGTCGCGCTCGCCGGCCCGGTGACCAAATGGGCCAAGGAAGTGCGCCGCGGCGAGGACGTCGGTCAGGCGTTGCGCCGCGCCTTCGCCATCGCCCGCACGCCGCCTTGCGGGCCGGTGTTCCTGTCGCTGCCGATGGACGTGCTCGACGCCGAGGTCGAAGGACCGACGCCTCCCCGTTCCGCGCCGCCGAAACTGGGGCCCTCGCCGGAAGCGGAACAGCTCGCCGACGCTCTGGCCGCGCTCGATCCCGACAGAGTCGTGGTGCTGCTCGGCGACGATCTGCCGGCGACGGTCGCCGACGGCCTCGTCGCCTTCGCCGAGAGCGCCGGCTTCGCCGTCTGGGGCGCGCAACTCACCTCGCGCTCGGCCTTTCCCTCCACCCATCCCTGCTGGGCCGGCGTGATGAAGCCGGATTTCGCCTGGATGCGCGGCCATTTCCTCGACAAACAGGCGATCGTCGTCGTCGGAGGCCGCGCCTTCGTCGCCTATCCCTACCGTGAGGAGCGGCCCGTCCCCGACGGCGTCGCCTTCTACCATATCGCCGATTCCGCCGACGCCTTCGGGCGCGAACAACCCGCCGACATGGCCTTGCTCGGCGACATCGCTGCGACGCTGACCATCGCCGCCGCCCAGCTTCGCCTGCGGACGGACGGCGACGCCGTGAAGGCCCGGCTGGAGGCCCACGCCGCGCGGAAACTTGCCGCCAACGCCGAATTGCGTGGAAGCATTCTGGCCGAAGTCGGCGCGCCGCTGACGCCGGACGCCGCCGTGCTCGCCGCGCTCGACGCGCTGCCGGAGGGCGCGCTGATCGCCAACGATTCGGCGGCGACCTTCGGCCGTGTGCAGGAACTGCTGACGACCCGTCCGGGCCGCTATTTTTTCGCCCGCGGCGGCGTGCTGGGGTGCAACATGCCGGCGGCCGTCGGCATGTCGCTGGCGACCGGCGCCTGGGTCGCCTCGTTCGTCGGCGACGGCGGCGCGATGTATTCGCCTCAGGCCCTGTGGAGCGCCGCCAACACGAGGGCCAACGTGCTGTTCTATGTCTTCAACAACCGCCGCTACGGCGTGTTGCAGAACGTCGCGCGAAGTCTCGACTATTCCAACGCGGTCGCCGGTAAATTCGTCGGCATGGACCTCGACGATCCCGCCGTCGACTTCTCCGCGCTCGCTCGCTCGATGGGCGCGTCTTATGCGCGAGCCGACGATCGAGACGCGATCCTCGAGGCGACGGCGCAAGCTTTGGCGCACGGCGGCCCGACGATGATCGAGGTGACGATCAGGTAGGGGAGGGATCCGCGGCTACACCGCCGCGGCGAGGTCAGGCTGGGTCCGCATTTCACCTGCCTGTTCCACGCGTTCAAACCGGGGGACGAGCGTCGCCAAGACTCTCGGAGGGTCGCGCAAATTGGCCCAACGTCGCTGTATCTCCACTATTCCGAAGGCTATTTGTTCATTTGTTCGTGAGCATTTCGACGTGGTGGCGACTCTTCGCCGCGAATGCCGGCGGCGGCGATGGAATAACTGAGGAAGTCGCGATGAGGGGATCTTCGCCTTGTCGCCCGTCCGGTTCCGTTCGCGGCGAGGGCAAACGTACCCCAATCAAGACGCGTAAATTGCCGCGGCTTTCCGAGTTTGTTAATCATCGTTCGTTCATATGTTCCTGCGAGCTTTTCTCTCATGGCGAATGGGTCTCGCAACATTTCATGCGCGAGTCGACGGGATGAAGCCTTTCGCTCCTCTGCATTCCGCAACTGAAGAACCCCCGCCCTTCGGGGTTGGGAGGCCGTCCGGCGCGCCGCCTGGCGACCCGTCAAGCGCTTCCCGACAGGAGACGTTCTTCGCAAAGCGAGCTTGGCAGACGCTCATGGGTCCGAAATCCAATAGATTCAACGATCTCGCCGTCGGGGCTCCCGAACCGGGAAAGCGACCTGGGTTCAGAGTCTCCCGCGCGCGCGACCGATATGCGGCGCTCGCGGCTTTTCTCGTTCTGCTGATCGGCATCGGCGACGGGTTGATCATCTCCATGGAGAAGGACGCCTCGTTCGCCGCGTTCGAGACGGCCGGCCTCAATCTGACGCGGGGGATGACGGCGCAGACGGCGCGGATGCTCGGCAAAGTCGACAACGGCCTCGGGGCCCTCGCCGATGGCCTTGGCGTCAGCGATATCGCCGATGCGGAACGGGTCGCGACAAAGTTGCGAACCGCCGAAACCACCGCGCTGTTGACTCAACGTCTCGGGCAAATTCAGGGTGTCGTCTCCCTGGCTTTGGTTGACGCGAGCGGCCGGCTCGCGAGCAGCGCCGGGGTCGCCATGTCCCCGGAAGCCAATTTGTCCAATGCGGAGTTCTTTGCCGCCCTCGACGCCGACTCGCATCCGGGTCCCTACGTTTCCGCGCCCGAGCGCGACGAGGCCAAGGGCGCCTGGATCGTGCGCATCGCGCGCCGGTTGACCGATGCGCGCAATCAATTCGCCGGCGTGTTGCTGGCCTCGTTGTCCGTCGACGAATGGGAGGACTTTTATCGCGTCGCCATGCCGCCGCATCGCGTCGTCACCGTGATGCGGACCGACGGGCTCGTCGTGCTGCAATATCCGCGCATCGCCGAGCCGAGCAATATCAAGGCCGAAAATTTAAAGGCCTTGAAGTTTTCCGCATCGGGCTGCACGACCTTTCACGGCGCCGATCTGACCGAGGCGGCGCCGGTCGTCGCGGGCGTTTGCAAGCTCAAGAACATGCCGCTGCTGATCGAATCCTCGGCCTTGGAGGCGGATGCCCTGGCGGGTTGGAACAGTGAAAGGTTGTGGCTGATCCTGGGCGGCGCCCTGGCGTCGCTCGGCGTCGTCGTCCTGTTGCGCATATTCGCCAACCAGGTCGACCGTCTCCAGCGCTCCGAGCTTTCGCTCGCGGACGAGAAACGCGAAGCGCAGACCGCTCACCGCCAACTCGACGTGACGCTTTCCAATATTCCGCAGGGCGTGTGTTTCTTCGACGCTCGGCATCGGTTGGTCGTTTCCAATCGGCGCTACGCCGAAATCTACCAACTGCCGCAAGATCTCGTGCTTCCGGGCGCGCCCCTGACAGAAATCGTCGCGCAACTCGACGCCGCGGTCGGCATTCGCAATAGTGACGCCGAGGAGCACGCCAAGACGCTCAGCGCCATTGCGCGCGGCACGGACGCGCAACCCCTCGTCCTGGAACTCGACGACGGCCGCACCATAGCCATCCAAGTCCGGCCGATGACCGACGGGGGGTGGATCGCCACACACGAGGACATCACCGAGCGCCGCAAGGCCGAGCAGCAGATCGCCTTTCTCGCCAAGCACGACACGCTCACCGGACTCGCCAACCGATCCTTGTTGCTCGACCTGATCGAGAAGGCGCGCAACGAGGCCAAGCGCGGGCAGAAATTCGCGCTGCTGTTTCTCGATCTCGATCGCTTCAAGGCCGTCAACGATACGCTCGGCCACGGCGTCGGCGACGCCCTGTTGCGCCAGGTGGCGGAGCGGCTCGTCGCGCTGGTCGGCGAGGGCGGCGCGGTGGCGCGGCTGGGAGGCGACGAATTCGTCGTCCTGCAAAATGAATTCTCCCATCTCGACGAACTGGTGAAACTCGCCCGGCGCATTGTCGAGACCATCGCCGCGCCTTACGCCGTCGCCGACCACGAGATGGTCATCGGCGTCAGCGTCGGCGTCGAAATCGCCGGCGCCAAGCCGGCGACGGCGGAAGTGCTGCTGAAGCATGCCGACACCGCCCTTTACATGGCCAAAATGCAGGGGCGGGGCACGTTCCGATTCTTCGAGCCGGAGATGGATCAGCAATTGCGCGGCCGGGATCATTTGGAGGACGATCTGCGTCGCGCATTGGCGGAGCGGCAGTTCGACCTCGAATACCAGCCGATCGTCGATGCCCTGTCCGGCGCAGTGACGTCTTTCGAAGCGCTGCTGCGCTGGAACCACCCCGAGAAGGGCCGCCTGACGCCCGCCGATTTTCTGTCGGTGGCGGAGGATTGCGGCCTGATCGTCCCCATCGGCGAATGGGTGATCCAGCAGGCCTGCTGGCAAGCGGCGCAGTGGCCGGAGGACATCCGCGTCGCGATCAATCTGTTGGCCCCGCAATTCCGCGCCGTCGGCATCGTCACCCTGATCCGCGAGACGATCGCGGCGATGGACATCCGGCCCGATCGGCTGGAGTTCGAGATCGCCGAGGCCGTTCTGCTGCAGAACAACGAACGCAACAGGGCGATCCTGCAACAGTTGCAGGATCTCGGGGTCGGCCTCGTCATGGACGATTTCGGCGCCGGCTATTCCTCGCTGAGCTACCTCCGTGATTTCCCAATCCACAGGGTGAAAGTCCAACGGTGCTTCATCGGGGATCTGACGGCGCGGCCAGATGCGGTGTTTTTTCTGCGCGCGACCGTCGATCTCTGCCGCAACCTGGGGATTTCGGTCACCGCGGAAGGCGTCGAATCAATAGGAGAGCTGGCTCAGTTGCTCGACGAAGGGGTCGCGCGTCTGCAAGGCTATCTGATTGGCCGGCCCGGACCCGCCGCGGCGGCGACCGAGTTGATCGGCGCGGGCCGGCTGATCCCGTCGGGGGAGACGCTGGCGACAGCCGAGAGTTTCGAGCTGCGCAGCCAGCGACTCGGCGCGGCGTGAAGCGGGCGCTCTCCTGAGCGCCTCGCCCGGGCCAAACGGCCAGCGCGGGACGTCCCCTTGCCACACAGTCCTTCGTAACCTAAACGTTACGCCCCATGCACGTTCTCGACGCCCTGGGCAATCCGATCCGCCGCGCCATTCTGCAGGAATTGCGCGACGGGCCCCGCCCTGTCGGGGAGATCGCGGCCGGGTTGCCGGTGAGCCGCCCGGCGGTCTCCCGGCATTTGCGGGTGCTCGAACAAGCCGGACTGGTGCAGGCGCGGGAGGAGGGGGTCCGCAACCTCTATTCGATCCGTATCCAGGGCTTCGCCACCGTCCGCGAATTCGTCGACGATTTCTGGGACACGGCGCTGGCTCGCATCGAGACGTTGGCGCGGCGATGATGTTCAAGTCGGTCCATCTGCCGCTCGCGCCCGCCGCCGCTTTCGACCTCGTCACGCGTCGCATTGACGAATGGTGGCCGCCGGAACGGCGCCACGCCAACGACCCGGGAAGCCAAATTTTCCTGCTGGCCTCCGGGCGTTTCTACGAACGCGCGCGCGACGGCCGCGAGGTGGAACTGGGCTATGTTCGGTCCTGGGACGCGCCGCGGCGGATCGTGCTCGATTTCTTCATCGCCACCGGCCCGGAGCGCCCGACAGAAGTCGAAATCGCCTTCGAGGCGCGCGGCGCCGGCACGGAAGTCACGGTCGTGCACCGGCCCAAACCCTCCAGCGAGGCGCTGTGGTCCGATCGCGCCCCGCGTTACGCGGGCGCGTGGGACGACGTCTTGGCGGCCCTGTCGATCGCCGCCGCCTGACGCGGCTTGCCTTTGGTAACACCCATGTTACGATAGGCGACAGGCCGGCGGCCAGCGCCGCGCCGTTTCGGGGGAGCCGGGAAAGCCGTGTCCAATGCAACCAACGCCGGCCCAAAGCCCGTCACCGGGCAGGGCGTCAAGGTCGATCCCTGGCGGCTGGAGACGCCGAGCCGACAGGGCGAATTCACCGCCTGGCGCGACGAGGCCGCCGATCCGCCGGCGCTCGTCGTGCAGGTGGGCAAGACCGAACTTCGCTATCGCTTGCGTTGCCTCGACGATCTCGCCGCGATGTTGAAAGCGCGCGGCGATTGGATGCCGCTCGGCAGCGCCGACGAGCAGAAGCCAGCGGCGGCGGGAACGGTCGAGGCCTGGGCGCGCGCGCCCGACAATCCGGTTGCCGGCTGGTACGGCCTCAAGAAGGGCCTGCGCGGCCGGTTCGCCAATTATGTTCCGCCCGTCATGGAAACGCTGGGCCTGGCGGAAGTCGAACACAATCCGAAAAACAACCGCATGCGGGGGAAATAGGCCGATGACGACGGATCTTTACTATGTCGCTTTCACCGCGATGCTGACGGCGGCGCTGTGGATTCCCTATATCGTTTGCCAGGTGCAGACGAACGGCTTTCTCGAGCCCAGGAACTATGTCGATCCCGCGCCGCGTCCCGTGCCGCTCTGGGGCCTGCGCGCGCACCGCGCCTATCTCAACGCGGTCGAATGTTTCGCTCCGTTCGCTGCGCTGGTGATCGTCGCCCACGTCGGCGGCAAGTCCGACGCCATGACCGGCTTCTGGGCCGCGAGCTTCTTCTGGCTGCGGTTCGCCCACGCGCTCGTCTATTGGTTCGCCGTGCCCTTCGTGCGCACGCTGGTCTTCACGCTGGGCTTCGTCTGCGTGGCCGGAATATTTTGGCAGGTGGTGAGGTAGGTTTCTGCATCCCACAGCGCGAACGGCCCGGCAAAGCGGGCGCTTTCGGTCGTCAACGGCTCGCGCCCGCTTCCATTTGTGGGGCTCGTCGGGCGCCGAGGGCCTTCGGCCATTGGACGGCGGCGAAGACAGTCAACCGCCGCTTGACGCCGCGAATTTACCGCGTCACGATCCCAGCGACAACTAGCGGCGTTCCAACGCGGGAACGCGGGGGAGGCTCATGGCCGTCGGCTTCACCGTTGCAGAGCGTGACGCGCTCGACGCCCGCGCGCGCGGCCTGCTCGCCAAATCCGCCGATGTCGGCGCCTTCATTCGCGGCGGGCTGGCGCCGCGCCCGGAGGCGCAGGCCCTGGTCTATATGCGCACCGCGCAGGATTCCGCGCCTGTCGTGACCAGCGCGGGCGATTTTCTCGGCCTTATGCGCGCGGCGCGGCGATGGTATCGGCGCAATGGCGTTGGACCCGATGACGTCGTCGCCGTGCTCGCGCCCCATTGCACGGCAATGTCGATCGCCTATTGGACCGCGATGAGTTCGGCCGTCGTCATGCCAGTCAATCTGTTGTTTTCGCGCGAGGCGATCACCGCGCTCGTCAACGCGGTCGGGGCGAGGATGTTGCTTACGCCGCCGCTGGGCGCGCCGGGCGGACTCCGCGAAAAGGTGGAGGGATTGCAGGCGTTGGCGCCGCGCCTGGAGCGCATCGTGACGCTGCCGCTCGACGGGCGCGTCGCCTTCGACGAGGAAACGCTGGCGCCCGAGGATGGCGAGGACGAGCCGGCCTTCGCGCCGGAAAAGATCGCCGCGTTGTTTCCGACCGGCGGCACTACTGGCGCGCCAAAAATCGTGCCGCTCTCTCATCGCAACGTCATCGCTTCCTCGATTGGTTCGATGCTTGCCTACGAACTCACGCCGAACGATCGCTTCCTGGTTTCGCTGCCGATGTTCCATGTCGGCGGCGCGTTCTGCTCCAGCCTGCCGTCGCTCGCGGTGGGCGCGACGCAGGTGGTTCCGACCGCGGCGGGGTTTCGCAATCCGGAAGTGATCGCTCATTACTGGCGCATCCTGGAGGCGCATCGGATCACCATATCCGGAGGCGTGCCGACCATCATCGCCGCCGTGGCCGACGTCCCGCGCGACGGCGCCGATCTCAGTTCTCTGCGCCTGTGCGTCGTCGGCGGCGCGATCTGCCCCCCGGAGATCGAGCGACGGTTTCTCCGTGTTTGGCCGGGCGACACGTTGCGCCAGATCTATGGCATGACGGAAACCGCCGGCGCGCTGACCCAAACCCCCCACGACAAGGGCCAGGAGCCGGCCTCGGGCGGAATCCCCGTGGCGCTGGCCGAAATGGCGGTGTTAGCGGGCGGAAACGTGCATCGCGGCCCTTCCACCCCGACCGGCGAAATTCTTTTGCGCGGTCCCTCGGTGTTTGGGGGCTATCATGGGCGCGAAGGCGGACCGTTCCACGAGGGCTGGATGCGCAGCGGCGATCTCGGGCGCATCGGCGCCCATGGCGAGATCTACCTGACCGGCCGCGCCAAGGACGTCATCATCCGCGGCGGCCACAACATCGACCCCGCCTCGATCGAGGACGTAGCGATGCGCTTTCCCGGCGTCGGTCTCGCGGCGGCGGTGGGCCGCCCCGACCCCTACTCCGGCGAGACGCCGATGCTGTTCGTCGCGCCGTCGCCGGGCGGACGCATCGACGCCGGCGCCTTGGCGGATTTCGTCCAGGCGGGCGTCGCGGAACCGCCGGCGCGACCGCGAGAAATCGTCGTCATCGCCGAAATGCCGGTGACGGCGGTCGGCAAGATTTTCAAACCGCGCCTGCGCGAAATCGCCGCCGAGGCGGCGGCGCGCGAGGCGCTCGCCGCTGCGCTGGATGGCGGAGCATTTGCCGTGACCGCCGCGCACGGCGAACGCGGATTGTTTTTATGCGCGAGCGTGCCTGCGGATTTGACCGAGGTTGCGCGCGCGGCCTTGGGCAAGCTGCCGGTGAGTTTCGAGCTGGAAACGGCTTGAGCCCGTCAATCCGCTTTTCTGAGCGACGCTCCCAGGTCCACCGGCCGCCAGCAACGAAACGGCGCGACAAGCGCACCGATTTGCGGAAAGACGATTTCGGGTTGCGGAGGATCAGCGCCCGCCCGTCCTTTACTTGAACCGGCCTTGGCCCATCAGCGCGCGATACGTGCTGCGCATTTCGCCGCGATCGGTGTAGCAGCCGCGCAGATGCCGGTCGCCGCTCTCGGCCGTGTAGGACGCGCGGCCGTGGACGATGCGGTGGTTGTCGAACACGATGCATTCGCCTGCGGCGAGCCGGAAGCGCATCACGTATTTGTCCGATTGCAGCCACCGGCCGAAGCGGCGGAACGCGGGATAATAATCGTCGAGGAAGGCCTGCGGCAGGTCGAAGACGTCGGCCATGTGCTGGCTGATCGTCACGCCCGACACTTCGCCATGGCCGTCGAGTTCGATGACCCGCTGACGGGAGCGGACGTCGTAGGAATCGTGCTCGCTGTAATAGGGGATCAGCGTTTCCGTCAGCAGCGCGAAGTCCGTGGGATGCGCCGCGCGCAGGTCGTTCGCGGCGGCCATGCCGTCGAGGAACAGGCTCTCTCCGCCTTCGACGCTGTTGGCGCGGCAATGCAGGAACTGCATGCCCGGCGCCATGTCCTCCGCGGGCGTATCGGTGTGAAGCTCCAGGGCCTTGGCGGTATAGGCGAGGTTGTCAGGATTGATGTGGGTCTTCACGTCGAAATATTCGCCCCAGTAGGTCGGCCGCACGTGGCCGATCAACCGGGCGGTCTCAGTGAGGCCCACGTCGCTGTCGGGCATTTCGGTGACGATGGCGACGCCTTCCTCCAGCAGGGCCTCAATCCATTTCGTCCGTTGCCGCTTGTCCGAAACCAGCGCGGGCTGTGAGAAGCGCGCCATCTTCGCATAATGGTCGGCATACCAGGCGCGGCGCGGCAGGTCGGCGGGGTCATGCCTGGGAACGCCTTGGGCGTAAGAAGCGAGAAAATCCAGATCGTGGCGGGAGATGTGGCCGCTTCCCTTCCAGACGATCTGCAGAACGTCGCCGTCGAGGCCGGCGCTTTGAGGGGTCGGCGCCTCGTTCTCGTGGAAGATGTCGAAGATGCGTTCGCGAGTCTGGCGGTCGAACGAGGTCGGGCAATTGTCGCGGAGCCAGTAATAATTGAAATAGGCCTGCGATCCGTCTTTCAGCGGCGTATGCAGCCCGTTGGGCCCGAGTACGACGGCGTTCGCGCTTTTGTCCAACATATCTGAATACCGCTGATTTGTGGGCGGAACCGGCCCCGCCGCGGCGCCAGAATACGCGTTGCGAGCCATCGCCGGAAGGCTTAGAAAACGGAACCTATGATAAGCCACGGATTATGATGTGAACCGCAATCTACCGCCGCTGCGCCTGCTGACGGTGTTCGAGACCGTCCTGCGGCTGGGCGGCATCCGGGCCGCGGCGGCGGAAATGAACGTTTCGCAGCCCGCGGTCAGTCAGGCGCTCAAACAGCTCGAGGACCACCTCGGGGCCAAACTGCTCGATCGCGCCACGCGTCCGGCGGGGCTCACCGAGGCCGGCCGGTTGCTGCATCGCGCCACGCTCGAAGGTTTGGGGCGGATCGCCGAGGCGATCGACGACATCGGCCGGTTGACGCAACAGTCGGAGCCGTCGGTCACGATCGCCTGTTCGGTCGGCCTGGCGACCTATTGGCTGATGCCGCGTCTGGCGGGCTTTTACGACCGTCATCCCGGCGTCGCGGTGAATGTGCGGACCACGAACCACGGCGCGCCGACGCTGGCCGGCGGCGTGGATCTCGCCATTCGCTATGGCGACGGCCAATGGAACGACGGCGCCTTGCGGCTGCTGTTCGAGGAGCGGGTCGACCCCGTTTGCAGCCCGGCGCTGGCGGCGCGCCTGTCGTCCGCAAGCCGATGGCTGGACTTGGCGACGCTGATCCATGTCGAAGTCGAGGACGAGTCCTGGCTGTCCTGGCGCCGCTATTTGCGTGCGACGGGGCAGGTCGGCGGGGGCCGCCAGGGGCTTCGCTTCACCAATTATGTCCAGGCCACCCAGGCCGCGCTCGGCGGGCAGGGCGTGATGCTGGGCTGGCGGTCGATCACCGGCGATCTGGTGAACGACGGGCGGCTCATGCGGCTCGGCGAGGCGCCGCTGATTCCGCAGGACGCCTTCTACCTCGTGGCGGCGCCTCGGCCGCGATCGGCGGAGGCTTCGCTCGCGGTCGCGACCTGGCTGATGGCCGCGGCGCAGGGGTCCGCCTCAGACCTGCACCGACCTCGAGCGTAGCGTCTTGCGCCAGCTATTGCCGGCGATGCTGACTATGCGCTGGCGAGACAGCAGGCGAGGCAGCCAGGCGACGATCTGGTTGCGGCCGGAAATCACGCTGCACTTGCCCGCCAGCAGCGCGTCGAGACCGACGTCGGCGACCATGTCCGGCGCGTCGCTAGGCGTATCGCCCTTGGTGGCGGCGGAATTGGCGACGCTGGCGAAATTCGAAGCAGTGGCGCCCGGCAACAATGCCGTGATCATCACCCCGCGCTCCTTGTACTCATAATACAGCGCCTCGGACAGCGACAGCACGAAAGCCTTGGTCGCGCCGTAGACCGCCGACCACGGCACCGGGATCAGCGAGCCGGTCGAACCGACGTTCAGGATGCCGCAATCGCCCTTGGCCGACATCGACGGCAGGAAGGCGTGGCAGAGCGCGACGACGGCGCGCATGTTGAGGTTCATCATCTCGGCATAGGTCGCCAGATCGAAATCCTGGAAATTTCCCCACTTGCCGAACCCGGCATTGTTGACGAGCAGGTCGACCGACAAATGACGCCGCGCGACTTCGTCGAACAGGCTTTGCGCGGCGCTGGGCTCGGCGAGGTCGAGGGCGACCACTTCGGCGCCGCCGATTTGGGCGGCCAGTTCGTCGAGCCGGTCTTTCGACCGCGCCACCAGGATCAACTTCGCGCCCCGCGAGGCGAGCCTTTGCGCGAACGCCTTGCCGATCCCCGAGGAAGCGCCGGTCACCAGCGCCGTCTTGCCCGCGTAACTTTTCATTTTTGTCTCCGCCGCGATTTTGATGACAGTAACTGTCATTAAATTGTTCGTCAATGACAGTTTCTGACATCGGTGCTAAGGGCGGCCTCATGAGCAGATGGCCGCCCGACACGGCGCGACGCCTGAAGGCGTCCGCCCTCACCCTTTTCGCCGAACGCGGGTTCGCCAACGTCACCGCGGCCGAAGTCGCCGCGGGCGCGGGCATGACCGAGCGCACGTTCTTCCGGCATTTCCGCGCCAAGGAGGACGTGCTGTTCGAAGACTATAGCGGTGTGAAGGACGACCTCGTTGCGGCGGTCGCGGCTGCGCCGCCCTCGGCCAGCGCCCGCGAACTCATGCAGGCCGCGGCGAATTTCTTGAGCGGACGTTTCGAGAGCGAGCGGGAAATGCTGCGCGTCTTCGCGACCGTCGTCGACGAGGAACCCACCTTGCGCGCGCGCGCGGCGCTGCGGGATAGGGAGTGGGGCGAGGCGATCGCCACGGTGTTCGCCGGCCGCGGCTTTCCGCAGGCCCGTGCGGCCATGTTGGCGGCGACGATGGCGGCGACCTTCCGGCTGGCGTTTGACGCATGGGTCGGCGATGACGATGCGCGCAAGCCGGCGGAGCGGTTCGCTTGGGCGCTGGAGGCGCTGGGGGAGGCGTTGAGGTGAGCGGCCTCTCGGGCTCGCCGGACCCGGTCACGGCCATGCCCAGTTGCGCCCTTGGGCGATCCGTGAGCCGTGTCTATCCATTGTCGGTCGAGCTTTTGGGCTGAACCCAAAACGGAAAACGCGCAGCCTGAAGCATTATCCGGTCAAACAGTACCGGCCCTTGTCATTCCCGCGAAAGCGGGAATCGAGCGCCACCGCACATCGTGTCCCTCTGGATCACCGCTTCTGAGTCCGTCGAAGAACGCCGCGATGATAAGTCAGACGGATCGGCAACCGCTCTAGACAGTAAAAAACCAATCTGGCGCCATCGCGCTGCGCTCAGAACTGCGAAATGCGTTCATTCGTCGTTCGAGGCGTTCAGGTCTTCACCGTCGATCGGCTCTGGCTTGGCCTTTTTGAGTCGCACGCCCGCGCCGTCGCCGTCCTCGGGGATGAACTCGATGCCGGCCGCTTCCAAGGTTCCGACAATTTTGTCTGTCCGGTCCGCGCGGCCGTCAGACGATTCGAAACTCGCGATCGTCGATTGCGATACCCCCGACTTCGAGGCGAGATCCGCGTGCGACCATCCCAGAAGGGCGCGCGCCGCCTTGACCTGTCTATTCGAGATCATTGTCTCTCCAAGGGTAGTGCCGCCGTCGAGGTTCTGGCGGAGGAGGAGGGATTCGAACCCTCGATACGGTTTCCCGCATACACACTTTCCAGGCGTGCGCCTTCAGCCGCTCGGCCACCCCTCCGCAACGCGCCGTGGCGCGAGAGCGGCGCGAATAACACTGACTTGGCGTCCCGCGCAAGGCGCCGGAAGCGGGAACATGGACATTACGGCGCGGTTTCCGATAAAACCCGCGTGACGCTTCGGGAAACGGAGACTTGCGTGTTGCGTTTGCTGTTTCGTCTCCTCGGGCTGCTGACGCTCGCGGGGGCTTTCGCGGCCGCGGTGATCGACGGCGCGCGCACGCTTGCCGACCAGCAGCTCGAACTGACCCCGCTCGGCGCGACGCTCGGGTTCGTGCTGCGCGACAAATTCGCCGCGCTGCCGGCGCTGGTCGGCAAAATCCATCCCAAATTGTGGGATCCGGTCTTGCTTTCGGTTCTCTATGTGCCCACCTTCCTCGCACTCGCCCTTCTCGGCGTCGCGCTGATGGTTTTGACGCGCTCGCGGGGCGAGCCCAACGCGATCGGCGCGCGGCGCTGAACTCTCACGCCGCCGCGTGCGTAACAAAGCGCGAGCCTGCCGCGAAAAGCGCTCGATAACTCCGAGGAGGAGCCGATGCTCAACCTGTTCAACAAGAAACTCCGCGTTCCCTCGCCCGCCGAAGCGGCGCCCGGCCGCCCGAATCCGATTCCAACCGCCAAGACCCATTTCGTCAACGGCCATCCCCTGAAGGGGCCATACCCCCAGGGCGTGGAGACCGCCGTGTTCGGCATGGGCTGCTTCTGGGGCGCCGAGCGCAAGTTCTGGCAGGCCGGCGAGGGGGTCTACGTGACCGCCGTCGGCTACGCCGGCGGCGCGACGCCAAACCCGACCTACCAGGAGACCTGCTCCGGTACGACCGGCCATACGGAAGTCGTGCTGGTGGCGTTCGATCCGGCCAAAATCGCATACGAGCGCCTGCTGCAAATCTTCTGGGAAAGCCACGATCCGACTCAGGGGATGCGCCAGGGCAACGACGTCGGCACGCAATACCGCTCGGCGATCTTCGCCACGACGCCCGAGCAGTTGGAGACCGCTCTCGCCTCCGCCCAGCGATTCGGCAAGGCCCTGAAGGTGAAGGGCTATGGGCCGATCACCACCGAGATCGCCGCGGCCGGCCCGTTCTATTTCGCCGAGGACTACCACCAGCAATATCTCGCCAAGAACCCCCGCGGCTATTGCGGCCTCGGCGGCACCGGCGTTTCCTGCCCAATAGGGGTGGGCGCGTCGGCGGCGTGACTTTTTCCCCTTCTTCCGTTCGCGGGAGAAGGGAATAGAAGGCCGGGTGAGGGCCGTGCGCACTTGCCCTCACCCAGTCCCTCTCCCGCGAGCGGGCTATCGTATGCAAACATCTGCGCTCATCTCTTTCCGCCATCGACTTCCTCATCCTGAGGCGCGAGCGAAGCGAGCCTCGAAGGATGGGCTGCCATGCGCCGCCGTCGATGAAGCCCGCTGAATCAACACCATAACTCGCGGAATGGACGCGCGCGGCTAGAGCAGAGTCCCGCCCCCCGTCCTTCGAGGCTCGCTTCGCCCGCGCCTCAGGACGCAGTCCGTGGGTGGCAGGAAGAAATTGTATGCATACCGTTGCGCAAGCGGCAGAGGGCGCCAATTCGCGCCGATCGAGGTCTTCGATGCCCAGCGAGAACTACGAACGCGACTTTTACGCCTGGGCGAACGAGCAGGCCGCGCTGCTGCGTTCCCGCGACTGGGCGCGGGCCGACATCGAACACATCGCCCTGGAGATCGAAAGCCTGGGCAAGACCGAGAAGCGCGCGTTGATCAACCGCCTCGCGGTTCTCCTGGCGCAATTGCTGATATGGCGTTTTCAGCCCGGCCTGCGAGGAACCTCGCGGCGGCTGACGATCGAAGAGCAGCGCTACAAGGTCGCCTACCACGTCGACGACAACCCGAGCCTGAAAGCGCTGCGCGGCGAGGCGATCACCACCGCCTATCGTTATGCGCTGGTGGATGCGGAACGGGAAACGGGCTTGGGCGACAACGTGTTTCCCGCCGTCTGCCCATGGACCTACGGCGAGATCATGGACGAGGCGTTCTGGACGCAAGAATGAGGGGCGGCGCGCCGCCCCCCAATATCACGCCGCCTTGGCTTGCGTCGCCCCGGCGTTCTGCATCGCGCGCATGTAGAGATCGAGCAAAGATTCCTGTTCGTCGCGCTCGTTCTCGTCCTGCTTGCGCAGTTTCAGAATTTCCTTCAGCACCTTGACGTCGAAGCCTTCGCCCTTCGCCTCGGAAAACACTTCCTTCTTGCCCTCGGTCAACGCCTTCATTTCCTCATCGATGTGCTCCACGCGCTCGATGAAGGACAGAATGCGTTCGCCGGCGATACCTACGGTGTCAGTCATGTTGGCTCTCCCAAAGACCGGGGGAAGCTAGAGCGGACAAGGTTTCCGACCGGTTAAGGGAATCGATTCAATCCACAGGAACGGCCCCTCGCGGCGCCGCGCCGGTTCGCCTAAAAGCGGCTGCGTCGCCCCCGGAAAACCCAAAATGTCGTTCCTCGTCCTCTATGCCCGCGTCCTCGGCCTGTTGCGCCCGGTCTGGCCGGCGGCGCTGGCGCTGATCGGCGCCAATCTGGCGCTGGCTTGCGCCCAATTCGCCGAGCCGCTGCTGTTGGGCAAGGTGATCGACAGGCTCGCCAGGGCGCAAGGGGCGGGCGTCGCGCCGCGATGGGCGGACGTCGGCCCGTGGGTCGCGGCCTGGGCGGGGTTCGGCGTGTTCTCGATCGTCGCCGGCGTGCTGGTCAACCTCTATTCGGATCGGCTTTCGCACCGGCGGCGCTTCGCCACGATGGCGGATTTCTTCGAGCATCTGATGCATCTGCCCTCGAGCTTCCATGCCGAGGCGCATACCGGGCAATTGCTCAAGGTGATGATCGAGAGCGCGAATTCCATGTTCTCGCTGTGGCTGTCGTTCTTCCGCGAACATTGCGCCGGCTTCGTCGCGATCTTCGTGCTGCTGCCGACCACTCTGTTCGTCAATTGGCGGCTGGGCTCGATTCTGCTCGCGCTGGTCGCGATCTTCGCCCTGGCGATGAACTACGTGGTGCGCAAGACCCAGGAGAAGAACGGCGAGGCCAACGACGTCTACGCCGAAATGTCGAAGCAGGTGTCCGACGTGCTCGGCAATCTGCCGGTCGTGCAGAGTTTCACCCGCATCGAGGGCGAGGCGGCGGCGCTGCGGGATCTGACGACGCGCTTCCTCACTGCGCAATTCCCGGTGCTGACGTGGTGGGCGTTCGCCAATATCGCCACCCGCGCCAGTTCGACGATCACGCTGACCACGATCTTCGTCACCGGCATTTATCTGGACATGCGGGGCCTGGCGACGCTCGGCGAGGTCGTCGCCTTCATGACGCTGGCGGCGAGCTTGATTGCTCGGCTCGAGCAGACCAACAATTTCGTCTATTTCATGTTTGGTTCGGCGGCGCAGGTGCGGCAGTTGTTCGCCATCCTCAGGCTGAAATCGGACGTGATCGAGCGGCCGGGCGCGACGCTCGTGGGGCGGCTCGCGGGTCACGTCCGCTTCGAGAATGTCGGCTTCTGTTACGGCAACGGCCGCGCCGCGCTGAGCGACGTCAGCTTCGAGGCCAAGCCGGGTGAGACGATCGCGCTGGTCGGCGGCACCGGCTCGGGCAAGACGACGACGCTGGCGCTGCTGCACCGCGTGTTCGACCCGACCTCCGGCCGCATCACCATCGACGGCCGCGACATCAGGGACATGACGCTGAACAGCTTGCGCGGAAATATCGGCGTCGTGTTCCAGGAGCCCTATCTGTTCGCGCGCACGATCGAGGAGAACCTGCGCGTCGGCAAGCCCGACGCCACGCGAGAGCAAATGGCGCGCGCCCTGACTCGCGCCCAGGCCGCCGATTTCGTCCAGAGCCAGCCCGACGGCCTCGGCGCCATGGTCGGCGAGCGCGGCCGCAATCTCTCCGGCGGCGAGCGACAGCGCCTCGCCATCGCCCGCGCCCTGCTGAAGGACCCGCCGATCATGGTGCTCGACGAGGCCACCAGCGCCCTCGACGCCGGCACCGAAACCCGCCTGCAAGCCGCGCTCGACGAGGCGATGCGCGGCCGCACCACCTTCGTCATCGCCCATCGCTTGGCCACCGTCCGCAACGCCGACCTGATCCTGGTGCTCGACAATGGCCGGATCGTCGAGGCCGGCGCGTTCGAGGCGCTGCTGGAACAGCGCGGCGCGTTCGCGGCGCTGGCCCGGGCGCAGTTCATCGGGAAGAGGGAGGGGGCGGCAAACCTCACGGCGCCGACTTCATCGCAACGCGAGCCTGGTCGTGTAGGGCGCGACGACTTCGACGGCCTCGGCGCCGACGGGGTTGAACCGCTCTGACGCACGCAAAGGGCGGGGCGACGTCTTCCCTTGCGTCAATCGCGGGGAGGGACGCGCAACTCGCAATTGTGATCCACGAAGCCCTCTAAAGTCGTAGGATCGGCCAACCCAGCCCCAGGGTCGCCGATGCGTACGGGAGCCCTGAGTGACAGTTAGACTTGACATTTTTTTGCGTAAGGGCGATTTGACGCATTGGCGGGCGAAAGGGCTGGGGAGTATTTTCCGTGACTGCCAAATGGAATCCGGCTGCATTAATCTCATTCAAGCGGGATCCGTCTGACGGATCTGTGATTCAGTAGAAGAAGGATGCTCGTGATGAGCCAACCTATCACGCGGATATACGACAACGAGAGTCTGGCCCTGGACGTCGTGTCGGAATTGAAAAAGAACGGATTCGCCAGCGACAGCATCCACGTCGTGGCGGCTTCCCGTGTCAAGGCGTCGGACTCGGACGACGGCGTCGTCGCCGAGGTCGCCAACGTCGGCGTGACGAAGGACGCAGCGGCCGCTTATGCCGATGGCGTGCGCAAAGGCCAGGTGGTCGTATCCGTCAACCCGAATTTTGGCACGGCGCGGCGCGCGACCGCGATCCTGGACAAGTTCAACCCGATCGCCACCCCGGTGAGCGAGGCCGGATCCAACACAGCGAAGGAGCAAACCTTGGCAGAAGCGACACCCCTGTCTTCACGTTTGAACTGGTCTGTGCTGATGAACGATCCGACGCCGCTTTCGACGAAATGGAACTGGCCGGTGCTGTCGGACAAGGCGACGCCCCTTTCGGACAAGCTCGGCGCCTCCGTGCTTTCCGACAACGCCACGCCGTTCTCGTCCTGGTTGAACGTTCGTGTCCTCTCCGACGACGCGACACCCTTTTCGAACTGGTTGAAGCGTCCGGTCCTCTCGGATAACCCGACACCCTTTTCGAGCTGGTTGAATGTTCGGGTGCTTTCGGACGATCCGGCGCCGCTCTCGAATTGGCTGCATTGGCCGACGAAGAGCTAGACTTTTCGCCAACCCCGCGCTCCGCGCGTTTGCCTAGTCGTGGCGACGACGACTAGGGCGGAGACGCTCTTCGAATGCGACGCGGGAGCTGCCGAAGCGGGAAGGGATAGGGATGTACGTTGGGACAACCCCAACCCACGTCCGGAATGTTGCTGACGCGTTTTTCGAATTTCCCCGGAGCCGACGCCCCCGCGTCGAAGGTTTCAGAGCGTTATCCAATCAAATGAGATCGGCCCTTGTCATTCCCGCGCAAGCGGGAATGACAAGGGCCACCACACGTCGTTTCCCTCTGGGTCACCGCTTCTGAGCCAGTCGAAGAACGTGGCGATGACATGTCAGACGGATCGGAAACGCTCTAGCCCGTGCGCGTGTGCATGGGCGCTATACGGACACGCCCCCTGAATCGACCATGGACGCGGTGACCGACCCGCAAGCGTGGCGGACGGCGTCTCAGCCGTCAATGTGCCCCTACACGAGCCTGTCGAACGCCGGCGCGCTTCGGGACGAGCGCGGGCTCGCCCAGGGTTTTGTTTCACAAGTCAGCGTTTTTGGCTCACATTTGTGGTCCAGAGCCCGATGGCGGGAGCGCGTTGGGCCGAACGCCCGCCGCCATACGCGCCAGGACAAAGCTTACGGGAGCAATCATCATCGCCGCGCCCGGTCCAGGGCATGATGAGCGCGCCGGGCCCCTTCCTGGCGCCCCAATCCTGCTCCGCGCGAGACTCAGCGGTTGAAGCAAATCCGCTGATAGAGGCCGCCAAAGAACGCCTTGCGCTCGAGTTGCCGAGGCGCCCAGTTCCGCGGCATCCAGACGCCTATGTCCTCGCGCCACAGATCATGGGCGAACGGTTCCAGTACGCGCAGGGCGGGACCGAGCAAATATCGAATGGGGTTCCACCAATAGGGGCCCGCATAATCGACGATCACGATGCGGCCTCCCGGCTTCACGACGCGCAACGCTTCCGCGAGCGTTCTCCGTCGCCACGCCACGGGTTGTTCGTGCAGCAAGAAAAACAACAGGGCGCGATCGTAACTGGCGTCGGGAACATTCAGCGCCGCGGAATCCATCAGCAGCGCTTGAACCGGCGCCCCTTCAGGCATCTTCCGGCGCAGGTTCTCCAACTGGGTCGGCAGCACGTCGACGACGTCCAGCGTGCCCGAACCTGCCTGGACCCGGTCGCAGAGCCCATTGGTCATGTCGCCGTAGGCGCAGGCGATCTGCAGGGTGCGCCCCGGCAAGGATTCCCCCAGCGCCGTAAGCGCAGATTCCTTCAATCGGGCATAATTGCCGAACAGAATCGCATCGACCAGCCACTGGCGCTCGAACACGCGGATGGCATTGCGGTGAACGTAAGCCCACCAGTAATATTTCTGAAGGTAGCCGGGGATTCCGGGCTTGGATTTGGACGGACGCGCCTCCGCCGCAAGAACGTCATTCGCGCGCAAACCGCGCGCCTCGTGCGTGGGAGGGAAGTCGGAAAGGTCGCCGGCGACTGTATTTGGTCTGAACATTCTACCTGTTCCCTTCACTCCTCGACGGCGCGCCCTTTGGCAAAGAGCGCAGCCGGAAATGCACGGCGCTTTGGGCGCGCAAAACGTCGGTTCCATCGATCGCCAGGCGCGCCGCAGAGCGACGGATTCACTCCTGAAGGCTTCCCCATCGGGAGGGCTCGTTGCCCCGCCAAGAACAACCGCCGCGACGCAAAACCCCAACGCACGCGGCCTATTTGGGATGATAAGCGTAATGTTGGCTTGACGCATGTCAAGCTTGTCAGTTCGTTTTGACAAGGCGCCCCACGTCTTGGCGCGAATTTTGTCGCAGGTTGGCTGAAAACTGCGCGTGCCGCGCCGCAAGGGGCGGTCCTGAGCGTCTGAACGCTGACTCATCGGGCGTACCGACCGCTCGAATGCGGGGGAATAGCGGGCAATGCTGTCGATCGCGGGGGCGTTTCCGGTACGAATCGTCAAGCGAAGTCGCCACGGTCGAACGTGGGGCGCCTGGATTGCGCGCATTGAAGGCGTTCATCGGATCCGCATCGCTCCTGCGAAGCCGTCATCCATGCGACGGGCCTGTTCAACTTAGCAGCGCTGAACCGGGTCCGTGGGGCGCCTTCGCGACATCCTTGCGCGCGCAACCCCCGGCGGTTGAAGAACAGGCTGATCGCTTTCGCGCTTGGCTTGGGACCCTTCCGAGGCCGCTCCGGAAGACGCGCCCCAGGACGGGCCGCCGGATGACACCCGCTGACGGGCTCACGGGTAGCGCGCCGCCAATGCGGCGATGGCTCGGTCGACCGTCGCGGGCAGTTCAACCAAAAGGCTATCGACGTCGCAGTTTTCGCGTTTGGCTTCGGAGCACAGATTGCGGGCCAGTCTAACCAATTCCACGCAGCCGAGATTGCTCGCGAGGTTGATCAGTTTGTGCGCCTCGCGCCCTACGAGGCCGGCGCCGTCGGCGGACTTCAGAACCGCGACGGCGTCGCGAACCTGCATCTGGAATTTACCGCTGAACCGGGCCGCCGCCGCCACGCCGAGCACGCTGTCGAACGCATCGAGCACCGCCGGGTCGAGCACCGTTGCCGTGCTCGGCGAAGTCTCTGATATCAAGCGCGATGTTCTGGCGGACCATTTGGCGACCATGGCCAATAATCCGTCACGGCTGATCGGCTTGGGCAGAAAATCATTCATCCCGGCTTCGCGGCAGCGCTGCTGATCTTCCGAAAACGCATTCGCGGTCAGGGCGACGATCGGAATGTGGCGGACGCGCTCGTCCAGACGGCGGATCGTGCGAGTCGCCTCGACGCCGTCCATTTCCGGCATCTCCATATCCATCAGCACCAAGTCGAAATCGCTCTCCTGAACCGCAATGACGACCTGGCGCCCGTTTTCGACCCCTCGGACCGAATGACCGGCGCGTCTGAGCATCGCTGCGACGATGTCTCGATTCATTTCGAGGTCGTCCGCAACCAGGACGTGGGCCGGATTGGCGACCGACGCGGTCGGGTCGCGGCCCACCGAGAGATCGGGCGCCGGGCAAGCCCGAAGAGCGATCGTGAACCAGATCGTACTGCCGGCGCCCGGAACGCTCCTGACGCCTATCTCGCCGCCCATCGCTCGGGCCAGCCGCTTGCAAATGGAAAGACCCAGCCCCGTCCCCCCGTAGCGTCGCGTCGTCGAACTGTCGATCTGGGAGAAGTCGCGGAACAGCAGATGTTGGCGATCAGCCGGAATCCCGATCCCCGTATCCTCGATCTCGAAACGCATGAAGTCCTCGTCCTCGACGCTTTCGCGCGAACACCGGACAATGATCCGACCATGATCCGTGAACTTCAAGGCGTTGCTCAACAGGTTCAGAAGAATCTGACGCAGCCGCGTCGGATCGCTCTCGATCCAGGGCGGCAAATCCGGGGCCCTTTCGATGCTCATATCCAGTCCCTTGGCGGCCAACTGGGTGCGAACGATCGAAGTCGCGCTGTGAACCACCGTGTCCGGGCTCATGGGAATGCTTTCAACCTCGAGCTTGCCGGCCTCGATCTTGGAGAGATCGAGAATATCGTTCATCAGCGCGAGCAGGGATTTGGCGGCGTCCTGCAACCGCGTCATGTGGTTGCGCTGCTGTTCGGTCAAATGGCTGTCGAGCAACAGGTCGGCAAAACCGATCACTCCGTTCATCGGCGTTCGAATCTCGTGGCTCATGCTCGCCAGGAAATCCGATTTGATCCGGCTCGCGCTCTCGGCGGCAACCTTGGTCTGCAACAATTCCGCTTCCACCCGCTTGGCCTCGGTGACGTCGCGCGCAGCGGCGAATACGCCTTGCAGCGTGCGTTTCCGGTCGTAAAATGTGGTTGCGTTATAAGACACGACCGTGAGCGCGCCGCCTCTGGTGCGTGCGGTCAGCTCGTAGTCGGTGACCGATTTTTCACTCAGCACGCGTTTGATTCCAGCTTCGGCTCGCTCCGGATCGGTGAAGAAGTCCTTGAACGGCGCGCCGATCAGTTCATCGCGCGTGCAATCGGTGAGCTTTTCCATTTGCTTGTTGACATCGGTGATGATGCCGGACGGATCCGTCGTCATGATCGCGTCGATGTTGGCTTCGATCAGCGACCGGGTGTAGAATTGCTGGTCGCGCAACCGCTGGTCCAGTATCTTTTGTTCAGCTTCAACCAGTTTGCGCGCGGTATTGTCGGTGCCGATCAGCAAATAGCCGATGATCATGTCATCGGCGTCGCGCAGGGCCGTGACCGACACCACCGCGGAAAGGCGGCTCTGGTCCTTGCGGATGTAGGTCAGCTCGTAAATGTCTTCGATCCCGCGCGAGGCCTTGAACACCAGGGCCTCGAAGCCGGGCGTTATCGGGGTCGCGAGTTCGACGCTCAAGGCCAGCGCGCGCACGATGAGTTCCTGCGGATCGGATATGTCCGCCGGAGTGATCTTGTTCACGACCTCGACGGCGGTGTAGCCGAGCATCCGCTCGGCGCCGACGTTGAATATCTGAATGACGCCCTTCGCGTCGGTGGCTATGCTGGAAAAGTTCGCGCTGTTGAAAATGGCGCGCTGCAAGGCTCCGGCCTCGACGAGC
>Ga0302157_10001440_pt1 | contig 29154 bp, 29 predicted proteins | sample I_Bog_N3_3_FD_193502 | JGI IMG/M metagenome (GOLD analysis project Ga0302157, IMG submission 193502) | Peat permafrost microbial communities from Stordalen Mire near Abisko, Sweden - I_Bog_N3_3 | ecosystem: Environmental > Terrestrial > Soil > Wetlands > Peat | place: Sweden: Abisko, Stordalen...
AAAACAACGCGACCATAATTCACGAACACGTCTTGTTCCACACCTCTTTCGTGCGACGCCGTTTGTAAGGCCGCCATCACGCCATATGCCCCTCGCCGCTTGCCTTTCCCCCGGACCTCCCCTATATGCGCCTTCATTCCACAGGCGGATTTCCGCGCGCCCTGATTGAAGGGTTCGCTCCGGTGCCGGGGTCTTGACCCGACGCAATGGTCCGCCGAGGCACAACCGGAAAGGAAAACGCAGATGGCTCTGCCTGACTTCACTATGCGTCAATTGCTCGAGGCGGGCGCGCATTTCGGCCACCAGTCGCATCGCTGGAACCCGAAAATGGCGCCTTACATTTATGGCGCTCGCAATTCGATCCACATCATCGACCTCGCGCAGACGGTGCCGCTGTTGCATCAGGCGTTGAAGCTCGTCTCCGACACGGTCGCCAAGGGTGGTCGAGTGTTGTTCGTCGGCACCAAGCGTCAGGCGCAGCAGGACGTCGCCGACTCGGCCAAGCGTTGCGCGCAATATTTCGTCAATTCCCGCTGGCTCGGCGGTACGCTGACCAACTGGAAGACGATTTCGGCTTCGATCTCGCGTCTGCGCAAGCTCGACGAGCAACTCGGCGAAGGCGCCAAGGGCCTCACCAAGAAAGAGCGCCTGATGCTCACCCGCGAGCGCGACAAGCTGGAGACGGCGCTCGGCGGCATCAAGGACATGGGCGGCGTGCCGGATTTGGTGTTCGTCATCGACACCAACAAGGAAGCCCTGGCGATCAAGGAAGCCAATCGGCTGAAGATTCCCGTCATCGCGATCCTCGACACCAATTCCGATCCGGACGGCGTGGCTCACCCCATCCCGGCCAACGACGACGCCAGCCGCGCCATCAACCTCTATTGCGACCTGCTCGCCCGCGCCGCCATCGACGGCATCTCGCGCAGCCAGGGCACTTCGGGCATGGACATCGGCGAATCCGAGGCCCCGATGGCCGAAGTTCTGGCCGAGCCGACGGCGCCGGCGGCGGAAATCACGCATTCGTCGATGGACGAATTTCAGTTGCTCTCGGCGCCGCGCGGCGCTCCGGACGATCTCAACAAGATCCCCGGCGTCGGCCCGCAGATCGTCAAGAAGCTCAACGAGCACGGCGTGTTCCATTATTGGCAGTTGGCGGCGATGAACGACGACGACGCCAAGAAGCTCGACGCCGATTTGCGCTTCAACGGCCGCATCTCCCGCGACAAGTGGGCCGACGCCGCCAGGACGCTGCTCGCCGCCGAGTAGACAGACTTTATGTCTGTCGCGTCGCAGTGATGATTCTGCGGCCAGGAATTCAAGCCAATGATCCCTCTCCCGCACCCGGGAGAGGGCTTTTTAGTGTTTCCATTCGAAGGAGCCGACCCCATGGCCACGATCACCGCCGCCCTTGTGAAAGACCTGCGCGAGAAGACCGGCGCCGGCATGATGGACTGCAAGAACGCCCTCACCGAAACCCAGGGCGACATCGAATCCGCGATCGACTGGTTGCGCAAGAAAGGCCTCGCCAAGGCCGCCAAGAAGAGCGGCCGCGTCGCCGCCGACGGCCTCGTCGGCGTCGCCATAGAGGCGAACCTCGGCGTCGTCGTCGAAGTGAACTCCGAGACCGACTTCGTCGCCCGCAACGACGATTTTCAGGCGCTGGTGCGCGGCATTCTCGCCGTCGCGCTGGACAAGGCGCCCGGCGTCGACGCGGAAGCGGTCAAGGGCGCGCATTATCCCGGCGGCGGCACAGTCGCCGAGGCGATCGCCAACGCCGTCGCCACCATCGGCGAGAACATCACGCTGCGCCGCGCCCACGGCCTGCATGTGCCTCACGGCGTGATCGGCCATTACGTCCATGGCCAGATCACCGACGGCCTCGGCCGCATCGGCGTGATCATCGCCCTGGAATCGACCGGCGCGCAAGAGCCGCTGGCGACGCTGGGCCGCCAGATCGCCATGCACATCGCAGCCTCGAGCCCGATTGCGCTGAACGCGGCGGACATCGACCCCGCCGTCGTGGCGCGCGAAAAGTCCGTGCTCGCCGACAAGAACGCCGGCAAGCCGCCGCATGTGCTCGAGCGTATCATCGAATCCGGCCTGAAGACTTATTACAAGGAAGTCTGCCTCGTCGATCAGCCCTACGTTCATGATTCCGCCAAGACCGTCGCCCAGGCGGTCAAGGAAGCGGAAAAGACCGTCGGCGCTCCGATCATCGTCAAGGGGTTCGTGCGCTACGCCCTGGGCGAGGGCATTGAGAAACCGACCGAAGAAGCCTAAGAGACCGGCATCCGGCATGAAGGGGCGGCTTTCGGGCCGCCTTTTTCATGCAGATTTTCAGGCCATAGGAGCCGCGCTTGACCGATTCGTCGCCGAAACCCTTGTTTGGTCGGGTCGTGGTCAAGCTTTCCGGCGAATCGTTGATGGGGCCGGACACCCACGGCTTGCACGCCGAAACCTTGCAGCGCATGGCCGCGGATCTCAAACAGGCGGCCGACCTCGGGGTGCAGGTCGCCGTTGTCGTCGGCGGCGGCAATTTCTTTCGTGGGCTGCTCGGCGCGGACAAGGGCATCGAGCGCGCCCGCGCCGATTCGATCGGCATGCTGGCCACCGTCATGAACGCGCTGGCGATGGAGGGCGCGCTCGAACAGATCGGCCAGCCCGCCCGCGTCCTCTCCGCGGTCGCCATGCCGTCGCTGTGTCAGCCCTATTCGCGTCAGGCCGCGCTCGCCCATCTCGTCAAGAGCCGCGTCATCATGCTGGCGGGCGGCACCGGCAACCCGTTCTTCACGACAGACACCGGCGCGGCGCTGAGGGCCTGCGAACTCTCCTGCGACGCGGTGATGAAGGCGACGCAGGTCGACGGCATCTACAGCGCCGACCCCAAGAAGGACCCGCATGCGACCCGCTACGAGCGCCTCACCCATGACGAGGCGATCAACCGCAATCTGCAAGTGATGGACACGGCGGCGTTTGCCCTGGCGCGCGACAATCGCATCCCGATCGTGGTGTTTTCGGTGAACGAGCCCGGCGCCATACGCGAGGCGTTGCTGGGAAGAGGGCGCGCGACTTACGTAATGCCGTGAGACTTTGCCCCCGGATGCCGTGGGGTCCGCTTACCGCGGCAAACGCCCTTCTGAAAGTTACCGTCTCCGCTCTTTTGGCGGACGACCCTGCGCATAGTCCCCTTGATTAATATCATATGCGATATTACATTACCGAAATGATAGTCGCTGATACCAATGTCATTCTGAGCGGCTGTCGCTCCCGCAACAGGGCGTCGTTCGTCTGTGCGTTGGCCGGGAACGCGCAAACCATCGTGACGAGCGACAGACACTTCGGACACCCGGCGGTGACGGCGTTCGGATTGACCGTAATGACTGCTGGCGACTTCGTTGCAAAGATGAACCGTGAAAGGAATCCAAAATGACCAACTTCGCCCTTCGCATTCCCGATCACATCATGGAGCAAGCAAAAGCAGCTTCCCTCGAGGACAATATCTCCGTCAATCAGATGCTCGCGTCTTTCATCGCCGAGGGGCTAGGGCATCGACGCGCGCTGAAGACGATGAAGGATCGCGCCGCGCATGCGAATGTCGACGCGGCGCTGGAAATCCTCGACATCGTCGCGCCAGACGTTCCCCCAGACGCGGGCGACGAGCTTCAGGCGGAATCGCGGTATTCAAAATCACGACGCTGAGCCCGCATTCGAAGCCGCGGCGCTTACTTTGGTCAACCCCCTAGGCTCGAGGGACGACGCCGAATCGGTCCCATCCTCATTTTCTGCGCGGAAACCGCCCTTGCGCGGGCCTAACGCGCCGTATTAGGCTCTCCCCTTGCCACGGCGGCGAAGACCGCGACCTAGGGGAGAACGAGATGGCGGCCAGCGCAATCGAATTGACCACCACGAGCAAAGTCACCCGACGGTTCGTCGCCTTCCTGGTGATCTGCTATTTCGTCGCTTATCTCGACCGGGTGAACGTCGGCTTCGCCAAGCTGACGATGGACGCCGATCTCGGCATTTCGGAGACCGCCTTCGGCTTCGGCGCCGGCATCTTCTTCTTTGCCTATTTCCTGTTCGAAGTGCCTTCGAACATGCTGCTCGACAGATTCGGCGCGAGCAAATGGATCGCGCGCATCATGTTCACCTGGGGGCTCGTTTCCGGGGGGATGGCGTTCATCCCGCAGATCTCCGCCGCGATCGGCGTCAGCGGCGTCTACACGTTTTACGGCATGCGCGTGCTGCTCGGCTTCGCCGAGGCCGGCTTCTTTCCCGGCATCATCTTCTTCCTGACGCTGTGGTTCCCCGCGGCCTACCGCGCCCGGATCATTGGCTATTTCATGGCGGCGATCCCGCTTTCGTCAGCGATCGGCTCGCCGGTTTCCGCGAATTTGCTGGGGCTCGACGGGATCGCCGGTTTCAAGGGCTGGCAGTGGCTTTACATCTGCGAAGCGGCGCCGTCGCTGGTGCTGTCGGTCGTCGTGTTCTTTTACCTCACCGACCGGCCGGCGGCGGCGAAGTGGCTGACCGCCGACGAACGCTCGTGGCTCGCTGTCCGCCTCGCCGCTGAAGACAAGGGACGCGCCCATGTCTCGCCCACATCGGCGCTGGCGAGCCTCTACGATCCCCGCGTTCTGCTGCTTTCGCTGGTCTATTTCGGCGCGGTCGCCTGCAATTATGCGATCAGTTTCTGGATGCCGACGATCGTCAAGGCCTTTGGCGTTTCCACTTCGCTCAATGGCTGGATCAACGCGGTGCCTTACACGGTGGGGTTCCTCGGCATGATCTGGTGGGGCCGGCGCTCGGACGCTCGTCAGGAGCGCATGTTCCACCTCGTCGTACCGCTGGCGATCGCCGCCGTGGGCATCGGCATTTCCGGCTTCATCGACAATCCCTATCTGAAGATGATCTCGCTGACGATCGGCGCGTTCGGCGTGTTTGCCTCGCTGCCGGTGTTCTGGACCCTGCCGACGGCGATACTCGGCGCCGGCACGGCCGCCGCCGGCATCGCGGCGATCAATTCGATCGGCAATCTCGCCGGCTACGCCGGGCCGTTCGCCATGGGCTACATAAAGGACGCGACCGGAAGCTTCGCGTGGGGACTGGCCTTCGTCGGCGCCACGGCCGTGCTCGCCCTGATCATCACCCTGGCGCTCGGCCACGACACTTCGCTGGAGAAGGCGCCGACGGAAGCGGCGCGGGCGCGAACCTGAACCCCAAAGGAGGTCAATATGCTTTCAAGACGTGGTTTCGTAGGCTGCGGGCTTTGCGCCCTTGCGGGCTTTTCGGCGACGGATGCCGGCGCGCAGACGGCAGGATTGAAGCGCACCATTCTCAGCCGGATGGATGGACCGGCGCCCGGCTACGAGACGATCGAAGCCAAGGTCGAGGCGGACGCCGGCACGGTCATCGCCAAGCACACCCATTTCGGCATCGAGACCACCTATGTTCTCGAGGGCTCTCTGGAGCTCGAAATCGCCGGCCAAGGCGCCAAGACCTATGCCAAGGGTGACGCGTTCCAGGTGCCGACCGGCGCCGTCCACGGCGGCAAGACCGGCGACGCGCCGATCGTGCTCTCCGGCGTCTATGTCGTTGAAAAGGGCAAGCCGCTGGCGACGCCGGCATGATCGACAAGGCCGAGGCCGCGAACGCCGACCAGGTCGCCTACTGGAACGGCGCCGCCGGGCGAAAATGGACGGAAAGGCAGGAAATCCAGGACGCCGTTCTCGCGCCGATCACGGTCCAGTTGTTCCTGGCCGCGAACCTTCGCGAGGGTGAGAAAGTCATCGACATCGGCTGCGGCTGCGGCGACACGACGCTGGCCGCCGCCGCGGCGGTCGGCGAGCGCGGCAGGGCGCTCGGCATAGACATTTCCGAAAGGATGCTCGCCCGGGCGCGCGAACGGGCCATCGCGCTCGGCGGCAAGACGCGGTTCCGGCTCGCCGACGCCAGCGCCGAGGATTTTTCGGAGGAGGCGGCGGATATTCTCATGTCGCGGTTTGGCGTGATGTTCTTCGCCGATCCCGCCGCGACCTTCGCCAACCTGCGCCGCGCGCTGAGGCCGGGCGGGCGACTGGCTTTCGTCTGCTGGCGCGAACCCAAGCAGAATCCCTGGCTGGTCATGCCGTTCCACGCGATGAAGAACCGCGTGCCGCCGCAGCCGGAGCGCAAGCCGGAAGATCCCGGCCCGTTCGCCTTCGCCAACGACTCGCGGCTGCGCGGCATTCTCGAGGCCGCGGGCTTCACGGACGTCGCGATCGAGGCGCGATCGATGCAGCTCGACACCGCCATCGGGCGCGGGTTGGAGGTCGCGGTGCGCGGGGCGCTGGAACTCGGCCCGGTCTCGCGCGCGCTCGACGGCCAACCCGAGGACGTCTGCGCCTTGGCCGAAACCGACATTCGCGCCGCGCTGACGCCCTATCTGAAGGGCGACAGCGTCGAGTTGGGCGCGAGCGTCTGGGTGGTCACCGCCCAAAACGGCTGAACTAAAGGGCCGCCAGCTTCAGCGCCTCGTCCGCCAGCCGTTCCGCCGCGTCCGAAACGCCCGCCGCCTTGGCCGCCGCGGCGGCCAATGCCAGGCGCGCGGGATCGGCGAGCGCGGAGCGTAATTGTGCGGCGAGGCGCTCCGGGGTGAAGTCGCTCTGACGGATCACCGTCGCGGCGCCGCTCGCGGCGAGCACGGCCGCGTTTGCGGCCTGATCCTGATCGAGCGCATGCGGAAACGGCACCAGAATGGACGGGCGGCCGATGACGGCGAGTTCGCTGACCGTCGAGGCGCCGGCGCGGCCGATGACGAGATGTGCGGCGGCGATGCGCGCGGGAAGATCGGGGAAGAACTCGGCGACGTCGACGGGGAACTCGATTCTGGCGCAAGCCGCCGCCACTCGGGCGAGATCCTCGCCGCGCGCCTGTTGGGTAAGTTTCAGGCGGCCGCGCTCGCTCTGCGAGAGCAGCGCCAGCGCGGCGGGAACGACGTCCGCCATCACGCGCGCGCCTTGCGAGCCGCCGGTGACCAGGATTTTGAGCCGCCCGTCCGCGAGCGACGGATAGGGGATCTGCGCCGCCGCCAGCACCTGGGGCCGCACGGGATTGCCGACATAGCGCAGCTTGGCGGCGTCGATGCCCTGGAGGTTGGGAAAGCCGGTCGCGATCAGGTTCACCCTGCCGGCCAGAAACTTGTTGGCGCGGCCGATCACCGCGTTCTGCTCGTGCAGGATCGTCGGCAACCGCAGCAGCGAAGCGGCGACCAGGGGCGGCACGGTGGGATAACCGCCGAAGCCGACGACCGCGAGCGGGCGCAGACGACGGAGCAGCGCATAGGAAACCACGATTCCGCGCCCGAGGGTCGCCGCCGCGAGCGCCTTGGAGACTATGCCCGCGCCGGTCGGCGTCGCCGACGGAATGACATGGATCGCCCGGGCTGGAAAATCGCCGCCATATTTTTGCGCGCGATCGTCCGTCGCCAGATCCACCTCGACGCCGCGCCGCACCAGCGCGGCGGCGAGCGCGGCGGCGGGAAACAGATGGCCGCCGGTGCCGCCGGCCGCCAGCAGAACGCCGCGCGAACTCACGTCGCCCCCAGAGTTTGGGAGGCGCGGGAAAGCGTCAGGTTTTTCCGCGTCAAGGCGACAAGAAAGCCCATGCCCAGCCCGAGCGCCAGCAGCGACGAACCGCCATAGGAGATGAACGGCAGCGTCATGCCCTTGGCGGGCATGGCGCGCAGGTTGACGGCCATGTTGATCCAGCTTTGCAGGCCGAACATGATCGTCAGGCCGGCCGCGGCGAAGCGGCTGAACGGGTCCTGGTTGCGCGAGGCCAGCCAAAGGCCGCGCATCACGATGAGGCCGAAGAAGGTGATGAGCCCGAGGCAGGCGATCATGCCGAATTCCTCGCCGGTGACCGCGAACACGAAGTCGGTGTGCGCGTCGGGCAGCGTGCGCTTCCAGACGCCCTCTCCAGGCCCCCGCCCCAGCCAGCCGCCGTTGCGCAAGGCCGACAACGCCGTGTCGACCTGGAATGTGTCGGCCACGCCGGTGATCGAACTCGGGTCGAGAAAGCGCTGGATTCGTTCGTGGACGTGATCGGAAAACCTATAGGCGAGCAGACCGCCGAACGCGCCGACGCCGCCCAGGCCGAGCACCCAGAACCAGTGCAGGCCCGCCATGAAGACCAGCGTCGCCCAGACGAGCGCGATCAGCATCGTCTGACCGAAATCGGGTTGCAGGATCAGCGGGACGACCGTCGCGGGCAGTATCAGGAACGCCACCGCCTTGGCGATGAATTTCGGCGCGCCCGGGCGCGAGCCCTCGGCGAAGGCCCAGGCGGCAAGCACGACGAAAGCGGGTTTGAGGAACTCGGAGGGCTGAAGTCCCAGAATCCAGCGCTTCGAGCCCTTGACTTCCGCGCCATAGAGCAGCGCCAGGACGATTAACGCCATGCTGACGGCGAACAGGAGCAACGCCGCACGGCGCACGTGGCGCGGCGACAGGAACGAAGTCGCCAGCAGCAGAATCACGGTCGGCGGCAATAGCAACGCCTGACGGTCGACGAAATGGAACGGCGAAAGGCCGATGCGTTCGGCGACCGCCGGACTGGCGGCCAGCGCCATCACGACGCCGAACACCATCAGCGCGCCGAAAGCGGCGAGCAACCAGCCGTCGACGCTGCGCAACCAATCGGCCACCGGGCCGCGTTCGGCTCTGGAGATCATGAGGCGCTCCTGGATTTTTCGGCGAGGCGTTGCTGGACGAGTGCGCGGAACCGGTCGCCGCGCGCTTCGAAATTGGCGAATTGGTCGTAGGACGCGCAGGCCGGCGACAGCAGCACGACCGGCTCGGGCGCCGCGCTCGCCTCGGCATCGCGGGCGGCCGAAGCGACCGCCGTTTCGAGGGTCCCACAGAATTCATGCACGACGGCTTCGCCGAGCGTCTGGGCGAAGGCTTGGCTCGCCGCGCCGATCAGATAGGCTTTCGCGACATGATCGAAGTTTGGCTTCAAAGACTCGATGCCGCCCTCTTTCGGCTTGCCGCCGAGGATCCAAAAGATGTCGCGGAAGGACTTGAGCGCTTTTTCCGTCGCGTCGGCGTTGGTGGCCTTGGAATCGTTGACGAACAGCGCGCGGCCGTCGCGGCCTACCTGCTCCATGCGATGCGCGAGGCCGGGGAAGGTCGCGAGCGCGCGGGCGATGTCGGCCTGCGGCGCCCCCAGCGCCATCGCGGCGGCGCAGGCGAAGGCGGCGTTCTGGCCATTGTGCTCGCCGCGCAAAGCGGGTGCGAGGGAGAGATCGAACAGGGGGATGGCCGCGCCGTCGCCGGTCCGGCTCTTATCATCCCCGCGAAAGCGGGGATCCAGGGGCGCCACACGTCGTGTCCCCTGGATTCCCGCTTCCGCGGGAATGACAGGTACGGCATCCGATGGATCGGATTCCGCGCTAAACTTTACTCTCGGCTTGTCCTGGCCGCTGGATTGCCACATGACGGCGCGCCCTTCGACATAAACGTCCGCCAGCGGGTTCGGCCGCTGCGAAATCGCCACGACGTTGCGCTCCGCCGCTTTCAACCGAGCGACGACCGCGCGGCAAAAATCGTCGTCGACGCCGACCAGGGCGATGTCCGAAGCCGCCACCAGGCGTTCCTTGATCGCGGAATACGCCTCGATCGTCCCGTGGCGATCGAGGTGATCGGGGGTGACGTTGAGCAGCAGGCCGACGCTGGGATCGAGGCTCGGCGCGAGATCGATCTGGAACGACGAGCATTCGATGACGTGGACGCGCTCGGGCGCGGGCGGGTCGAGATCGAGGATCGGTACGCCGATATTGCCGCCCAACGCCACGTCACGCCCGGCCGCGCGTAAAAGATGCGCGATGAGCGCCGTGGTCGTCGACTTGCCATTGGTGCCGGTGATGGCGACGAAGGGGGCCGTGGGCGCCCGCGCGCGGCGCTCGCGGCAGAAAAGCTCGATATCGCCGATCACCTCCACCCCCGCCGCGCGGGCGCGCAAAACCGTCCAGTGCGGCTTGGGATGGGTGAGCGGCGCACCCGGCGCGAGCACGAAAGAGGCGAAGGACGACCAGCCGGCGGCGGTGAGGTCGGTCAGCATAAAACCCTGAGCGGCGACCTTCGCGCGCTGCGCCTCGTCGTCGTCCCAGGCGGCAACCTCCGCGCCGCCCGCCAGCAGGGCGCGCAAAGTCGAGACGCCGGAGCCGCCGAGTCCGAACAGGGCGACGCGCTTGCCTTGGAAGGTCGCGACCGGGGTCATGCTCACCTCAGTTTCAGGGTGGCGAGGCCAATCATTGCCAGCACGAAGGCGATGATCCAGAAGCGCATGACGATCTGCGGCTCGGACCAGCCGAGTTGCTCGAAGTGATGATGGATCGGCGCCATGCGGAACACGCGCTTGCCCGTGAGCTTGAACGAGGTGACCTGCACAACCACGGAGAGCGCCTCCATCACGAACAGGCCGCCGACGATCGCCAGCACGATCTCGTGCTTGATCGCGACCGCCATCGTGCCGAGCAGTCCGCCCAGGGCAAGCGAACCGGTGTCGCCCATGAAGATCTGCGCCGGCGGCGCATTGAACCACAGGAAGCCGACGCCGGCGCCGATCAGCGCGCCGCAGATCACCATCAGGTCGCCCGACAGCGGAACGTGATTGATGAGCAGATAATGGGAATAGACGACATTGCCGGCGAAATAAGCGATGAGGCCGAGCGTTGCGGCGGCGATCATCACAGGGACGATCGCGAGGCCATCGAGGCCGTCGGTGAGATTGACGGCGTTGCCGAAGGCGACGATGACGAACGGGCCAAACAGCAGAAAGCCCCAGCTCAAATCGAACGCGAAACCGGGGAAGAACGGCATGGAAAGCCCGGTGGTTCCGGACCCGCCCGCGCGCATCATCGCGTAGCAGGCGATGACGGCGACGGCGAATTCGCCGGCCAGCCGCGCGCGGCCGGAAAAGCCGAGATGCGATTGTTTGGTGACCTTGAGATAATCGTCATAAAAGCCGATCGCGCCGAAGCCGATGGTGACGAACAGCACGATCCAGACATAGGGGCTGCTCAGATTGGCCCACAGCAGCGAGGAGACGATCAACCCGAACAGGATCATCAGCCCGCCCATGGTGGGCGTGCCTTTCTTGGTCAACAGATGCGAAGCCGGGCCGTCGGCGCGGATCGGCTGGCCTTTGCCCTGTTTGAGACGCAGAGCCGAGATGATGTTGGGGCCGAAGAAAAACACCAGAAACAGCCCGGTTCCCGCCGCGCCCAACGTTCGAAACGTCAGATAGCGGAACAGATTCAGGGGACCGAGAATGTGGGAGAAGTCGGTGAGCCAAGTCAGCATCGCTCTTAATCGTCCCGCTTCTCGTTCGTGGAAAGATGCGCCTTGAGATCCGCGACCAGCGGCCCCATGCGCGAGCCGTTCGAGGCCTTGATCATGACGACGTCGCCGGGCGTCAGCGCCGCGAACAAATGCGCTCGCAACGCTTCGGCGTTTTCCGCCCAATAGGCGCGCCGCGAGACCGGAACGGCATCGTAGAGCGCACGCGAAAAGGGCCCCGCGGCAAACAGCAAATCGACGCCCTGGGCTTCCAGGTCCGGCGCGAGCCCGGAGTGCAGCGCGGCGCTTTGCGCGCCCAATTCCAGCATGTCGCCGATGACGGCGATGCGACGGCCGCCGGCGCCGGGCGTCGAGGCGCCGAGCAGCGCCAGCGCGGCGCGCATCGAAACGGGATTGGCGTTGTAGCTCTCGTCGATGACCGTCAGCGCGCCGTCGGACAGCGGCAACGCGAAGCGCTCGCCCCTGCCCTTCTGCGGCGCGAAGGTTTCCAGCGCCGCGGCGGCCGTGGTTACGTCGGCGCCCAGCGCCTCGACGACCGCGAGCACGCCGACCGCGTTTTCCGCCATATGCGCACCCGGAGCGCCGAGGGTGAACTCCCACTCGCGCTCGCCCAATCTCACCTGCAAGCGGGAGCCGACCTCCCCCGCCTCGCAGTTCAACAGGCGCGCATAGCCTTCGGCGGTTCCGAACATGCGCGCTTCCAGCCCTCGCGCCTCGGCGGCCGCGCGGAGCCTGTGAGCCTGTGGCGCGTCGGCGTTGATGACGGCGACGCCGCCGGGAACGATTCCGGAAAAAATCTCGGCCTTGGCGTCGGCGATCGCCTCGATCGAGCCGAGGTATTCGACATGCACCGGCGCGATCGTCGTGATCAGCGCCACATGCGGGCGCACGAAACCGACCAGCGGCGTGATCTCGCCGGCATGGTTCATGCCGATCTCGAACACCGCGTAATCCGCATCGCGCCGTAGCCGCGACAGGGTGAGGGGCACGCCCCAGTGATTGTTGAACGAGGCCGCGGAGGCGTGGGTCACGCCGCTGGCGGCCAGCGCCCGCCGCAGCATTTCCTTGGCGCTGGTCTTGCCGACCGAGCCGGTGACGGCGACGATGCGCGCCCGAGAGCGGGCGCGGGCGGCGATTCCGAGCCGTTCCATGGCGCGCAGCGTATCGTCGACGGCGTAGACCGGGCCGAACTCGGCGAGTTCGGCCGAACGGGCCGCCTCGCAGAGCGCGGCGCCGGCGCCGGCGGCGAAGGCGCGCCCGACATATTCATGACCGTCGAGCGCGTCGCCTTTGATGGCGACGAACAATTCGCCCGGCGCCACACTGCGCGAGTCGATCGAAACGCCCGTGACGCCGTTAGGCGCCGGCGCGCTGGGTGCGCCGAACAGGGCGAGCAATTCCTCGGCGCTCCACAGCGGATCGCTCATGCGGACTCCTCGATCGCGGCCCGGGCGCAATCGGCGTCCGAAAATGGCAGCGTGCGGTCGCCGACGATTTGGCCGGTTTCATGGCCTTTGCCGGCGATCACCAGCGCGTCCCCCGTTTTAAGCATCCCGACGCCGACGCCGATGGCTTCGGCGCGGTCGCCGATCTCGCGCGCGCCGGGGGCGGCGGCGAGAATCGCAGATCGGATCGCGGCGGGGTTTTCTGAGCGCGGATTGTCGTCGGTGACGATCGCAACGTCGGCCAGACGCGTTGCGATCTCGCCCATGATCGGCCGCTTGCCCGGATCGCGGTCGCCGCCGCAACCGAAGACGACGATCAGTTTGCCGCTGACGAACGGGCGCAGCGCAAGCAGCGCCTTCTCCAGCGCGTCGGGCTTGTGAGCGTAGTCGACAATGACCGAGGCGCCGCGGACTTCGCCGATACGCTCCAGCCGGCCCGGCGCGCCCTGCAAGCCTTCCAGCGCCGCGAATACTCGCGTGGAATCCTCGCCGCAGGCGATGGCCAGCCCCGCCGCGACGAGCGCGTTGGAAACCTGGAAGTCGCCGGGCAGCGGCAAGGTGACGCGATGATCCAGGCCGGCATGATGAAGCGCAAGCGCGGTGGCGAAGCCGTCGCGGCGCGACTCCCGAAGCTCAATCGTCTCGCCCTTGACGCCGACGGTGAACGGAACGCGCCCGCTGGCGCGCGTCGCCTCTATCACCTCGGCCGCGACTTCGCTGTCGGCGTCGATGACGAACGGCGCGCCTGGGGGCGCGAGTTCGCGCACGAGCCGCAGCTTGGCGCGGAGGTAGTCCTGCATATCGCGGTGATAATCGAGATGGTCGCGCGACAGATTGGTGAAGGCGCCGGCCGCGAGCCGGACGCCGTCGAGCCGCTTCTGATCGAGCCCGTGCGACGAGGCTTCGAGAGCGACATGGGTCACGCCCGCCCGCGCCAGCCGCTGCAACATCTGATGCAGCGCGATCGGATCGGGCGTCGTCAGCGAGCCGTAGACGTTGATGGGGCGCGAAACGACGCCGATCGTGCCGAGCGACGCGGCTTCGCGTCCCAGCGCCGCAAAGATCTGCCGCACGAAGGCGGCGACCGAAGTCTTGCCGCTGGTGCCGGTGACCGCGACGATGCACGCGCTCTGTTCCGCATAGAAGCGCCCGCAGGCCAGCGCCAGCGCGGCGCGCGCGTCGCCGACCTGCACGAAAGGCCATCCGGGGCCTTGGGGCGCCCGTTCGCCGACGACCACGCTCGCGCCCTTGGCGAAAGCCTCGGCGGCATGCTCGAGACCGTCGTCCTTGACGCCGCCGAGGGCGAAAAACGCGTCGCCCGGCTTCACCTTGCGGCTGTCCGAGGCGAGGCCGAGAACTTCCAGCCCGCCCCATGGCCCCGCGGAATCGCGCAAAAGTTCCGCGAGAACGGTCATTCCTTGCCAACCTTGTCGGCGTCGGCGCCGTAGCCGAGCTTGGCGATGATCGGGAACGGTTGCGTCGGGAAGACGTAATTGGGCGGACGGTCTTCGAGCGGTTCGACGCGGCGGATCAGATTACCGGCGACGCGGCCGGAATTGTAGGCGGCGGTGTGATAGCCGCCGTCGCCCGGCGCCGACTGCGGCTGATCGTAGAGCACCAGATAGAGATATTTGGGCTTGTTGGCCGGGGTGATCGCCATGAAGGTGGTGAACACCTGATTGTCGCTGTAATGGCCATGGAAAATCTTGTCGGCCGTGCCCGTTTTGCCGCCGACGTAATAGCCGTCGATGTTGGCGAAGCTCGCCGAACCATGCGTCGCGTTGGAGCGCATCAGATATCGCATCGACTCCGATGTCTGCTCGCTGACGACGCGATGGCTGACCGCCATCGCTGTGGTTACGTCGCGCGGCAGGAACGTCGGCGCCATCATATGTCCGCCATTGGCGAGCGCCGCGACCGCCATCATCGCCTGCAGCGGGGCGACGTTGATGCCCTGACCGAAGGCGATGGTCATCGTATTGAGCTCGGTCCAGCGTTTGGGCCACAGCGGCTCGGCGCTTTCCGGCAATTCCGTGCGCAGCCGGTCGAGCTGGCCCATTTTCCGCAAGAAAGCCTGGTGGCCCTCGACGCCGACCATCAACGCCATGCGCGCCGTGCCGATGTTCGAGGAATGGGTGAACACTTCGGGCAGGCTGAGCACGCGGTGCGTCGCGTGGAAGTCGTGAATCGTGAAGCGGCCGTAACGCAGGCTGTCGCGCGCGTCGAGATGCGAACCGAGATTGACCTTGCCCGATTCCAGCGCCATCGCGATCGAGATCGCCTTGAAGGTCGAACCCATCTCGTAGACGCCGACGTTGATGCGATTGATCTTCGTCGGGTCCTTCATGTCGCCGGGATCGTTGGGGTCGTAGTCCGGCAGCGACTCCAGCGCGATCACCTCGCCGGTGTTGACGTCGATGATCGCCCCCGCGCCCGCCTTGGCGTGATAGCGATCGAGGCCGGCGAGCAGTTCGTCGCGCAAGGCCTGCGTCGCCTTGAGATCGATCGACAGACGGACGGGTTTCAGCGCCGCGGGATCGATGGCGAAGCCGGGCACATGCGGATCGGTGAGGCTCTGCTCGTCGAGATATTTCTCCATGCCGGCGATGCCGATATTGTCCTTGTCGACATAACCGATCACATGGGCGCCGATCGGCCCGTTGGGATAGACGCGCTTGTTCTCGGGCACGAAGCCGACGCCGGGCAGGCCGAGATGGAAGATCTCCTGCTGCTCCTTGCGCGTCACCTGCCGTTTGATCCAGACGAAGCCCTTCTTCGAAGTCAGCCGCTCGCGCAGTTCCTTGGCGTCGACTTCGGGCAATACGGCGGTGATCAACTCCACCGCTTCGTCCTTGTCGATGATCCGCCTGGGCTCGGCGAACACCGACATGGTCTGGATGTCGGTGGCGAGGATTTCGCCGTTGCGATCGAGCAGGTCGGGCCGGGCGCCGGAAACCGCGTCGTCGGCGGCGGACTTCAGCGTCTGCGGGGGCTCGCTGGAAATGCCCAGTTTGACCAGCTTGCCGGCGATGCCGGCATAGGCCAGCCCGAGGATCAAGGCGAGTTGGGCGATGCGCCCGCCGCTGAGATCCCCGCGCGAGGCGAACAGCCCGGCGGCCGACGATTTCAGCCGCTGCGCCAGAGTCCGGCGCTCGAACGACTTGCGCTTTGCCGGCGGCGGCGCGACGGGGGTGGTTTCGGTCATGATCTCACCTCGACGACGGCAGCGACGGCGTCGCGCCGGTGGCGCCGGACGGGGGGGTGGCATTTTCGCCGATCAGCCCGAGCGCCTCGAGCTTCTGCCCGATGGAATCGATCTTCACGGCGCGCTCGGGCAATTCGCCGGCGTTGACTATCTGGTTGAGCGCCAGCGGCTCCATGCCGAGCGATCCGTCGGCGATGGCCTCGATGCGGTCCGGCCGGCTCAAATGCGCATATTCCGCACGTAAAACGTTGATGGCTTCGCGCTCCTTGGCGATCTCATGGCGCGTCTTGACGATCTCTTCCGCCGAGAAGATCGTCTGATATTTGACACGGTAAACATAGGCGGCGGAGACGATCACCGCGCAAATCGCCAGCACGTGCAGGAAACGCCACATTATACCCTCCTCTCGCGCTTTTTCCCGTGACGGGTCAGCGCTTCGAGATCGTCTTCGATGGCTATGGCCGCCGCCGCCGTGCGCTCGGCCCAGCGAAGCTTGGCCGGACGGGAGCGGGAATTGCGCTTGATCTCGGCGTCGCCCGGCGCGATGGGCAGCTTGGCCGGCGTGACGAAACTCGGCGTCACGGCGGGGGGTTCGCCGGGCAATCGACGCGAAAGGGCCTGCCCCTTGCCGGTGCGGCGGGCCAGGAATTGCTTGACGATGCGATCCTCGAGCGAGTGGAACGTCACCACCGCGAGCCGTCCCCCCGGTTTCAACGCCCGCTCGGCCGCGGCCAGCCCGCGCAAAAGTTCGCCGAGTTCGTCGTTGACGGCGATGCGCAGCGCCTGAAAACTCTTGGTCGCGGGATGGGTGAATTCGCCCGGCTTCTCCGGCGCGACCCGGGCGATCATTTCGGCGAGTTGCAAGGTGGAGACGTAGGGCTTTTGCGCGCGGTCGACGACGATGGCGCGGGCGATGCGCCGCGACGCGCGCTCCTCGCCATAGTGGAACAGAATGTCGGCGATCTCCTCCTCGTCGCATTCGAGCAGAATGTCGGCGGCGCTGCGGCCTTGGGCTTCCATGCGCATGTCGAGCGGCGCGTCGAAACGCAGCGAAAAGCCGCGTTCGGCTTCGTCGAGCTGCATCGAGGAAACGCCGATGTCGAGCGCGACGCCGTCGAGGTTTTCAGTGAAAGCCCTGGCGATGACGTCGAGTTCGCCGAAGCGGCCTTCCACCAGCGTCAGCCGGCCCGCGGCCTCGCCGGCCAGCGCCCGGCCGCCGGCGATGGCGCGCGGATCGCGATCAACGCCGATTACGCGCGCCCCCGCCGCCAGCAGGGCGCGCGTATAGCCGCCCGCGCCGAAAGTGCCGTCGAGGATGACGGCGCCTTCGCGGGGCCGGAGCGCCGCGACGCATTCGTCGAGCAGCACGGGAACGTGTCCGGCGGCGTCGCTCATGGCGTTGGCTCCCGCGACGCCGAGATCTGGCCGAGCAAAACCCGCGCGCGCGCCCTCGCCTGCTGCAGATGCGCGGCGAAGCGGGTGGGCTCCCAGATCTGGAACTTGCGGCCCTGGCCGACGAACACGGCTTCGTCCTTCAATTCCGCGGCTGCGCGCAGGCGTTCGGTAAGCACCATTCTTCCTTCGGAATCCAGCCGCAGGATTTCGCCCGTCGACAGCAGCGCGGTCGCGAGGTCCTCGCGTTCCTGGCTGTAGGGCGCAAGCGCATCGAGCATCGCCTGGATCTCGTCGATCAAGCCCTGCCCTCCGCCATCGAGCGCCGGGGCGTCGAGACTCGGATGCAGGAACACGCCCTCCAGCCCCGAGCCCGACAGATTGGCGCGAAACGTCGCCGGCAGGGAGATGCGCCCCTTGGCGTCGAAGCGATTGCGGTACTGGGAAAGGAACCGATCCAAACTTTGCCCCCACCGAGACGCGCGCGAGCGACCATGCCGAACCCTGGCGCCAATAGGGCGCCGGCGGCGTCTTTCGTCCACTCGCGTATGGGATGTCTTGGGGTACCATGGGCTTGTATGGGCGTCAACGAGGTTCCGGGCGCGCCCATGCGGCGCGTCGCGTTATCGCCCATTAGAAGTCGTTAGGGTTAAGGTATGGTTAGGAAAGGTTTTTGCCCGGGCTCGACCTAGCGCTTTGACCGTTCCCCCAAGGTCATTTTTCCGGCATATCCGGGAGCGCCGCCACGCCAGGGGCGGCGACGGAACGGAGGACGACGATGGCTTTCAAATCTTTGCGGCTCGCCGCGGCGGCGTTCCCACTGCTGGGGGCGCCTGTGCTCGCGGAAGAAAAGCCGGCATCGCCGACAGTCAGCGTCGTCGGCGAAGCCAGCGTCGAAGTTCGCCCCGACATCGCAATCCTCGGCTTCGAGATCTCCGACGACCGCCCAACGGCGCTCGACGCCGCCAACGAAAACGCCCGGCTGGCGAACGCCGTCATCGATGGACTCAAAGGTTCGGGAGTCGAGGCCAAGGACATTTCGACGGTCGGGGCGTCGCTTTCGCCGGTGGTTTCCGAAGTTCACGACCCAAAGACCGGTCAGACCACGCGGACCGTCGTCACTGGCTTTCGCGCGCGCAACGTCCTGCGGGTAACAGTGCGCGAAATCGGCCGCGCCGGCGCCATCATCGGCGCCAGTGTCCAGAACGGCGCGCTCTACCTCGAAATCGCCTTCCAGCTTTCCGACCGCGAAGCGCGCCTCGACGTGTTGCGTGGCCAGGCGGCGGCCAACGCCGTCCACCGGGCGCTGTTATATGCAGAGGGCGCCGGCCTGAAAATTGGGCCTTTGCGTTCGCTGATCGCGGCGGGCGCGGCGCCGCTGGATTACGCGCCGAGACCGCGGGCGATGGCGCCCCCAGCGGCGCAGCCGGTGCAAATCGAGCCGGGCGTGATTACCTTGAGCGAAAGCGTCGACGCGACGTTCGAACTCGCAGCCCCGTGATGCCCATGGACCTCCCCGCCTTCCGCGCTTCCCTCGCCGCCCCCGCCCCGCCGCGTAAGCTCTCCCTGGCGCTGCAAGCCCTGTGGTTCGACGGCAAGGGCGACTGGAACAAGGCGCATGATCTCGCCCAGGCCGACGAAGGCGGCGCCGGCGACTGGGTGCACGGCTATCTGCATCGCAAGGAAGGCGATTCCTTCAACGCCGGCTATTGGTATCGGCGGGCGAAGAAGCCCATTGCGAAGGGCGCGCTGGAGGAGGAATGGGCGGAGATCGCGGCGGCGTTGCTGAATACGGGTCAATCCTAACGGCTTGCGCCGAAGGCTTAGATAGTGAGAACTTTGGCAAGCATCGCCCTAATTTCAAAAGCTCTCCACCCACTTCAACGCGCCCTGGGCGACGGCTTCCCATCCCGGTTCGGCGATGAGGTAATGGCTTCGCCCGGGGAAGCGGAGCAGGGCGACCGGACGCGGCGTCTGTTTGTGATGCCGATACATCGCCTGGACCATATCGGGCGTGACGGTGCGGTCCAGATCTCCGGCGATCAGGACCAGGGGCCCGCGCTTTTGGTTGGTGAAGTCCAGACCATTGCCGAGCCCCAGCGCGGCCTGGAAGAATATCCGTCCCGGGGCCTGCACGATCTGCGTGTCATAGGCGTGTTGCACGGCGTCGGCAGGCAGGCCGTTGGCGAAGGTCTGGCCAAAATCCTTCAGCGACATCGTATGCAGCTTGCTCCAGCCGCGCCACGAGAGCAGCAGGGCCCGCGAAGATGTGATCGCGGTCCAACTTGGCCGGATGCCGCGCGGCGGCGCCGGATCGATGGCGACCCCCGACCGCCCCAGGCCGCGGTCCAGCAGCAATTGCACGATCAGGCCGCCGAACGAGTGGCCTACCAGGACCGGCGGTTTGGGCAGGGCCGCAATGATGCGGGCGTAATGATCGACCAGCGCCTTGATGGTCAGGCCAGCGAATTTCGGATCGATGCCGCGCTTCAATTCCGCCACGGGCCGGTCGAGATAGGGCCAGGCCGGGGCCTGACACACATAGCCGCGCGCCTCGAAATAGGAATTGAACGAATCCCAGCAGGAGGGCGTGACCCAGGCGCCGTGGACGAACAAAATGGATTTCGACATGACGACCCTGCTTTCCCGTTTGGCTTGGGCGGGCCTCAGCCGTTCGCCGTCGCGCCCGCCAAGGCCGTCGCCAGCGCCTCGACCTTGGCGCTCATTTCGTTGAGGGCGAGCGTCATCGTCTTCTCCACGCGATCAGCCTCCTCACGCGCTTCCCGCGCGGAAACTTCCGCCGCGTCGGCCCGGGCGTTGGCGGCGGTCAAGCGGCGGTTGGCTTCGCTCGCCTCGTCGGCGACCGTCAACGCCGCCATGATCGCCAGCCGCTGATCGCCGATTTCGCCAAACGCCTCGCGCATTTCGAGGATTTTGCGGTCGAGTGACGCCGCCAGCGCTTCCAGATGCGGTTCTTCGCCCGGATTGCAGGCGAGGCGGTAGCCTCGCCCGCCGATATTGACCGTCACTTGCGCCATTTCGCCCTTGCCCGCCCGAGGCGGAGTTCAAACCGTCATTCCGGCGGCGCGACGCGCGCCAGCACGCTCTCGATGGCCACCGCGGCGCGCACGAGGGCCTTGCCGGCGGCGGCATTGGCGGCGACCAGCGCGCGGGTATCGGCCAAGGCGCCGTCGAGTTCGACGGCCAGCCGCGCGCGATCGTCCTGCATGAGGTTCAATTCCTCATCGGCGTCGCCACGCCTGGCCTCCAGCCGCAACCTCTTCTCGACGGCGGTCTCCAAGCGTTCGAGCGCCGTGCGCATGCGACCCAACGCCTCATCCAATGGCGCAACGCCCATCCGGTCCACCTCTCGAGGCGGTCTGTTTACGCGATGGGTCAAGGGAGCGTCAACGCAGGGACGAGGGACCGCGCGAGGCGCGCGCAAAGAAAGCGATGTTAGCGCTTGCCAGCTCCGGTCGAGGCTGGACATTGTGCTTTAGATCAATAAAACACCCCGCGAAGCTCGCTAGAGGCGGGCCGGGCGTTCCTGGTTCGCGTGTGCGACGTCCTTCATGGAGGATCCTGATATGACGGTACGGGTGGCGATCAACGGCTTTGGACGAATTGGGCGCAATATTTTACGCGCGATCGTCGAATCGGGACGCACGGACATCGAAGTCGTCACGGTGAACGATCTCGGGCCGGTCGAGACCAACGCGCATCTGCTGCGCTTCGACAGCGTCCACGGGCGGTTTCCCCATGAAGTGATCGTCGACGGCGACACGATCAGCGTCGGCGGCGGCAAGATCAAAGTCACCGCCATCAAGGACCCCTCGCAGCTCCCCTACAAGGAGCTCGGCATTGACATCGCGCTGGAATGCACGGGCATTTTCACCGCGCGCGACAAGGCGGCGGCCCTGCTTGCCGCAGGCGCCAAGCGCGTCATCGTTTCCGCGCCCTCCGACGGCGCCGACCTGACCGTCGTCTACGGGGTCAACCACGACAAACTGACCAAGGAGCACATGGTCATCTCCAACGCCTCGTGCACGACGAACTGCCTCGCGCCGGTGGCTTTGGTGCTGAACAATCTCGTCGGCATCGAGCACGGCTTCATGACGACGATCCATTCCTACACCGGCGACCAGCCTACGCTCGACACGATGCACAAGGACCTCTACCGCGGTCGCGCCGCCGCGTTGTCGATGATCCCCACCACGACCGGCGCGGCCAAGGCGGTCGGTCTCGTGCTGCCCGAACTCAAGGGCAAGCTCGACGGCTCAGCGATCCGCGTGCCGACCCCGAACGTCTCGGTCGTCGATCTCACGTTCGTCGCCAAGCGCGCAACGTCGGCCGCCGAAATCAACGCCGCGATCGTCGCCGCCGCGAACGGCCCGCTGAAGGGCATTCTCGGCTACACCGACAAGCCCAACGTCTCCTCGGACTTCAACCACGACAGCCACTCGTCAGTGTTCCACCTCGACCAGACCAAGGTGATCGACGGCACGTTCGTGCGCATCCTGTCCTGGTATGACAACGAATGGGGTTTCTCCAACCGCATGGGCGACACGGCAGTGGCGCTGAGCAAATTCATCTGAGGCTTAAAAATGGCTGACGAGCCTGACGAAGCGACATTCAATGGTCTTGTAAAGCTCTTCAAGGAGAGTTTTCCTGACATCCATTGTTTGCGGTGTGGTTACAATAGTTTCCACGTTTTGCCCGCTACACGTCAAAACTTCATGCTGGGCGAGCCCATCGGGTCGCCCACATTGCTGCCAGTTACAACTATAGCCTGTACTCGGTGTGGACATATCGAACAGCATCTGAGTGAAAAACTTCGTGACACGCCAATACCGATTGAGGTCGAAAAATCGGGCGAGTTATGACCAAAAATCGAGATCCTACGGATTATAATATTCTAAGTTTCCCAAAGCGGGACGGCGGTGGCCCGGAGGATCCGATGCTCGAACAACGCGTCGAACGGCTCGAGAAGATACTTTCTAGCCTCGAGCCGAAAATCACCGAGCTGCTTTTAACCTGCGCGAAAAAGGATGACTTTCAAAGGCTTCAGCTCGATCTCGCCAAGGTCGAAGGCGGCATGTCTGGCATCGATGGCCGCTTGGCCGGCATCGAAGGGCGAATGTCGAGCATCGAAGGTCGATTTTCGATGATCCCGACGACCTGGCAAATTCTCACGATCCTTGCGACGCTGCTTATCGGCCTCTCCGCCATGGTGTTCACAACCGCGAAGTACCTGCACCCATGACCCAGCATTTCCGCACCCTCGATTCCGCCGACGTCGCCGGCAAACGCGTGCTTCTGCGCGTAGACCTCAACGTTCCCATGGAAAACGGCAAGGTCAGCGACGCGACGCGCATCGAGCGGGTGCTGCCGACGATTCGCGAAATCGCCGAAAAGGGCGGCAAGGTGATCCTGCTCGCCCATTTCGGCCGTCCCAAGGGCGGACCGGACGAGGCGAATTCGCTGCGGCCCGTCGCCGCCGCCGTCGCCGAATTGCTCGCCCGGCCGGTCGGCTTCGCCGCCGATTGCATCGGGCCCGTAGCCGCCGCGGCCGTCGCCTCGCTGAAGGACGGCGACGTGCTGCTGCTGGAAAACACCCGCTTCCACAAGCAGGAAGAGAAGAACGATCCGGCTTTCGTCGAAGAATTGGCCAAGCTCGGGGACCTCTACGTCAACGACGCCTTTTCCGCCGCGCATCGCGCTCACGCCTCCACCGAAGGCGTCGCGCACAAGCTGCCGGCCTATGCCGGCCGCGCCATGCAGGCCGAACTCGACGCGCTGACGCTGGCGCTCGGCGATCCGAAACGGCCGCTTGCCGCGATCGTCGGCGGCGCCAAGGTCTCGTCCAAGCTCGACCTGCTCGGCAATCTCGTCGCCAAGGTCAACGTGCTGATCATCGGCGGCGGCATGGCGAACACTTTCCTGTACGCGCAAGGCAAGGCGGTGGGCAAATCGCTCTGCGAGAAGGACCTCGCCGATACCGCGCGCTCCATCCTGGTCGCGGCCGAGAAGGCGAACTGCCAGGTGCTGCTGCCGGTCGATGCGACGGTGGCCAAGGAGTTCAAGGCCCACGCGCCGTCGCGCTTCGTCGACGTCGATCACGTCGGCGACGACGAAATGATCCTCGACATCGGGCCCAAGTCGATCGTCGCGGTCGAGGAGGCCTTGGCCCATTGCAAGACGCTGGTCTGGAACGGCCCGTTTGGCGCCTTCGAACTGCAACCGTTCGACGCCGGCACGATGCAGATCGCCAGGACGGCGGCGGCGCTGACCCAGGACGGCAAGCTGATCGCGGTCGGCGGCGGCGGCGATACGGTTTCCGCGCTCAACGCGGCGGGCGTCGCCGAGAAACTCACTTATGTCTCGACCGCCGGCGGCGCCTTCCTCGAATGGATGGAAGGCAAGGTTCTGCCGGGCGTCGAAGCCCTGCGCGCTTAAACGATTTCAGGAGGAAACGCGATGTCTCGTATTACGCTTCGTCAGTTGCTCGACCACGCCGCCGAACACGGCTATGGCGTGCCCGCCTTCAACATCAACAACATGGAACAGGCGCTCGCCATCGGCGACGCCGCCGCCGCGCTCGACTCGCCCGTCATCATTCAGGCCTCGCGCGGCGCCCGCGCCTACGCCAACGACGTGATGCTGCGTCACATGATGGACGCGCTGACAGAAATCTACCCGCAAATCCCGATCTGCGTGCATCTCGACCACGGCAACGGCCCGGCGACCTGCGTGACCGCGATCCAGGCCAATTTCACCTCCGTCATGATGGACGGCTCGCTGAAGGCCGACGGCAAGACGCCCGCGGATTGGGCCTATAACGTCGGCGTCACCAAGCAGGTCGTCGATTTCGCCCATCTCGGCGGCGTCTCGGTCGAGGGCGAACTCGGCGTGCTGGGCTCGCTGGAAACCGGCATGGGCGACAAGGAAGACGGCCACGGCGCCGAAGGCAAGCTGAGCCACGACCAGTTGCTCACCAACCCGGACGAGGCGGTCAAATTCGTGCGCGAGACCCAGGTCGACGCGCTCGCCATCGCGATGGGCACCTCGCACGGCGCCTATAAGTTCTCGCGCAAGCCGACGGGCGACATCCTCGCCATGCATGTCATCGAGGCGATCCACAAAAAGCTGCCCAACACCCATCTTGTCATGCACGGCTCGTCCTCGGTGCCGCAGGATCTGCAGGACATCATCAACGAGTTTGGCGGCAAGATGCCGCAGACCTACGGCGTGCCGGTCGAGGAAATCCAACGCGGCATCAAGCATGGCGTGCGCAAGATCAACATCGACACCGACAACCGCATGGCGATCACCGGCCAGATCCGCCGTGTGCTGAGTCAGCACAAGGAAGAGTTCGACCCGCGCAAATACCTCAAGCCGGCGATGGACGCGATGGTCAAGATCTGCAAGTTGCGCATGGAGGAATTCGGCACGGCCGGCAACGCCTCGAAGATCAAGCGCGTGCTGACGACGGCGGAGATGGGCAAGCGCTACGCGAGCGGGGAACTGGCGCCGAAGTTCGGGTGAGTTTTCGCTACGCTCAGGACATTCCGAGCCCTTCCCTCGAAACAGGGAGGGGCTTTTTCTTCATCTTCGTCTCACCGCCAGACTTTGCGTCGCTCGGCCGATCAGGCCCAATTCGTCGTAGAGCACGGATTCCGCGAGGCCGCAGCCGTTGCCGCCGAACAGGCTTCGCGCTTCCAGGCAAATCCATTCGCCCGCCGGACGCCGCAGCAGGTTGATCGTCAGGTCGCAGTTGACGAACAGATATTGGCGGAAGTCGAGCGAGGCGCTGACGCCATTGCCGGAATCGGCGGCGACGGCCACGCGCTGATAGGGGCTCGTGGGCTCGCCCTCGACCAACGGGTGCTCGAGGCGGAACCAGACCGCGGAGGGGCCGCGGAACGCCGCGCCCGCGGCGGCGCGGATTTCGATCAACTCGCCGTAGCCGAAGGCCTCGCCGTCGAACGCCATCTTGACGGGCTCGGATAGCGCCGGCGGGTTCGGCGCGTGCGGCAGCGGATGAGCTGGTGTGCCTTCTGGAACCGCCAGGTCGAACTCACGCTGCGCCAGCGCGGTGAACAGGGCGATCTCCTTGTTGGCGGCGATCAGCTTGCCGGAGAAATGACCGGCGCCGCGGCCGAGATAATCGGCCGCGAGCTCGATGCGGCAGTCGCCGATCGGCAAAGGCCGCAGCAGGTTCACGGTGAGCCGCCCGATATGGCCGAGGCCGTGCGGCGCGGCCGCTCGCTCGACGGCGCGACAGATCAAGGCCGAAGGCGGCCCGGCGTGCTGATGCTCCGCGCTCCAGGGACCCCCCGTCAGCGGGCTCGCCCGGAAAAAGCCGTCGCCGAGGTCTTCATAGGCCGCATCCATGGCGAAGGCTCCGTGTGGAGGCCGCGCAAAACCGCGCGCCTGTTTGCGGTTCTTGCCATTGGTTTCGCGCGCCGGCAATGTGTTGCGACGGCGTGGCGCTACCATTATTGGCTCTTCAGCTTGCCAGGGAGCGCCGCATTCTCATGAAAATCATGTCTCTCAACGGCTGGGGCGGCAAGCTCCACGAGCCACTGACAGCTTATCTGAGGTCGGCTTCGCCCGACGTCCTGTGTCTGCAGGAGGTGGTGCACAGCCCAGCGACGGATAGGGAATGGCTCGACTATCGCGACGGCGACCACATCCTGCCGCAGCGCGCAAACTTCTTTGCCGAGGTCGCCGCCGCTTTACCGGACCACAATCCGATCTTCTGCCCGGCCGCCCAAGGCGTGCTTTGGGATCGCGAGCAAGTCGTGCCTTCGCAATGGGGGCTGGCGACCTTCGTCCGCAAGGCGCTGCCGATCGTCGCGCAAGCCCAGGGCTTTGTGCACAAGTCGTTTTCACCGCATGGCTACGGCGAGCATCCGAGATCGCGCAACGCCCACGCGATCCGGGTCTACGATTTCGAGAGGGAACGGTTCGTCTGCGTCGCCCACATGCATGGATTGCGCGATCTCAACGGGAAAATGGACACCCCCGAGAGGCGCTTGCAGGCGCACAGGTTCATGGACCTGGCGACCCGCGTCGCCGACCCTGACGATGAACTGATCGTCTGCGGCGATTTCAACGTCGAACCGACGAGCGATACGTTGACCCTGTTTACGGGGTTCGGCCTGAAGGAATTGGTGACGGCCGGAGGATTCGCGGGAACCCGCACATCGCATTATCGCAAGCCCGGAAGGTTTGCCGACTACTTGTTGGTCAACGCGCGAGTTCAGGTATTGAAGTTCGACGTGGCGTACGAACCTGAGGTCTCGGACCATTGTCCGCTGCTGCTGGAGATTTGAGGCCATCGCATTCTCGGTCGGGAAGCGAAAAGTAGGTCGCATTCCTCGGCAAAGATGGACGAAAGGAAGATTGTCGTCGTGGACGCGGTCGGCCGCGAGGCCACGAAAGCGCTGTTCCTTGAAAAATCATGAGGTTTTCGGCGCCTCTCGCAGCGGCGCGGTCATCGGTGACGGTCAAGGGCTTCGGCTCGGGCAGGCCGAACACCTGGCGCGCGGCGTAATCCCCGGCCGCGTCAGGGCCGAGCGCCCCGCTTCTTGCCCGAACGCTCGCGCAGGCTGCTCGTCCGCCGAGCCGGCATCTTCTTCAGTCCGTCGCTCGACGGCGGTTTGGAGCTGTTCAATCCGAGCCGACGCTCGCATTCTGCGAGCCGCAGCCGCGATCTCGCCCGCCTGCGCCCGAACCAGCGCTACAAGGCCTTCCCGCATCGGTTCGATGCGGGATTCGCCACCCATGTCGCCGTTGAATCAGACGAGATTCCGCTGTCGAGCGAAATTTGGCTCGCCGTCAAAATTCAGATCGCCATCGAAGCGCCTGGGCAGTTACGTTCATTCACGCCCCGCCTTCTCCGCCATCAACCTCTGCACCGCGCTCAGCGTCGATTTCAACGAGGCGTTGACGATGCTCGGATCGATGCCGACGCCGTGGACCACTCGGCCCTCGGAATCCTGGATCTCTACATAACACGCGGCGGTGGCGTTGGCGCCGCGGCCAACCGCGTGCTCGTGATAGTCGAGGAACGAGAATTCCAGGCCGAACGCCTTCTTCAGCGCATCGACGAAGGCGTCGATCGGACCATTGCCCTCACCCTCGACGTTCATCGTCGAGCCGTCGGCCTTGCGCAACTTGGCGATCAACTCGCGATTGTCGGGGCCCGTCGGCACGATCTGCTGCTTGACCAGCGTCAGCGGCGCTCCCTCGAGAAAATACGTGTGCTGGAACAGATCCCAGATGTCCTCTGAGGTCAGTTCCTTGCCCTCGCGATCCATCTTGACTTGCGCGATCCTGGAGAACTCGATCTGCAACGGGCGCGGCAGATCGAGGCCATGGTCGGCCTTCAACAAATAGGCGATGCCGCCCTTGCCGGACTGGCTGTTGATGCGGATCACCGCCTCGTAGCTGCGTCCGACGTCCTTGGGATCTATGGGCAGATACGGCACCTGGAACCAATCGTCGTTGCGCTTCTCCTGCGCCTCGAAGCCCTTCTTGATCGCGTCCTGATGCGAACCGGAAAACGCGGTGTAGACGAGTTCGCCGACGTAGGGGTGGCGCTGATGCACGGGCAATTGGTTGCAGTATTCGACGATTTCCTTGACCATGCTGATGTCGTGCAGATCGAGCCGCGGATCGACGCCCTGTGTAAACATATTCAGCGCCATCGTCACGATGTCGACGTTGCCCGTGCGCTCGCCGTTGCCGAACAACGTGCCCTCGATGCGATCGGCGCCGGCCATCAAGGCGAGTTCGGCCGCCGCCACCGCCGTGCCGCGATCGTTGTGCGGATGGACGGAGAGGATCACGCTGGCGCGATCGGAAAAATTCCGCCCGAACCATTCGAACATGTCGGCGTAGGTGTTCGGCGTCGCCATCTCGACGGTGGCGGGCAGATTGAGGATCAACCGCTTTTGCGGCGTCGGCTGGATGACGTCCTTGACCGCCTCGCAGATTTCCAACGCGAATTCGAGTTCGGTCCCCGTGAAACTTTCGGGCGAATATTCGAAGGTGAAGTGGGTTTCCTGCACGGCTTCGGCCAGCGCCTTGACCTGCCGCGCCGCCGCGACGGCGATGTCGACGATGCCCTGGCGATCGGACCGGAACACGACTTCGCGCTGCAGGGTCGAGGTCGAATTGTAGAAGTGCAGGATGACGTTCTTCGCGCCCTTCACCGCCTCGAAGGTGCGGGCGATGAGTTCGGGCCGGCACTGGGTCAGCACCTGGATCGCGACGTCGTCGGGAACCTTGCCGTTTTCGAGGATCGAGCGGACGAAGTCGAAATCGGTCTGCGACGCCGACGGAAAGGCGACCTCGATCTCCTTGAAGCCCATGCGCACGAGCAGGTCGAACATGCGGTTCTTGCGCTCGACCCCCATCGGTTCGATGAGCGCCTGATTGCCGTCGCGCAAGTCGACCGAGCACCACATCGGCGCCTTGTCGATCACCTTCGAAGGCCATTGCCGGTCGGGCAAGGCGATGGGCGTGAAGGCGCGGTATTTCTGGATAGGCATGGAAAACATGGCGAGCCCTGGATGGCTGACAGCGCCGGCGCACAGGCGAAGCGCTTGAAAATCAATAGGAATGGGTGCGAGCGAAATTGACCCGGCGCGCCTTAGTGCGCCGGGTGAATAAGTCGTAGGGTCGCCAACTGGACTCGCATGAGTCGTAATATACAAAAATCCCGGAAAGAATCAATGCCCGCGCCCGATGCCGGGGTGTG
>Ga0302157_10001443_pt1 | contig 29124 bp, 22 predicted proteins | sample I_Bog_N3_3_FD_193502 | JGI IMG/M metagenome (GOLD analysis project Ga0302157, IMG submission 193502) | Peat permafrost microbial communities from Stordalen Mire near Abisko, Sweden - I_Bog_N3_3 | ecosystem: Environmental > Terrestrial > Soil > Wetlands > Peat | place: Sweden: Abisko, Stordalen...
GCTGAAGGGCGAGATCGACGACGAGACCGCAGTCGCCGACATGGCGAACAAATTCGCCACCCTCACCGAACTCTGGATGGCGCTGAAGCCGGCGGGAATTGATATCCGATGAGATAGGCGACCGTCGACGACGGGTCGGGAGGCAAAATCATGACGGGCAAGACAATGCGGCTGACGACGGCGCAGGCGCTGGTGCGGTTTCTGTCCAACCAGAAGACCGTGATCGACGGCGAGAAGCTGCCGATCGTCGCGGGATGCTGGGCGATCTTCGGCCACGGCAACGTCGCGGGCATGGGCGAAGCGCTGTATCAATATCGCGATCGCTTTCCCACCTGGCGCGCCCACAACGAGCAGGGCATGGCGCTGGCCGCCGCCGCCTTCGCCAAATCGACGTTCCGCCGCCGCTTCATGGCCTGCACCACCTCCATCGGCCCCGGCGCGCTCAATATGGTCACCGCCGCCGCCGTCGCCCATGTCAACCGATTGCCGCTGCTGCTGCTGCCCGGCGACGTCTTCGCCAACCGTTTACCCGATCCGGTGCTGCAGCAAGTCGAAGATTTCACCGACGGCAAGGTCTCCGCCAACGACTGCTTCCGCCCGGTGTCCAAGTATTTCGACCGCATCGAGCGCCCGGAGCAGCTGATCTCGGCGTTGCAGCGGGCGATGCGGGTGTTGACCGATCCCGCCGATTGCGGGCCGGTGACGCTGGCGCTGTGCCAGGACGTGCAGGCGGAAAGCTTCGATTGGCCGGAGGCGTTATTCGACGAGAAGGTTTGGACGCCGCGCCGCGCTCCGCCGGATGAAGCCGAACTCGCCCATGCGCTTTCCCTGATTCGCTCCGCCAAACGCCCGCTCGTCATCGCCGGCGGCGGCGTGCTCTATTCGGGCGCGAGCACAGAACTCACCGCCTTCGCCGAGGCCCATGGCGTCCCCGTCGCCGTCACCCAGGCCGGCAAGTCCGCCATCGACGAGACCCATGCGTTGGCGCTCGGGGCGGTCGGCGTGACAGGCACGTCGGCCGCCAACGCTTTTGCGCGCGACGCCGATCTGTTGATCGCGGTCGGTACGCGCTTCCAGGATTTTACCACCGGCTCCTGGGCGTTGTTCAAATCCGGCGAAATGAAGATCGTCGCCCTCAACACCTGCGCTTACGACACCGCCAAACACAACGCCTCGCCGCTGGTCGCCGACGCCAAGGTGGGCCTCACCCGAATCTCGGCGGGCTTGGGCGCCTGGAAGGCCGATCCGTCTCTCGCCGCGCGCGCCGAGACCGAGCGCGCAAACTGGTTCGAGGCGGCGGCGCGGGCGCTCGCCTCCACCAACGCCGAAAAACCCTCGGACGCGCAAGTGATCGGCGCGGCGACGCGCGTGCTTGGCGGCGAACAATCGATCGTCGTCTGCGCCGCCGGCGGCCTGCCCGGCGAGCTCGACAAGCTGTGGCCCGCCACCATACCGGGGAGCTACCATCTCGAATACGGCTTCTCCTGCATGGGCTATGAGATTGCCGGCGGAATCGGCGTCAAGATGGCGCGGCCCGACAAGCATGTGATCGTGATGGTCGGCGACGGCTCCTATATGATGGCGAATTCGGAGATCGCGACCTCGGTAAGCTTGGGTCAGAAACTCATCATCGTCGTGCTCGACAACCACGGTTTTGGCTGCATCAACCGCTTGCAGATGGCAACCGGCGGCGCCAACTTCAACAATCTCTGGGAAGACTGCGATATGGTCGTCCAGCCCGAGATCGACTTCGCCCAACATGCGCAAGCCCAAGGCGCCGTCGCCCTCAAAGTCGCTTCCATCGGCGACCTCGAGGCCGCACTGGAGACCGCCAAGACCAACCCCCGCACGTCAGTCATCGTCATCGACACTCACCCCCTCATCACTACAGAGGCCGGCGGTTACTGGTGGGACGTCGTCGTTCCCGAGGTCTCGCCCCGCACGCAGGTGGGCGAGGCCAGGGCGAGATACGAGACGGCGAGAAGCGAGCAGCGGAAGTTCGACTAAATCCGACCGGAAGGAAGAATCGATGTCCCATTTGCGCGTACGCCCAAACCTGTCGGCGTCGCCGGCCTGCGAAGTGACGCCGGAAAGCGCCGGCTGGACCTATGTCGGCTTCGCGCTGCGCCGTCTGGCTCCCGGCGAGACCTTCGCCGCCGAAACGGGGACGCGCGAAGTCTGCCTGACGCTCGTCTCCGGCAAGGCCCGGCTCGAAATCGACGGCCAAGCGTTCGGTGAGATCGGCGCCCGCACGAGCCCGTTCGAAGGCGAGCCTTGGGCGGCTTATGTCCCCGCGGGCGCGCGCTATCAAATCACGGCGACGACCCCGCTCGAACTCGCCGTCTGCTCGGCTCCCGGGGCGCCCGGGTACAAGGCCAAACTGATCCCGCCGGGGATGCATCCGCAGATCGTGCGCGGCAAAGGCGCGAACACCCGCTACGTCACCAACATCATGCCCGAAGACGACGGCTCCGCCCATTCCCTGCTCGTCGTCGAAGTGATCACGCCGGGCGGCAACACCTCGTCCTATCCGCCACATAAACACGACAGCGACAACATTCCGTCAGAGAGCCATCTCGAAGAGACCTACTACCACCGCTTCAACCCGCCACAGGGCTTTGGGTTCCAGCGCGTCTACACCGACGACCGTTCCCTCGACGAATCCATCCTCCTCGAAGACGGCGACGTTGTCATGGTGCCCCAAGGCTACCATCCGGTCGCCACCGTTCAAGGTTACGACAACTACTACCTCAACACCATGGCCGGCCCGCAACGCGTCTGGAAGTTCCACAACGATCCGCGGCACGAGTGGTTGTTTACCGGGGTCGGGGCGCCGAAGACCTGAGGGATTGGGCGGCGCGTCTTCGCCGCCAGCGCCGGCTTCGGCCCCCAGTTGCGATCCGAGCCTGTCGCGTTTTTCCCAATTCGGGGTCGCGCCATGGCTGCGCGCCCTTGACAGTCTCCGCGCCCCGAGGCACGTTTTGACCAAATGGTCAGGTTTTTGCGCTTCTCGCGAAAGCCTCGGGAGTAGGAGCCTACATGGGAATTGTCTCCGAACCTTCAGGCATCTCGGATGTGGTCCCCGGCAGGCTCGACGCGGATACGTTGAAAGCCAATTTCACCGATCTGCATCCGCCGCTATCCGCGTATGAAGCGCGGGTCGAGGCGGAGCGTTGCTATTTCTGCTTCGACGCGCCCTGTCAGAACGCCTGCCCGACGTCGATCGACATCCCGCTGTTCGTTCGCCAGATCTCGACCGGAAATCCGCTGGGATCGGCCAAGACGATCCTGCAATCGAACATTCTCGGCGGCATGTGCGCGCGCGTCTGTCCGACCGAGACGTTATGCGAGCAGGCCTGCGTGCGCGAAGTCGCAGAGGGCAAGCCGGTGCGCATCGGCCTGCTGCAACGCCATGCGGTCGACGCGCAGATGGCCGTCGCTCAGCCCTTTACCCGCGCCGCCGCATCGGGCAAGCAAGTCGCTATCGTCGGCGCAGGGCCGGCGGGGCTCGCCTGCGCCCATGCGCTGAGTCTGGCCGGCCACGAAGCGACCATCTTCGAGAAGCGCGAGAAGTCGGGCGGCCTCAGCGAATATGGCATCGCCGCCTACAAGACGACGGACGATTTCGCGGCTCGGGAGGTGGCATTCGTGCTGTCTGTCGGCGGAATCAAGGTCGAGCACGGCAAGGCGCTCGGGCGCGACGTCGCCTTGACGTCGTTGCGGCGCGATTACCACGCGGTGTTCCTCGCCGCCGGCCTGCCCGGAACCAATAAGCTGGGCCTGCCCGGCGAGAGCGATCTCGCCAATGTCGTCGACGCCGTCGAGTTCATCGCGGAGCTCAGGCAGGCCGAGGACAAGTCCCAACTCCCGATCGGCCGGCGCGTTCTCGTCATTGGCGGCGGCATGACGGCGATCGATGCGGCGGTGCAGTCGAAACTGCTCGGCGCCGAGATCGTCGCCCTCGCCTATCGTCGCGGCCTCGCCGATATGAAGGCGAGCCGCTACGAGCGCGAGTTGGCGCAGACCCATGGCGTGATCATTCGCCCCTGGGCGCGTCCGCTGGCGCTGGAAGGCCACGGCGGCGCGGTGAGCGGGGTGTTGTTCGAACACACCCGGATGGTCGACGGCAAGTTGGTCGGCTTGGGCGACGCGTTCCGCATCGAGGCCGACGTGGTGTTTACCGCCATCGGACAAGTGGGCGTCGCCGATATCTTCGGCGAAGAGGCGCCGGATCTGAGGGACGGCCGTATCGTTGTCGACGCCGAGCGGCGCACGTCGCTGCCGGGCGTCTGGGCCGGCGGCGACGCTATCGTCGGCGGACTCGATCTGACCGTGAGCGCCGTCGAGGACGGCAAGCAGGCGGCGCGCTCGATTATCGCGGCGCTGGCGGGTTGAGGGGAACGACATGGCCGATCTTCGCACAAACTTTCTCGGTATCAAGTCGCCCAATCCGTTCTGGCTCGCCTCGGCGCCGCCGACCGACCGCAAGACCAATGTCGAGCGCGCGTTCCGCGCCGGCTGGGGCGGGGTGGTGTGGAAGACGCTGGGGGAAGCCGGCCCGCCGGTCGTCAACGTCTCCGGCGCGCGTTATGCGGCGCTGCACGGCTCCGACCGGCGCCTGCTGGCGTTGAACAACATCGAACTGATCACCGACCGCGACCTCGAGATCAACCTGCAGGAAATCAAGCAGGTCAAACGCGAATGGCCGGACAGAGCCGTCGTCGTGTCGCTGATGGTGCCCTGCGAGGAGGAGTCGTGGAAGGCGATTCTGGCGCGTGTCGAAGAAACCGAGAGCGACGGCGTCGAGCTCAATTTCGGCTGTCCGCACGGCATGTCCGAGCGCGGTATGGGCTCGGCGGTCGGTCAGGTTCCCGAATATATCGAGATGGTGACGCGCTGGTGCAAGGCGCATACGCGGATGCCCGTCATCGTCAAACTGACGCCCAACATTTCCGACATCCGCCGCCCCGCGCGCGCCGCCAAGGCGGGCGGCGCCGACGCGGTGTCGCTCATCAACACCATCAACTCGATCATGGGGCTCGATCTCGACAATATGACGATCGCCGATCCCATCGACGGCATGGGCACCCATGGCGGCATGTGCGGTCCGGCGGTGAAGCCGATCGCGCTGTCGATGGTCTCCGAGATCGCGCGCGATCCCGATACGTTCGGCCTGCCGATTTCGGCGATCGGCGGCGTCACCACTTGGCGCGACGCGGCCGAATTTATCGCCTTGAGCGCGGGCACGGTGCAGGTGTGCACGGCGGCGATGACCTATGGCTTCAAGATCGTCGAGGAGATGATCTCGGGCCTGGAGCAATTCATGGATGCGAAGGGGTATCGCACCATCGAAGATTTCCGCGGCCACGCCGTGAAGCGGTTCACCGACTGGCAGTATCTCAACCTGAATTATGTCGCCAAGGCGGAGATCGACCAGAGCCTGTGCATCAAATGCGGGCGCTGCCACATCGCCTGCGAGGATACGTCGCATCAGGCGATCTTCGCCAGCGTCGACGGCGAGCGCAAATTCGTCGTCAACGAGAGCGAATGCGTCGGCTGCAATTTGTGCGTCCTCGTCTGCCCGGTGGAGAAATGCATTTCGCTCCGGCACAAGAGCGAAGGCGTCGATCCGCGCACCGGCCACGACTATGCGCAAGCGCCGCTGAACTGGACGAAACATCCCAACAACCCGTCGGCTGTGGGTTGAAGATGCGCGCCGGCGCCTCTCGCCGCCGATGAAATTCTCTTATAGTGTCTCCGGGCCTCGTGGGCGGCGCGCTCCGAGGCCCGAATTTTTCCAACGCCGACGTCCGAAGGGGCCGCACCGATGATGATTCTCCGCCATTCGCCCGCGTCTCCGTTCGTGCGCAAGGTGAGGTTGGCCGCCGCGCTGCTCGGCCTCGCCGACCAAATCGAACTGGTCGAGGCCGACACCAACAACCCCGCCGATTCGCTGCGAAATCAGAATCCGCTCGGCAAGATTCCGGCGCTTGTTCTGGCGACCGGCGAGACGCTGTTCGACAGCCGCGTCATCTGCGAATATCTCGATGGACTGGCGGGCGGCGGCCAGCTGTTCCCGGCGCCGAAGCGCTTCGAGATCCTGACCCGCGCGGCGCTTGCCGACGGACTCATCGACGCGGCGATCCTGATCGTTTACGAGCAGCGCTGGCGCGAGCCGGAAATTCGCAGCGAGAAATGGCGCGACTACCAAGCCGGCAAGATCGCCCGCGCCCTCGCGCATTTCGAGGCGAATCCGCCCGCGCAGGCGCCGATGGATATCGCAACGGTCGGGGTCGCTTGCGCGCTCGGCTATCTCGATCTTCGCTTCGAGGGCCGCTGGCGCAACGACCATCCCAAGCTCGTCGCTTGGCTCGACGCCTTCGCCGCGGCGGTTCCCGCTTTCGAGGCGACGCGGTTCAAGGGTTGAGCCGGCTATACGTCCCGTAATCGCGGCAGGTTCGACATGGAGGCCTCCATGCGTCGGTTTCGCATCTTCGCCGCCGTCGCGGCGCTGCTGATATCTTTCGCCGCGGTGGCTGCGGAGGCGGGAAGCGTCGGGCCGACCCCACAGGCGACGCGCCTCGTCGCCATCCTGCGCGGTCTGGACGTCGAACATCGCTGGATCGCGGGCCATCACGTCGATTGGCGGACCGGCCTGGCCAACGATTCGACAGAAACCTTGCCGGGACGACACACCCATTGCAGCGCTTTCGTCGCCGCTGCGGCGGAAAAACTCGGCGTCTACATCCTGCGCCCGCCCGAGCACGGTCAGGTTTTGCTCGCCAACGCTCAATACGAATGGTTGGGGACGGAGGGCGCGGCGCGGGGCTGGCGTCCGGTGGCTGGGCCGGTCGAGGCGCAAGACCTCGCCAATCAGGGCCTCCTCGTCGTCGCCAGTTATCGCAGCCATCGCGACAATACCCCGGGCCACATCGCGATCGTGCTTCCGGGCGAGAAGACTCCGGCTGAGATCGAAGCCGACGGGCCGGATGTGATGCAGGCGGGAACCGTCAACAGCGCCGCGATTTCCCTGGCCCGCGGATTCGCCGGCCATCGCCACGCCTGGGGCGATCGGGAAGTCGTGTTCTACGCCCACGACGCGCGGGCGCCGTGAAAGTCCTCGTTCATGTCTCGATGCCCCTTGCGCCGAGGCGACGGACGTTCATACGATGGTCGGCGACCGACGACCGAATTCAGGCGGCCGGCGGGGGACAGGAAAACGAGTGCGAACCGTTCGCGACTAGACCGTAAGATTTCGTGGCGGGTTTGAGGAGGGGTCATGTCGGGTTTGTATTCGTCCAGGAGCTTGACGTTCGGGTTCACGGCGTTGGTTGTCGGTGCGATGGCCAATGTTGCGAACGCCGATTCGTCGGCCGAAGCGGCGCGCGTCGTCGTTGCGAGACCAACCGAATTTGCATCGCGGTTCGCGGCTTCGGATCTATTCGTCGACTCCGCGGTTCGAGATGCGTTGGCGTTTGTGCTGAGCCCGAGCGCGCCGTCGTCCCCAGGGATCCGTGTCGCCGCGACGAGCGGGAACGGCGGCCGTGGCGGGGGGGGGCCGTCCACTTCGGGGCATGGACTGAACGACCAGGGTCCGAACGGATCTGGCGATGTCGTCGTCTCGGTTCAGCGGGCGTCCGAAGCGGCCCAACAGGGGGCTGCCGGCTGCGGCGTTAACGATTGGCACGCGACTTCGCGCTGCATCGCCGATGTGCTCGACGCCTACGCCGCCCAACTCGCGGCGCTGGCGCCGAGCCTGCCGCCGCAGTTGCAGAGTTTGCCGGGCATCGTCCACACCGCCGCCGCCAAGGTCCGCACGGCCAGGACGAAGCAGGAAGCGTTGAGCGCGCTGGCGTCGGCGCAGGTGCAAGTCAACCATACCATTGCGCTGCTCCGGTCCGACGATCCCAATACCGTTCAGGCGGGCACGCAGGTGGGTCGCGCCGTCAACGAGACTCTGGGCGTCGCCCAAGAGGCGCTGTTGCGCTCGTCTGAGCTCTGAAGGGCAGGCTTTCGCAACGCGTTCTTGCCGGAAGGCCGAAACGCGGGAATAATGTCGACGCGCTGCGGCGCGGAGCTGAAGCAAGTTCATGTCGCTACGGCTGTCCTTAGAGAATCTCGATCGGCTCCCCGATGGGGGGCCCGTGCGCGTCGAAGTGAACGCGCGCGGCATCGATATTGGGCGAGACGCCCATCTGGATTGGGTGCTTCCCGATCCCAGCCGTTTCGTTTCCGGCAAGCACTGCGAGATTCGGTATCGCGACGGCGGCTACTGGCTGCACGATGTCTCGACCAACGGCACCTATGTCAACGATTCGCAGTTGCGCCTGTCCGAACCCTACCGGCTCAAGGACGGCGATCGGTTGACCATCGGCTCCTACATCGTGAAGGTCGAAATCTCCGGCGAATCCCGGGCGGTCCCGGCGGCGATGAGCCCGCCAGTCGGCGCCGACCTCTGGGGGGCGGTTGGGGACATCGCCGCGCCCGAGGACCGGCGCTCGTTCAAGACCGGCGGTTCGGGGCCGCGCAGCCCGGACTTCCTCGACTTTGCCGCCTCCGTGCGCCCCGAAGATCCAATGGCGCCCGCATTCGCGCCGCCACGCGCCGAGCCGGACTCCTGGATGAGCCCGCCGCCGCCCGCCTTTACGCCGCCGCCCGCCTTTGCGCCGGATTCCCAGCCCGTCACGCCGCCGACGCCGCGGCGGCGATTGCCGCGCGGCGCGTTGCCCGCGGACAGCGCTTGGGCGGCGGAATCGCCTGTCACGGCGAACGCATGGGATGAGCCGGCGTCGCGCGCCTCAGAACCGGCGCCCGTGAGCCCGCCGCCCGCGCCTGTCGCTCCCCCGCTAGCGCTTCCGGCGAGCGGCGCCGACGCGGCCCAGCTCGTAGCGCGTCTCGCCGTGGCGGCGGGAATCCCGGAGAAGGCGCTTGCCGGGCGCGATCCGGGCGAGGTCGTCGAGGACATCGGCTCGGCGCTGCGTCTGTGTGTGGACAATCTCGCGCAAGTGCTGGGCGCGCGCGCCGAGAGCAAGAGCCTGATGCGCTCGTCGAGCCGCACGATGATCCGCGCGATGGAGAACAACCCGCTCAAATTCTCCGCGACGACCGAGGAAGCGCTGGCGATCATGTTCGGGCCGGCCTCGCGCGCTTATCTGAACGCCCGTGCGACGATCACCGAGAGTTTCTCCGATATCAAGACCCATCACGCCCACACCCTTGCCGCGACGCTGGCGGCCATCGACGATCTGTTCGAGGAACTCGCGCCGGCCAGCATCGACAAGTCGATCGAGCCGGAACGCGGCTTGGGCGCCATCGTGGGGTCGCGTAAGGCCAAACTGTGGGATGCGTTCGTCGAGCGTTGGCGCGCCAAGACCAAGCGCGCGGATGGGCGACTCAACGAGGCCTTCGCCGACGCGTTCGCGCGGGCCTACGATCGGTTGCAGAACAAATAGTCTCCAGGCCGCTTCGGCCAGGCGCGAGGATGGGCTCGGATGTCTTGGAACGCCAAAGTTCATTGGACCGAGGGGTTGTTTCTCCGTCCCCATCATTTTCAGCAGTCCGATCGCTATCTGGAAAACGCGATCGAGAGCCGCACCCGGCATACGACGCCGTATCCCTGGGGCTTCAGCGACATCGAAATCGACTACGATCTCTCGCACCAGGGCAAGTTCGGCCTGCGCCGCGGCGCGGGCGTGCTGCCGGACGGCGGGTTGTTCGATTTCCCCGCCGACAGTCCTGGGCCGGCGCCGATCGAGGTTCCTGAAAACGCCGCGGGTCAATTGGTGTGGCTGCTGGCGCCGGAGCGCGCCGACAACGTGCGCGAGGTCAGCGCCGATCGCGCCGAGCAGGCGGCGCGCTATGTCGTCGGGGCCGAGACGATCATCGATTCGACCTCGCAATTGCGCATCGAGGAAGAGATCGAGGTCGCCTATCCCCGATTGAGCTACGAAATCCGACGCACCCCGAAGCCCGGCTCTGTCGGCGTTCCCATCGCGCGCATCGTCGAGGTCCACGACCGCACGGTCGTGTTCGACGAGAAATTCGCGCCGCCCGTGCTGGTCGTCGCCGCCCATCCGACGGTGCAGGGCTGGCTCGACAGGGTCATCGGCTGGATCAGCGCCAAGCTCGACGAACTCGCGCGTTACGCGGCCGACGTGACCGCGGGCGGCGGATTGCAGAGCGCCGACTATCTGATGCTCCAGTCGCTCAACCGCGAGACGCCCGTGCTCGCCCATTTCCGTTCGTCGCGCTACGTTCATCCCGAGCGGCTGTACGAGGAATTTCTGCGCATCGCCGGGGAACTGGCGACCTTCGCCACCAGCGAACGGCGCGCGCGCGAATATGTCGCTTACGACCACAACGACCTCGAGGCGACCTTCTCGCCGCTGTTGCGCGACATTCAGGATTTCCTCAGCGCCCGACTCGATCGCCGCGCGATCCGTCTCGAACTCATCGAACGGGCGCCCAACGCCTACGTGTCGACGATCAAAGACCGCTCGTTGTTCCGCAACTCGACGCTGGTGCTGGAAGTTTCGGCGCGCCGTCCGTTGACCGAAATCCAGCAGAATCTGCCGGGCTATCTCAAGGTCGGCCCCAACACCAAGATGAACGAGATCGTCCACGCTCATCTGCCGGGCGTCACGCTGGTGCATCTGCCGACGCCGCCGCCCCAGATCCGCGCGCTCACCGACCACGTCTATTTCTATCTGGATAAGACGTCGCCGCTGTGGCCCGAATTCAGCGTCGCCACGGCGCTGGGCATGCATTTCGCCGGCGACTGGCCGGATCTGCAACTCGAACTCTGGGCCATCAGGGAAGACAAGCGATGAGCGACAACGACGATCCGTTCGGTCGTCGCGACCGGACGATCATCCGACCCAACCCCGGCGGGCGCCGGCCGACTCCCGCCGAGCCGCCGCCGCCGCAGCAGCCCCCGGCGCCACGACCCGCCGGCGGAGCGCCGCCGGCTTCGCGGCCGACGAGCGGCATGGCCTATCCGACGCCGCCGACGCCGGCTCAGCCGGCGTCTTTCGGCGCCGACATGTGGATGAGCGGCGCCCCTGCGGCGTCGGCTTCGCCCTATTTGCAGTCCCATGCGGCCGCGACGCCGATGACGCCGGCGCCGGCCCTGCCGCATATTTCAGTCGATCTGGGGACCGTCACATCCAGTCCGCTGATGCGAGCGGCCGCCTCGTTGCTGCTGCTGCTCGGCCGGTTGCGCGCCAGCCTGTCGCGCGGCGGCGCCGCGCAATTGATGGATCAGATCGCACAGGCGATACAACAATTCGAGGTGGACGCCCGAGCCGCCGGCGCGCCCCGGGATCAGGTCGAGGCCGGCAAATATGCGCTCGCCGCGACCGCCGACGACATCGTGCAGAACCTGCCGGGCGAAGTCGGCGTCTACACCCAGTACAGCATGCTGGTGCGCTTCTTTCAGGAACGCACCGGCGGCGTGAAGTTCTTTCAGGAACTCGATCGGGCGAAACAGAATCCGTCCGTCAACATCAGCCTGCTCGAATTGATGCACGCCTGCCTCAGCCTCGGGTTTGAAGGCGTCTATCGCGCGGCCGGCGGCGCGGGCGCGTTGCAGGGCATCCGCCGCGACCTCTACGACACCATCCGCCGGGCTTCGCCGCTCGTCGACGCGGGTCTGTCGCCGCATTGGCGCGGGCAGACGATTCCGCTCGCCGACCGGCGCTTCCAGGTTCCGGTCTGGGCGGTCGCCGCGGTCGCCGCGGTCGTGCTGTTCGTCACCTATCTCGTGCTGCGCAATCTGCTCATCGGCAAGGTCGAAGATTTGGCCGTTCAGATGGCGACCGTCCATCCCGCTCAGGCGGTCGCGCTGGTGCATGAGGGCTACGTCAACAAGCCTCCGCCGCCCCCGCCGCCGCCGCCCGCCGACCATGTGTCGACGCAACTGGAGCGCATCCGTTCCGCGCTCGCGGCGGAAATCCTCGCCGGCAAGGTGAGCGCGGATCAGACGGCGACGACGATCTTCGTGCGCATCGGCAGCCTCGTGCTGTTTCCCGTCGGCGGCGCCAACGTGAACGACAGTTTCGCTCCGATCGCGCGCAAGATCGCCAGCGCGCTCGATAAGGAGAAGGGCGAGATCCACGTCGTCGGGCATACGGACGCCGATCCGATCAAGACGGTCGCCTTCCCTTCGAATTTCGAACTGTCGGTGGCGCGGGCCAAATCGGTGGCGGCGATGCTGAAGTCGGATCTGGCCAGCCCCGACCGGGTGACGGTGCAGGGGCGCGGCGCCGACGATCCGGTCGCGCCCAACGACGTCGAGGCCAACAAGGCCAAGAACCGTCGCGTCGAAATTTCCGTCCCGCGCCAGGATTGACGCGCCGGACCTACGAATGCGGCCCGGAGGGGCGTGAGGACGTCGCATGAGCGCTCTTGGTTGGATTTGGATCGCGCTGAGCGTGCTGGCCGCCATCGTGTTGGCGGTGCTGGTGTGGATCGGCGGTCCCCTCATCGGATTTGGCGATTTCCAGCCGCTGGAAGGCGTCGGCGTTCGCGTGATCATCATTCTGCTGATCTTCGCCGTCGTGCTGGGCGGGGTCGCCTGGAAGATCTGGTCGCGTAGGCGCGCGGCGGCGGCGCTGGAAAAGGCGATGACCGAGACGGTCGCCGACGACAGCGACGGCGGCGTCCTCAAAGACAAGATGCAGGACGCGCTGTCGACGCTGAAGCGGTCGTCGGCAGGTTCGGCGGGCGCGTTGTACGATCTGCCTTGGTATCTGATCATCGGCCCGCCGGGCGCCGGCAAGACGACGGCGCTGGTCAATTCCGGGCTGCGCTTTCCGCTGGCCGGGGATTCCGCGGCGCGCGCGGTGTCGGGCATCGGCGGCACGCGCAATTGCGACTGGTGGTTCACCGATCAGGCGGTGCTCATCGACACGGCAGGGCGCTACACGACGCAGGATTCCGACGCCAAGGCGGATCGCGCGAGTTGGCTGTCGTTCCTGAAACTGCTCAGTTCCAATCGTCCCCGGCAGCCGATCAACGGCGTTATCCTCGCCATCAGCATCGCCGACGTGCTCACGCTGTCGCCGGCGGATCTGGCCGCCCACGCCGATGCGGTCCGCAAGCGGCTCAACGAACTCCACGACGAGTTGAAGATCGATTTTCCCGTCTACGCCATGTTCACGAAGATGGATCTGGTCGTCGGCTTCACCCCGTATTTCGCCGATCTCGACGAGGAACGGCGCCGCCAGACCTGGGGCGCGACGTTCCAAACCAAGGACCGGCGCGCCAATCGCATCGGCGAAGCGCCGGCGGAGATGGACCTGCTCATCGAGCGCGTCGCGACCCGCATGCCCGACCGCCTGCAATACGAGCCCGATTTACGCGCGCGCGCCTTGATGTTTGGCCTTCCCGCGCAACTGTCGGCGATCAAGAAGCCGGCGATCGACTTCCTCAATCGCATCTTCGAGCCGACGCGATTTCAGGCGAACGCGACGCTGCGCGGCTTTTATTTCAGCTCCGGCACCCAGGAGGGTGCGCCGTTCGACGCCATCGTCGGCGCGCTCCAGCGCAGCTTCGGCGTCGAAAGCGACCGCTCGGCCCCTTATGCGGGCGCGGCGAAGAGCTTCTTTCTCCATGACCTGCTGACGCAGGTGATCTTCGCCGAAGCCGGTTGGGTTTCCACCAACATCGGCGCGGTGCGGCGCTCGTTCGCGCTGCGCACCGCGATCTTTTCGGCCATCGCCGTGGCGACGATCGCGATTCTGGCGCTGTGGGGCATGAGTTACTCGCGCAACGTAGCGCTGATCGCCGAGACGCACGACGACGTCGACCAGTACAAATCGACCGCGGCGCCGATCATTGGGCAGACCACGATCTCCAACTCGGACGTGCGTCCGATTTATGAACTGATCGACATCCTGCCCAACCTGCCGGCCGGATACGCCCATCGCCACGAGGCCTCGCCGCTGTCGGAGACTTTCGGCCTCGATCAGCGCCCGCGCGTGCTCGACGCGTCCGAAAACCTGTATCATGTCGCGCTGGAGCGCCTGATGCGGCCGCGGCTGCTGTTGGCGCTGGAACATCAGTTGAAGCAGAACCTCAGCGACCCCAGCTATGTCTATGAGGCGCTGAAAGTCTATCTGATGCTCGGCAAATACCCGCTGGCGCCGGGGGTGGACAAGACGCTCATCGTCAACTGGTTCGTGCGCGATTGGGAACTGCGGCTGTTCCCCGGCGCGCCCTACGCGCAAGGCCGCGCCCGGCTGCGCGAGCACCTGGAGGCGATGCTCGACCTCGACAGCGGCGGCGCGGCGAGCGTCGACCTCAACGGCCCGCTGGTCGCCGACGCGCAGGCGTCGCTGGCGCGCATGCGCGTCGCCGAGCGCGCCTATACGCTGCTCAAAGCCGCTTCGCACAACGAACCGATCCAGGACTGGACCGCGCTGGATCGCGGCGGGCCGGATATGGCCTTGGTGTTCCAGGCGGCGAACGGCGCCAATCTCGACACGATCCGGGTGCCGGCGTTCTTTACCTACGACGGTTTCTACATCGGCCTGCTCGATCACATGACGACGATCCAGGAGGCGACGCAGAAAGAGAATTGGGTGCTGGGTCCGGCCGGCGACGTGTCGGCGGTCAAGCAACAATATACCAGCCTGCTGCCCGATCTCATCGATATCTACGGCCGGGATTTCATCGCCGCGTGGACGGCGGCGATCGGCAATCTTCAACTGCGGCCGCTGTTTGCCGACAAGCCCAAATATCTCACGCTCAGCGCCGCCTCGGCGCCGACGTCGCCGATCCGGCTGCTGTTCGAATCGGTGCGCGACCAGACCTCGCTCACACGCGAGCGCAAGGTCGTCAATGTCGGCGCGGAGGCGAAGAACGACCTGCAGAAGCAGGCGCTCGACAGGTTTGGGACCAACAGCCGCATCGCTCTCGAACTGGCGCTCAAGTCGCAGCAGCGCGCCGGCGATCCGCCGCCCCAGACTCCCGGCGCGACTATCGAGGCCTATTTCCGACCCTACCAGATCCTCGTCGACGGTCAGCCGGGGGGGCGTCCGATCGATGCGCTGATCGCCAATCTCAACGCGCTCTACAGCGACCTCACCTTGGCCGCGACCAATCCCGCGCAATCGAAACAGGCGCTCGACGGGACGGAGCGGGACGTCGCGAGCCTGCGCGCCAATGTGTCACGCTTGCCGCAGCCGGTCGCCGGTTGGATGGAGAAAGCGGCCAACGACGCGGCGGGCGACGCGATCACGAGTTCGATTCAGCAGATCGCTGACGCCATGGCGCAGGAAGTGACGGCGCCGTGCCTGCAGATCACGGGCAACCGCTATCCCTTCGTCAAGAGCGACAAGGACGCGCCGCTCGCGGATTTCGGGCGGTTGTTCGCGCCCAACGGAATCATCGATCGCTTCTTCGCGGCCAATCTGGCGCCGCTCGCCAATCTGAGCGGCAAGACTTGGGTTTGGAAACCGAATTCCGACGCCACGCGCAAGCTCTCCGACGCGACTTTGCGGCAGTTCCAGACGGCCGCCGATATTCGCGATGCGTTCTTTGCGACCGGCGGGGGGGTTCCCAGTGTCAGTTTCGACGTGAAGATGCTGACGTTGAATTCCGCCGCACAGTCGGCGACGCTGACGGTCGGCGGAACAGCGGTCGCCAGTCAGCAGGGCGCCTCCACGTCAGCGTCGGTGCAATGGCCCGGCGGCGGCGGCGGTGCGTCGATCACGCTAACGCCCGACATCCCCGATCAGAAGTCGACGCTGGAGAGGACCGGGCCATGGGGTCTTTTCCGGCTCGTCGACGCCGGCGCCGCCTCGCCGCACGGCAATGTCGTCAGCGTCGGATTCGTCGTCGGCGGACGCGACGTCTCCTATCAGTTCGGCGCCAATTCGCTCAACAACCCGCTGAGCCTGCCGGCGCTCAAGCAATTCAAGTGCCCGAACGGATTGTGAGACGCTATGCCCGCCGGACTGTTCGGGAAATTGCCGGCCAAGCGCGACTTCGTCGCCGCCAACGCGCCGCGCCGCTTTCTTGAAGCTTGGGAGCCCTGGTTGCAAGCGAGTCTGGCGACCGCCAAGCAGACGCTCGGCGCCGATTGGGCCGACGTCTACAATCGCGCCCCGCTTTGGCGTTTCTGGCTCGGCGCGGACATTTGCGGCCAAGCGGTGATCGGCGCCTGGACGCCCTCGGTCGACGGCGTGGGCCGCGCGTTTCCCATGGCGATCTTCGCCGGGGAGAGCGACATGACGTTGCCGCCGCCGGAATTGGAGAGCAACGACGCCTGGTTCGAAGCAGTTGAACAATTGCTGCTCGACGCGCTCGATCCCGCCGCCGACTTCGAGGCTTTCGCGCGCTCCGTGGCGAGCCTGCCCGAGCCACAGCGACAATCGCGCGAGCGCGAACTCTCCGGGCTCGAAGAACTCGCCGAAGGCGGCGTATTGGCGCGCGACATCGGCGCGCAAGCCGCGCTGGCGTTCCGTGCGGCGCGTCGCTTCGATCATCGCAACGCTTTCGCCGCTCAGACCTTCTGGTGGACGATCGGCGGCGAGGACTTTCCTTCGCTGGCGCTGGCGCTCACAGGCATGCCGCGGGCGACCCGGTTCGTCGACTTGCTGACGGGCGAATTCGCGCCGGCCGTGGGGGAGGGCGGGCATGAACGCTAGTCTCGTCATTCAGTCGGACGCGCTCACCGACGTCGGCCGAAAACGTTCGCTCAACGAGGACGCGGTGCTGAACCGTCCGGAAATCGGCGTCTGGGCTGTCGCCGACGGCATGGGCGGCCATGGCGGCGGCGACGTCGCCAGTCGGGCGATCGTCGACGGATTGTCGCGCATCGCGCCGGCGGTTTCGGCCTCGCAACTGCTCGACGATTTTGAGGCGCGTATCGCCGCCGCTCACGAAGACCTGCGCGCCCTGGCGCGTCACGAAGGGCGGCCGGTGATCGGCTCGACGCTTGCCGCGCTCATCATCTACGAGGCCAATTACGCCTGCGTATGGTGCGGCGACTCTCGCGTCTACCGCCTGCGCAGCGGGGCTCTCGCGCAGCTCTCGCACGATCATTCCGAAGTGCAGGATCTCGTCGATCGCGGCGTGCTGGAAAAGGCGGAGGCCAAATCCTGGCCGCGCGCCAATGTCGTGACGCGCGCCATCGGCGCCTCCGAACATCCGGAACTGGAAATCGTCGACGGCCAGGTAGCCCCCGGCGACCGCTTCCTCATCTGTTCCGACGGCTTGACCGCGCATGTCGAAGACGACGAGATCGCCGCCCATCTGAACGGCGCCGACCCTCGCGCCGTCTGCCAGGGGCTCGTGGCGTTGACGCTGGAGCGGGGCGCGCGCGACAACGTCTCCGTCGTCGCCGTGTTCTGCGAAGCCAACACCCTGACGGTGCGGCTCGACCCAGCGGCGGCGCGGGGCTACTTTACCCAGACTTGAGGTTCGGCGGCCGTCGCCTTCACCGGGCCGCCGCCGCCAGTACCGCGTCCACGCCCGACCTGAACGTCGGGAACGCGGAGCTTTCGGCGTCGCTCGGGCGCCCCGAGGCGACGATTGCGATGGGCGCCGACGCCCCTGCCAGGGCCGCGGCGCTCGCCTGCGCCTCGGTTCCCAGGTGCGGCAGCGGGTCGACGACCGTGCGGTTCTCATAATACTCGAAATGCAGATGCGGGCCGGTCGAGAGCCCGGTATTGCCGGAGAGCGCGATGAAGTCGCCCTGCTTGACCGCGACGCCGGGCTTGATCGCGTCGGGAATCTCGGAGAGATGGGAATACGAAGTTTCGAACCCGTCATGCTGGATGCGGATGTGATTGCCGAAGCCGGACACCGGCCCGGCGATCTCGACCTTGCCGTCGGCGGCGGCGCGCACCGGCGAGCCGACCGCGACGCCGAAATCGATGCCGCCATGCAGGCGCAGGATTTTGAGGATCGGGTGGAAGCGCATGCCGAACAACGAAGTGATCGGCGCGCCCTTGATCGGCGCGAGAATGCCGCCGGTCGCCGTCGCGCCGCTCGCGCCGAGCTTGAGGGTCGGGCCGCCGGCCGTGGGGCCGCTGCCGGCCTTGGGATCGTAGCAGGCGTAGGCGCCGCCGCCGCTCTCGAAGGCGTAACAATCGTAGGGGCCGGCCGAGCCCGCCAGACCGACATAGGCGACATGGCCTCCCGCCTTGCCGCGCGTGCGCACGTCGTGCGAATAGAGCAGGCGGAAGGTCTCGTCGGCCGGCAGCGGCGCCTTCAGATCGGCGATGCGGCCGATCAACTGAATGGCCTCGCGGATCACGCTTTCCGGCGTTCCGTTGCGCAGACCCGCGCTGTAGAGACCGTCGGCGAGCACGTAGCGCGCCGGCGCCAGGGCGGGGGCTGCGTCGTCGAGCAGGCCCTCGGGCGCTTTCGGCCTCGCCGCTTCGCCGTAGGGCCCGGATTCCAGCCGACCGACCGCGCCCACATATTCGTGATTCTCCCAGATCGAGAATTGCTCGACGTCATAGCCGCCCGCGCCGTTCAGCGATCCGTAGGCGAGCGCGGCGCTGCCGGGCGGCAAGGTCTGGACGTTGAAGGTCGACTTGGCGGCGGCCTCGATGGCTTTCGCGCTGTCGGCGCTAAAGCCGTTGGCGGCGAGCACGTCGGAGATCTTCTCCCCGATCACGGTCTTGATGATCGCCTGCAGGGTCGCCGGACGCTCGCCGACGGATATCTCCAGTTGATTGCTGTTGTCGGAGGTCAACCACTGGGCTTTGGCGTCCTGAGGCGTCTGGTCGCCGCCGTCGTCGTCGGGCGCCGCGTCGGCGCCGCCCTGCATCTGCGCGGCGTTATAGGCGAGTTGAAAGGCGAGCGCGTCGGCCTCCTCGCCGCTTTCCGTGTATTTTCCCATATAGCCGCCCGTGGTCGAGACCAGCGGCGCGGCGATGAAATACCCGAGCGCGTCGGCCTTCGCCGCCGCCGGGGCGAGGCTGACCGGCAAAGCGAAGTGCAATTCGCGCGGCGCGGCGACCGCGGCGCGGCGCAGAATCACGGGATCGCCGGGAAGATCGATGATGGTCGAGATATGGCCGGGCGCCGCGACGACTTCCGGGGCCGGCGCAACGGGAAACGCGGGCTGGACCGCGACCGGCTGCGGTTTGGGCCACAGCTTCCAGGCGACGAGGCCGCCGCTGCCGGCGAACACCGCCAGGGCGAGGCCCAAAATCAGGCGATTGCGCGTCGCGCTCATGGCTTCCCAAACCACCTGCTCGGCAAATATGAAACTTCGGACGCGGTAAGCGCGCGTCGCGTCGACGAATCTTGACACGTCGCCGCGCCGCCGCCAAGCGAGTATCTGTCCGAGGTTGGGGAGAGCAACGATGGGCAAGCGAAAGCCAACGGCGCGCTGCTGTCTCGCGCTCGCCGCGGCTTGGTCGATCTGGGCGGGCCCCGCTTGGGCCGAGAGCCGTGTCGCCCTGGTGATCGGCAACGGCGGCTATCGTTCGATCGCCGAACTCGTCAATCCACCCAATGACGCGCGCGATGTTGGCGACGCGCTGCGGGCGCTCGGATTCGACGTGCAGATCGCCGTCGACGCCGATCAGGCGCGGATGCGCGAGGACATTTCCGTCTTCGCCAAGAAAGCCGCCGCCGCCGATGTGTCGGTGTTCTACTATGGCGGTCACGGCCTGCAGGTCGCCTCGCATAACTTTCTGGTGCCCGTAGACGCGGAGTTCCGAGCTCTGGAAGACATCGACAAGCGGACCGTGCATTTCGACGACGTGCTCGCCGCTCAGGCCGGCGGCAAGGGCATTCACCTCATCTTCCTCGACGCCTGTCGCAACAACCCGGTCAAGAACCTCAACATTCCCTTGCAGAGCGCGGGGCTCGCGCAGGTCGGAGAAGCGGCGGGATTGCTCATCGCCTTCGCCACTCAGCCCAACAACGTCGCCTACGACGGCGCCGGGCGCAACAGCCCGTTCACTCAGGCCTTTCTCAGCCACGTGGCGACTCCCGGCATCGACGTTTCCGGCCTGCTGATTGCGGTCCGGCGCGACGTGATCGCCGCCACCGGCGGGGCCCAGGTGCCCTGGGACAATTCGTCGCTGACGCGGCAGTTCTTCTTTGCCGGCGAAGGGTCGGGAGAAACGACGCCGGAGGGACTGCTCTGGCAGGCGGCGTCGCGCGACCACGACGCCAATCTGTTGACGATCTACCTCGATCGCTACCCCAAGGGCGCGCACGCCGACGACGTTCGCGAGTTGCTCGCGCAGGTCCCCAACGCCAGCGGGCCCTCTGCAAAACCATCGCCCACCCTCGAAAATGACCTCTGGCGATTGGCGTTGAGTTCGCGTCAGCGCCCCGTCGTCGAACTCTATCTCGCGCGTTACCCCGGCGGGACGCACGCCAAAGACGCCGAGCCGCTGCTGGCGTCTCTGCGCGCGGCAGAAGTCTCCGACCACAATCCGGCCCTGGTGTGCGATCGTCTGGCCAATCATCCCCACGACGCGACCGCTCTCGCCCCCGGCGTCGATATGGCCGGTCTCATTCCCCACGCCGCCGACGCGATCGAGGCGTGCCGCACAGCGAGCGAGGCGCATCCGGAAATCGCGCATTACACCGCGCTGCTGGCGCGCGCGCTCTATGCGGGCGGTCAGTTTGACGAATCGATTCGCCTCTATCGCCAGGCGGCCGACGCGGGCGACGCGCGCGCCATGGACAGCTTCGCCCTGCTCATGGAACGCGGCGACCACGTCCCCAGAGATGTTCCGGGCGCCTACGCGCTGTTCGCGAAAGCGGCGGAGCGGGGCAACGCCGATGCGGCGATCGATCTCGCCAGCGCGCTCTATGAGGGCAAGATCGTCGAGCGAGACGTTGCGCGCGCGGCCGCCCTGCTGAGACAGGCGGTGAAGAACGGATCGGCGCGCGGCGCTCTCGATCTGGCGGCGCTCATCAACAATGGCGGACCCGGCGACCTCTCGGAGGTCCTGCCGCTGTTCCGGCAAGCGGCGGCGGCGGGCGATCCCGAAGCGCCGGGCAAAATCGCCGCGGTTCTGGACAAAGGCCTCGCCGGTAATAAACGCGACCCCGCCGGCGCGGCCAAGGCGTTGCTCGATTGCGTCGGCGTCGGCTCAGGCGCTTGCCTGTTGGAACTGATCCAGCCGCAAACGCAATGGAGTCCCGACACCATCCGCGAGGTGCAGATCACCCTCAAGTCCGCCGGCTACTATTCCGGCCCAATCAACGGCCGCACCGGGCCGGAATTGCGGCCGGCGCTCAAGCAGTGGCGACTGCTCGGTCCGCCGGCGCGAGGCTGATCGAGACTGTCGTCACTCGACCATCTGGCTTTCGACGCGGCGGTTTTCCGGGCTGAACGGGTCGGCCACGCGCGGCTTGGTCTTGCCCCAGCCGTGGGAAGACAAGGTCGCCGGGTCGACGCCCAGCGAAGCCAGATATTCGACGACCGCCTTGGCGCGCCGCTCGGACAGGCCGAGGTTGTAGTTCTCGGCGCCGGTCGCGTCGGTATGGCCGTCGATCTCGAACTTCGAGCCCTTGAGCCGCGGGTCCTGCAACGCCTTGGCGAATTGAGCGAGGTTCTCGCGCGCAGTCGCTGTCAACTTGTCGGAATTGAACTCGAAGTTCACCAGCAGATCGAAACGAGTCGGGGGCGGCGGGGCGCCGCAGTTGGGGTCATTGTCGAAACAGATCTTGCGCGAGGCGCCGTTTTGCCGAGTCGCCTTTTCCTTGGTGAAAATGTCCAGCACTTTGTTCGAGGTATAAGCGGGGTCGGCGTGGGCGGCCGACGGCAGCGCCGCGGGTTGGCCGGCGAGCAGGGCAATTGCGCCGACGATGGGAAGCCAGGACGTGCGCATGTTCCACTCCTTTTTTGCTCCGACGAGGGCGGAGCCTGACAAATCTATCGCGCCCGGCGCCTTCGCCGTCAAACGCCACTTTGGCCGTAGACGTCCGCAAGCGCGACGCTGCTGACGAATTACGGTCCGCACTCGCGCAAAATCAGTTCCGCCGAGCTTCACTTATGAGTAATCCTATACCCGAGCCTCAAAATAAATTCGAGGACGGAGTCGACGGTGGCCGACGACAAAACCATTATTCAGTTGCGACCCGCCGGTGGAGTGCCTCCCGGCGCCCGGCTCAACGAGATGTACGAAATCGAGCGTCTCATCGGCCAGGGAGGCATGGGCGAAGTCTATAAGGGCTTCAACATCCAGACCCACGATCCCGTCGCGATCAAGATGATCCTGCAGGAATTGTCGGATAATCCAGACGTCCTGGCGCTGTTCCGTCGCGAAGCGACGACGCTGTTCAAACTCTATCACGAAGGGATAGTCCGCTATCTGAGTTTCTCCAAAGATTCGGGACTGCAGCGCGCCTATCTGGCGATGGAGTTCGTCGACGGCCGTTCGCTCGCCAAACGCGTCGCCGAGCGCCCGCTCAATTCTCAGGAGGCGCGAATCCTCGTCGAGCGAATCGGCTCGGCGCTCGACGCCGCCCATCGCTTAGGTGTGGTTCACCGCGACATATCCCCCGACAACATCATTCTGCCCGACGACGACGTGCGCAAGGCGAAGTTGATCGACTTCGGCATCGCCAAGTCGCATCGGCCGGGCGAAAAGACCATCATCGGCGACGGCTTCGCGGGAAAATACAACTATGTCTCGCCGGAGCAGGCGGGCCTGTTCGGCGGCGAGGTGACGGCGAAATCCGACATCTACAGTTTCGGTCTCGTCCTCATTGAGGCGCTGCGCGGCCGGCCGGTGGATATGGCCGGCTCTCCCGCCGACGTCATCGAGAAGCGCAGGCGCGTTCCGGATCTGGCAAGCGCGCCGCCGGAGTTCCGACTGCTGCTGACGAAGCTGTTGCAGCCCAAGCCTGCCGATCGGCCCGACAGCATCGCCGCTTCGTTGGCGCTGCTCGGAGGAACGCAGAAATCCAACGGCTCGGCCGCGCTCTGGGCGGCTGCGGCGCTCATCGCCGTCAGTCTAGGCGCCGTCGGTTTCGTGTTCCGTGACGATCTCATCGGCCACGGTCCCAAGGCGCCGCCGAGTTCGCCGCCGACATCGACGCCGATATCGACGCCGTCGACCCCGCCGAGCGTGAATAAGCCGCCGCCGTTGCCTCCCGTCGAATCAACGGCCAGCGCGCAGCCGACATCGTCGCCTCAGCCGACCCCGACCGCGGAACCGACCGCGACGCCGACCCCGACCCCGACGCCGGTTCCGACCCTGCCGAGCGTCGAAGTTCTCAGCGACGCCGCGCCGCCGCGCGCGCCGCAGGACAAAGTGAGCCTGCCGCCTGCCGTGGTCGGCGTCCCCTACCGCGCCCAGCTTCCGGCGTTCATCGATCCCGGGCAAAAGGGCCTCAAGTTGACCGCCGACGCCACGCCTGCGGGCCTCAGTTTCGTCGATCACGGCGATGGCGCGGGCGAAGTGTCGGGAACCCCGACGCAGGCGGGCGAAGCCGCGTTGACCGTGACGGCGACCAATATTCATGGCCGCAAGGCGCGAATGGCGGTCGCCTTCGTCGTCGGCGCGGGCGCGTCCCCGAGTCCGGCGCCGACGACGGTTCGCGCGCCGACGCCGTCGCAGGCCAGCGTCGCACTTTCCGGGGCCATCGCCGGGCGCGACTACAACGCCACGTTGCCGCCATTCCGCGCCGGGTCTGACATTCGCGGTCTGACTTTGCGCGCCGAACCGAGCCCGCCCGACGGGATGACCTTCTCGGACGCCGGCGGTGGTTTCAGTCTGCTGTCCGGACGGCCGACGAAGGCGGGCGCTTACGCCTTCGACGTCGTCGCCAGCGACGCCAACGGGCAGAGCGGGCGGATGACGGTCAAGATCGCCGTTGCGCCGGCCGCGAGCGAAACGCCTGCGGCGCCCGACAAGCTGACCGCGTTCCTCCGCGCCTATGACGGCGGCGCCTGTTTCTTCGCCGTCCCGGCGTCCGACCCTGCCAGTGTCGACGCCTTCGCGGCGGATCGCTCCGCGTTCTCGCGTTTCGACGACGCGTTGAAACGCGCGACCGGCGTCGAGACGAATATCGCCGCGCATGTGCTCTCGAACGCCCAATGTCCCGTCATCGATCTGTTGAAACTGCCGGCGAGCGTATCCGCCCCAGCGCCGTCGCTTCGTGTCGACAACGTCAAAGTCGGCCCCGGGCGGCCGCTCTCGGGGCGAGTAGAGGGTCTGGCGGGCCGTCGCCTGGCGCTGATCTCGGTCGACAACGATGGAGACGCCTATCGGCTCGCCGTTTCTCTCGACGCCGACGGGTCGGGCGGATCTTTCAGCGCGCCGCTGAGCGGCGACGCGGGATCGGTGAACAAGACTCAGGTTTTGTTGGCGATCGGGACCGAACGGCCGTTGCCGGGGCTGGAAAATTTCCGCGCCGGCGGCGCGCGCGACCTGGCTCAGGCGTTGCGCGGCGACTGGACGAAAGCGGGCGCGTCGGCGAGCGCCGTCTATTTCGAGTTGAGCCGTTGAGTTTTCAGCGGCGCGGCGACATCTGATAGACGCAGGTTTCGAGCAGAGCCGCGCCGCTGAGGTCGGTCGCCGCGGCAGGCGCAGTCTTTTGCGCGGTCGGCTCGGCGATCATGGTCTGAGGTATCGCCTGGATGTTGGCGCCGATGCCGCGATCATTGCCGGCGACTTTGTCGCGCAGGGAATAGCGGGCGCCGAGATCGCGGCGCTCGCCCCGGCTATCCGACAGCGCCGATTTCAGACCTTCGAGGAATGGCGCCGGTTCGCGCGACGTCGCCAGCACGATGGTTTCACCGTTCGCCTCGCCGACGACGGGCAGATTGACGTCGGGCGCGGTCGCGAGGTCGCGCAGCGCGCCTGGCTGGGTCTCGCCGAACGCGTAGAGCCGGGATTGCAGCAGTCCCGCGTGGCCGACGCGGAACGTCGCCGCCGTGCTGACGGGAATGCGGTCGTTGGGCGCGAGCGGCGTCATCACCGGCGCTTCGTCCGGCCCGGGAATGGCGGGGTCGGCGACCCAGACCTGCCAGGCGCATTTGGGCGCCGGGTTGCTCGAGTTGAGGGTCGGCTGCATCCACGCCGTCGGCGTCGTCGCGGCGGATGAGGTTTCCATATCCACACGCGCGAGCAGATCGCGATCGATCGGGTCGAGGCGGGCGGAGAGCGCCGCACGCTTGGCCTCGGCCGTCGCGCGATCGGGGGCGGCGATCACCCAATGCGCGTGGGCGACGGCGCGATAGTCGACGAGCCAGCGCGCCAGCGTGCTGACGCCGGCGTCGCTGCTCAGATCGAGCGGACGGGCGCCGGCGCCGCCGGCGGCGACGATGAACAGGGCCGCCAATGTGGCGCGGGCGAAATCAGGCAGGACAGGCCTTGGCGTCATTCGTCACCTTGAATTCGTAGTCCAGTATATTGCCGAGACGGTCTGCGAGGAACGAGGTCGTCGTCGTGAACACGGCGGCGCCGCTCAGGCCCTTGAGGGCTTCGCGCAACTCGTTCTGCAACCGCGTCGCGTCCATTTGCGGATCGCGGGTGGCGACAACGAACAAGCGAATCTCGTCCTCGATCGGGTCGATCGGGATGGCGACGGCAAATCCGTCGCCTCCCGTTACGTCGGCGCCATGGACGCTCTTGAAGCGCGCGGCGTCGAGCACGATCGGGTCGGCGGCGCGCGACACCGAGACGACGAACAGGTGCGCCGGCCGCCAGAGAGCGATCCACGGCCAATCGTCGTGGGCGCGCACTTTGAAGACCAGGGTTTCCCCGCCGACGACCAGCGGTTCGCGCTGCGCGTCGAAGCAGAGCGGCTGCGGGACGATCTTGTCGCGAGCGGAATCGTAGAGCGCACGCCGCGGTTCGACGCCGTCGGCGCCCGATTCGGCGGCGACGGACGGCGTAAAGGCGAGAGTGACGGGCGCCCCGGCCGCCAGATGCGCCGCGCCCGCGACAGCCGCCAGCGTCAGCGCCGAGACCAGCCCGAGGATCGCGCGCCGCGGCGTGATCCGCTCCGGCAATTGGAAGGGGCCGAGCGGTTTTTCCAGATCGTCGAGCGAATCGAGGAACACGGTTTCCAGCGTTGCCCCGATGCGCTCGGCTTCGCTCTGCAAGCGGCTCAAGGTTCCGCTTTCGCTCAGCGCGAGTGATCGCCCGTCGAGACCCTCGCGGGGCAAGGCGATGAAGATACGCTTGCCTTGCAGCGGTTTGCGATGCTGCGCGAGATAGTCGCCGATCAAGGCGAGTTTGGCGTGAACCCCGCCGACCGCGCCCACCGACGCGGTCAAGGCGTGTGGCGCCGAAGGCAGAAGGATTTCGCCGGTGGCGAACACGACGCCGGGATCGCGTCCGAAGACCTGACACAATGCGGCGACCACCAGCGCCAGCCCGGCGGATCGCGAATTCTCCTCCGACAGGCGACCGACCTGGGTGTCGGAAATGCGCAGATGCCACGGCGTTTCCGCGCCGTTGCGCGGGCTCAGCCACAGCTTGGCGCGTCGAGCGTCGACGAAGCGGATGACGGCTTCGCGGGCGACTTGCCCGACCGTATAGAGCCCAAAATCGAACAGCTCGGAGATTTGCGGGATCAGTCGGGCGGGATGCGGCGGCGGCGGCGTAGCGTCGGCGATCGCCTCGAACAATCGCGCCGCTTCGCCATTCGCGCCGACCAACGGCACGAATACGCGAGCGGTCATGGCGCGTCGTCCGTCGTCTCGATATCGAAACCGGCGAGGTCGGTTTCGCTGAGTTCGCTTGCCGCCAGCGCCAGGCGCAAGCCGCCGTCGGCGTCCAGCTTTACCGCAACGCGCCGTCCCGTGGCCAGCTTGAGCATGATGGAGAGGCCCGCATAGCGCGTCAGGCCCGCCGCGCCCAGCGCCTGCAGCGTGAGCGCACGGGCCCCGGCCGCGTCGTCGACGAGGGTCGCGCGCAGCAGGCCGTCGGCGGAAAGCAGCCCGTCGGTGGGAAACCGCCAATCGTCGCGACCTTTCGCGGCCAAGGCGATGAAGCTGGTCGCCGTCCGCTTCGGGGCGGCGTGAGAGAAATCGTAGCCGGCGACCGCTGACGCGGCGGCGATGCGTAGGGTGCGCAGAAATCTCTGAGCGTCGGGGGAAAGCGTCAATTCAGCCATAACAGAACTCGGAGCAAGAGAGGCGAGTATTCGTTCAGCGGTTACGGTCTGCTTTCGGAAGCGATGACGAAGGCAGCCGTGCGCTCGGAAAGGTCCTCGACGTAGGCGGCGACATCGCCGCCGAATTCCGCCTTGATACGTCGGCGCAGGTACAGATTGTCGCCCAGCGCCTCGGCGAGCGTACGGCCGGCGAGAATCGCCGCGAGCAGGTCGCGCTCTGGCGGGGCGATGGCGCCGGCCTCCAGCGCCCTTCGCAGATAGGGCGCCGCCTCGCTCGCCGACATCAGCGGCGCTTCCTCGTCTTCGGCGACTTCGGCGGCATGCGCGCCCTCGGTGGCGTCGTAGGAGATCAGATGGGTGTAGTCCTGGCCGGCGATGCGGCTGAGAATCGCGCCGCCCAACGGGCTCAACGCGAAGGCCTGGGCGTCGGCGGCGTTCGACGGCGGCGACTTGACGAACGCCGCTTCCATTTCCGCGTTCGTCGGGCGGCGCCCGACCTCGCCGTTCATTTCGGCCTTCAGCGCCTTGGCGAAAGCGTTGGCGGATTTGAGCGCATTTACCCCCACGGCTTCGTCGCCGACGAGCCACTCGCGCGGGCACAATCCCAGGCGCAGCACCTCGGCGTAGGGACGATTGGCCGCATCCAGACATTTGAGAATGCGGTTCGACAGTTCGAACACTTCGGCGCCCGGCGAGAAGCGACGCAGGCGCGTCGGGCCTCCGGTCAGCGCCCTCCAGATCGACGCGGAACCGTCGTCCCCAGGCGGCGAGTAGGGTCCGGTCGCGCGGCTCTTGACCAGCGCGGCGAGATTGTTCACCGAACTCGGTTCGCCGCGACGCGCTTGCACCGGGCGATCGATGACCTGATCGAAATAGAAATCGGCGGCGTCGTCGGCGCTTTGCGGCGGCGAATAGGCCCAGACGCCGACGAGCTCGTCGGCGTAACGCCGGTTGCCGATCAGGCTCCGGCGCACTCGGTCGTAAAGCGAAAACGGCTGAACCTCCAGGATCGCAGACCCCGGCGTCGCTCGATCGTCGCCATTGAACAGATGCGCGAGGTGGCCTGCAAAATAGGCGACAATGTCGCGCCCCTTTCCCGCCGCCTTCATACCCACGCCCTTTCTGACTCGGCGGCCCCCAGCCGCCCGGTCCGCCCACCCAAGTTCACCGAGACTCGTCCAAGCGCAAGCATAATCTCACGGACCGGCGTCCCGTAAGCGTCTCTCGCGCCGAAGTTCCGTTCGAGCTGTCGGCCGATCGACTGACCTGTTGCGCCGCCGCTGCTTTTGCTTATGCTGGCTAAGCTCGGTGCGCCAGATATTGGGGGAGACGAAGCCATGGCCTCGAACAGCAACTCTGGTCAAAAATTCATCTCACGCAATCGCAAGCCGCGAGTGCACATCACCTACGAGGACCCTTACGACTCCGAAAGGCTGGTGGAACTGCCGTTCGTGATGGGCGTGATCGCCGATCTGTCCGGGAATTCCTCGGCTGTCGCCAAACCCGACATGAACGATCGGGCCTTTCTCGACTTCGATATGGACAATTTCGACAAGCGGATGACCGCTATCGAACCCGGCCTTACGATGAAAGTGCCCAATAAGCTGGGCTCCGAGGACGGCGGCGAGAAGCTCTCGGTCAATCTCAAGTTCAGCAAGATGGAAGATTTGTCGCCGGCTGCAATCGCTCGTCAGATTCCGGCGACGGCCAAACTCCTGGCGGCGCGCGAGCAACTCGCCAACCTGCTCAAGTACATGGACGGCAAGGTGGCGGCCGAGGACACGTTGAAGAAGTTGCTCTCCGATCCGCAGTTGATGGAGGCGATGAAGCAGAAACTGGGTTCCAAGCCGTCGGACGGCGGCGCGGGCGAAGCTTAACGCGGGAGCGAGTTTCATGGCTACGGAACAAGAACTTCACTCGTCGGCTGCGCCTCAGGCCTTCGGCGAGGCCGACGAATTCGCGCAACTCCTGAAACAGAATTTCAAGCCGCGCAGCGAACGCGCGGCCACCGAAGTCGAGAACGCCGTCCAGACCCTCGTCAGTCAGGCGCTGGCCGATTCGAGC
>Ga0302157_10001444_pt1 | contig 29122 bp, 17 predicted proteins | sample I_Bog_N3_3_FD_193502 | JGI IMG/M metagenome (GOLD analysis project Ga0302157, IMG submission 193502) | Peat permafrost microbial communities from Stordalen Mire near Abisko, Sweden - I_Bog_N3_3 | ecosystem: Environmental > Terrestrial > Soil > Wetlands > Peat | place: Sweden: Abisko, Stordalen...
TCAGGTGCGCCTGGTCACCATCAACCAGTACCTCGGCTGCGCGCCCGCGGGTGTTGTAATTGGAGGCCATGGTCATGCCGTAGGCACCGGCCGACATCAGCGCCAGCAAGTCGCCTGGCGCAATGGCCAGTTGCCGTTCCCGCGCCAGCCAGTCGCCGGACTCGCATACCGGCCCGACCACGTCATACAGCTGGGCCGCTTCGGCACGCTGCTGCACCACCTCAACACCGTGCCAGGCTTGGTACATGGCCGGACGCATCAAATCGTTCATGGCAGCGTCCACCACGGCGAAATTCTTGCTTTCGCCATGCTTGAGATACTGCACTTCAGTGATCAACACACCTGCATTGCCGACAATCGAACGGCCCGGCTCGAACATCACCTTGATCGCTGCGCCAGCGTATTTTTCCTTACGCCAAGCATCCACGCGGGCAAACAGGCGGCCCAGATAATCGCCGACCGGCACCGGTTGCTCGTCGTCATAAGTAATGCCGATACCGCCACCGATGTCGAGGTGATGGATGTGGATATTTTCTGCTTCGAGCCGGTCGATCAGTTCGATCACCTTGTCCAGCGCTTCCAGCAGCGGGGCGTCGTCGAGCAGTTGCGAGCCGATGTGGCAGTCGATGCCAACCACCTCGATGTGTGGCAAGGCGGCGGCGCTGCGATAGCAGGCCAGCGCATCTTCATAGGCGACGCCGAATTTGTTTTCCTTGAGCCCGGTGGAGATATAAGGATGGGTCTTGGCGTCAACGTTCGGGTTCACGCGCAGCGACACGCGCGCGCGCTTGCCGACTTGTGCTGCGACCTCGTTGAGCCGGTGCACCTCGGGAATCGATTCGACGTTAAAGCACAGGATGTCGTGTTCCAGGGCCAGACGCATTTCATCGCGGCCCTTGCCGACACCAGAAAAAATCACCTTGCGCGGATCACCGCCGGCGGCAATCACGCGCAACAACTCGCCACCGGAGACGATATCAAAGCCGGAACCCAGCTTGCCCAGCAGATTCAAGACCGCCAGGTTGGAGTTGGACTTGACCGAATAACAGACCAACGTAGCATCAGCAGGGCGGCCATGCTTCTTACAAGCATCCGCATAGGCCGCATAGTTGGCCGTCAGCGCGGCTTTGGAGTACACATACAAGGGCGAACCAAACTGACGCGCCAAGGCAGTCAACGGCAGATTCTCGGCATGCAGCACGCCATCGCGGTAAGAAAAATAAGACATGGATGATTATTTGGAAATGGTTGTGCTTGATGCCTTGGTGGCGTTATCAACAGTGCCGCTCTGGTCGGCGTCGTCTGTTTGACCAGACTTGTCAGTTTGATCAGATTTATTGACGGCTGGTGTTTGCACCGGATGCTGAGGCAGCTTGGGCATGTACAACGGCCCCTTCTGACCGCAACCAGTCAATAACAGAATCAGCGCAGCGGCGCACAGGGTGGCCAAGCGGCCATAAGAAGAATGAAATGAGGACTTCACGATAGAATCACGGGTTTACATCAATGTTTCGGAGTGTAGCATGACAGAATCAGAATTCCTGGCCCTCGCAGATTCCACCTTGAACACCATCGAAGGCGCACTGGAAGACGCCACCGATGCTACTGAGCTCGATGTGGAATGTACCCGCAGTGGCAATGTACTGGAAATTGAATGCATTTCCAGCAATACCAAGATCATTGTCAACAGCCAGGCGCCAATGCAAGAGTTGTGGCTGGCCGCCAAATCGGGGGGGTATCACTACAAATTTGACGGTGCCCGCTGGGTCAGCGCACGCGACGGCGCCGAACTGTTCGCCACGCTGTCGGCTGCAGTGACGGAGCAGGCCGGAGTTGCCGTGATCCTGTCGGCATCCTGAGCACTATCACACTGGTGGCGCCGCCGGCATTTCCTGGCGCCGGTGCCACCCTATTGCAGGCGCAATGCATGTCTGAAATTGATTGTTGATTGTTAAGGAAACTCTGCGCAAGCCTCGAAATAAAAGTTTGATTCAATAAATGGGCTCAATACTGCTTAAATTCGATGAAGCCAAGAGCAGCGTGCACCTCCGTGAACCCCGTTGGACACCGTAATCCGGTGTTTTCGAGGCTCCTGGGCGGACTATGCCCCTTGGGTGCGCATCAAATACCTGCGTGCCATATACAGATTGCTCAAAGCACAAGCGACAATGGCGCGATTGGCATTCTTGGCGATGCCGCGATAGCGAGTTTTAGTAAATCCCCACAAGCGCTTGATGACCAGAAACGGATGCTCCACCTTGGCGCGTACTTGCGACTTGGTACGATTCCGAGTGCGCTCCTGCTCACTGACGGGTGTATTGGCATACGCTCTGGCCTGCGTAAAATCCTTGGCCTGCGGGGCCTTGCGTTTCATCAGCACCTTTTGATTCCGGTAGGCCGAGTCACCATAGACGCGTGTCTCAGCGCCATGCAACAAATGGGGAAGCGCCTGACTGTCATGCATGCTCGCAGGCGAGACCATGGTGCTATGAATCAAGCCGCTCTTGCTGTCGACGCCAATATGAAGCTTCATACCAAAGTACCATTGACCGCCTTTCTTGGTCGAGCGCATCTCAGGATCGCGCTTGCCATCGGTATTTTTAGTCGAACCAGGCGCGCTAATAATGGTCGCGTCGACGATGGTGCCGCCCGCCACTTTCAGCCCGCGTTCTTGCAGTATGCGTCCCACTTCGGCGAACAGGCGTGCTCCCAGATCATGCTGTTCCAACAAGCGCCGAAAGCGCAGGATGGTCGTCTCGTCAGGCACCGCTTCCTGTCCCAGATCGATACCCGCAAAACGACGCATGCTCTCGGACTCATACAGCGCTTCTTCCAGACCTGGATCGGACAGGTTGTACCAATGTTGCAGAAAGTGCAGCCGCAACATCTTCTCCAAACCAACTGGCCGGCGACCATTTCCCGCTTTGGGATAGTACGGTTCAAGCAATTCGCACAAGGCAGACCAAGGAATCGTCGCATCCATTTCCGAGAGGAACTTCTCCCGCCGCGTCGGCTTGCGATACGGCTCAAAACTACCTTCTGCGAATGTCCTTTGTTTCATTGCCTTCATCCAGATCTGGTTTGTATGCCTTCTTTAACGCAGTAAGACTCTCATGCGTTTACTTATGCAGAGTTTCCTATACAAGAAAGATATGCGGATGAAAAAACTGTATCGAATTTCCCAAAAAAAGCCTCATGGTCATAGTGCGGTAATAAAAAACTGAAACCATTGCGGCGCTCATTCGGACAAGCTGGATAGCTTGCATTGCCACTTGTCTTGAATCTGGCTGGAGGAGTTCCAGCAGGGTTGCCAGCAATTACCCGCTTCGCACGGCCTGGCTGTGGCGAAACGTAAGCGCCTGCGGCGCCGACGCCGTTCAATCACAACAAGTATGGGAATTCCCTACTGTCTTATTTTCACCTTTCGGAAAGAACGACATGACAAAGATGAATCAACTTCGCACGATGAATCGTATCGTCCGCAAACTGCTGCCGTCGCTGGTGGCGGCTGCTGCATTTGGCGGCGCAGTAGCGCCTGCACAAGCAGCCGATGCTGTCGTACTGTATACCGCTGACGGCCTCGAAAACTTCTACAAGGATGTGCTGCGCGACTTCGAAAAGAAAGAAGGCGTGAAGGTCAATATCGTTACGGCAGGCAGTGGTGAAGTCGTCGGTCGCGCGACTATCGAAAAGGATGCCCCTAAAGCTGACGTCATCGTGACGTTGCCACCGTTCATCCAGCAAGCAGATCAGTCTGGCCTGCTGCAAGCGTATCAAAGCGTGAACTACCAGAATGTCCCGACTATCGCCAAGTCGCCAACCGGTTCATGGGCCACCTTCGTAAACAATTACTTCTCGTTCGCGATCAATCCAAGCATCGTGAAAAATCAACCGAAGACTTTCGCCGACCTGCTGAATCCGGATTACAGCGGCAAGATCGCCTATTCGAACCCGGCAACCGCCGGCGACGGTATGGCCGTGATTATCCTGACGACCATGCTCATGGGTGAGGACAAAGGTTTCGACTACATGAAAAAGCTCGAACAGAGCGCCAAATTCCACACCAAGGGCACAGGCTATCTGGATGTGCTGCTCTCGCGCAACGAAATCTCGGTGGCTAACGGCGACCTGCAGATGGATCTGGACGACGCCGCCAATGGCGGTCTGTCGCTCAAGCCTATTTTCCTTGCCAACGAAGCTGGCAGCACACCGACGACGTTTCAGTTGCCATACGCGATTGGTCTGATCAAGAACGGTCCGAACCAGGCTGAAGGCAAGAAGCTGATCGATTATTTGATGTCCAAGGATGTGCAGGCGAAGGTGCCTGATGTCTTCGGTATTCCAGGCCGCAGCGATGTACCGCTGACAGGTAAGAACGGCGAAGCTGTGAAGCAGGCAATTGCTGGCGTGAAGCTCATTGCTGTGGACTGGGATCATGTGATTGCGAAGAAGGCCGACTGGACCGCACGTTGGAAGAGTGAAGTCATTGGCGGTTCGAACAAGCCGCTCGACGTTGTTAAACCAGCTCAGTAAGCTGTTTAGTCATTTCAATGTTGAAAGATGAATCTGGTGAACACTGCCACCCTTGTCCCAACCGCATTCGGCGCCACCACGGAGGCGCTCGACGCAGCACATCCGGCTAGTCCTGGCGGCGTGCAAATCGCGCATCTGAGCGTGCGTTTCGGCGCCCGCACCGTGCTCGATAACCTGTCGCTCGATATCAGGCGCGGTGAATTACTTACCGTACTTGGCCGCAGCGGTTGTGGCAAGACGACGCTGTTGCGTTTCATCGCCGGATTCATCGAAGCAGATGGTCTGGCTGGCAGCTTGACGGTCGCCGGCCATGATCTGACGCATGTACCTCCGCACCGACGCAATCTCGGCTTGCTGTTTCAGAGCTATGCCCTGTTTCCCCATTTGTCTGTCTTCGACAACGTCGCGTTCGGTTTGCGCGCGCGGCGTACGCCCTCGCGCGAAATTAGTCGACGCGTCGCCGACGTGCTCAAGCTGGTGCAACTGAGCGATTCGGCTCAGGTGATGCCGTCGCAACTGTCCGGCGGCATGCAGCAGCGCGTGGCGCTGGCCCGCGCACTCGTGATCGAGCCCGATGTCTTGCTGCTCGATGAACCGCTGTCGGCACTGGATGCCAATCTGCGCGCATCGGTGCGTTCTGAGCTCAAGGCTTTGCATGAGCGCCTGCCGAACCTGACGATTATCTGCGTCACCCATGATCAAGACGATGCGCTGGTCTTGTCGGATCGTACGTTGCTCATGCGCGAAGGACGTATTGCTCAGTTGGGTACGCCACAGCAGTTGTATGACACACCGCAGGACGGCTTTGTGGCGCGCTATCTCGGTGCGGCCAATCTGTTACCGCCACAGCTGGTCTTCGCAAGCGGCGATATACGCCACGACGAACGTGAACGTGTGGCATGCCTGCGGCCGGAAGCGCTGCGCATCGTCGCGCCGGGTGGAGGGCATCTGCAGGGTACGATTACTTCGGTCGAATGGTATGGTGCGGCGCTGTCGGTCTCTGTCGCTCTCGATGCGATGCCGGATACGCCGGTGCTGGTAACAACGCAGCGCGGCCATGGCATGACGCCTGAAAAAGGCGCCCGAATTTCCTTGCATTACGAGGCAGACCATGTCGTCCTTATCCAGCCCTGACAAGCTTGCCGCGACGATCGCATCGCATGCGTCGGCAGTGCGCCGCCGTCATCGCCTGGGGCAATGGCACTTGCTCTTTCTCGCCGTGGTCGTGCTTGGCCCGCTGATCATTTATCCGCTGGTGCGACTCGTGCTGCTGAGCCTGAGCGGCGCACATGGTCTGGATTTTCAGGCCTATGTGAAATTTTTCAGCAACCCCGACACGCGCGGCCTGGTTGGCACCACGCTGTGGATCCTGTTCGCCAGTGCTAGTCTGGCATCGCTGCTCGGCGTGGCGCTGGCCTCGCTGATATTCTTCAAGCCGTTCCCGGGGGCGCGGCTGATGACACGTTTTCTTGAACTGTTCGTCGCCTTTCCCTCATTTCTGGTCGCCTTCACGTTGATTTTTCTCTACGGTTCACAAGGCTCGGTCAGTATCGCGCTACAGCAACTGTTTCATCTGCAGAATCCGCCGTTGGACTTTCTGTTTGGCGCCGGCGGCGTGATTCTGGCGGAAGTGATTTTTTACGCGCCTTTTGTCATGCGTCCGACGCTGGCCTCGTTTGCCACGCTGGATATGCGTCTGATCGAAGCTGCCCGCAGTCTGGGCGCAAATAGCGCGATGGTGGCATTCAAGGTGATCATGCCGCTGGCCTGGCCTGGCATCGCGGCCGGCACGATTTTATGTTTCTTGCTGACGCTCAACGAGTTCGGTATTTTGCTGGTGCTCGGCAGCGCCCATCTGATCACGCTGCCAGTGGCCATCTACAGTTCGGCCACAGTGGACCTGGATTTGCCGACGGCCGCCGCCGGCGCCATGGTGATGCTGATGATGTCACTGTCGCTGTACGCACTGTATCGTCGCGTCAACCGCCGCAATGTAGGAGGGCGTCGATAATGGCCGTTGATATCGAGCCGGTGGTATTGCCGGCAAAGCATAAGCCTGTGAATTTTTCCCAGCGTACGCTGCTGATGCGCTGCCTGGGAGGGCTATTGTTAGGCCTGGCTGCGCTGCTGTGCTTCTGGTTATTTGTCTTGCCGGTGTTGGTGGTGGCGTTGTCGAGCGTGGCCGCGCATTGGTCTGGCACGATCTTGCCGGAAGGTTACAGTCTGCGTTGGTTCGAGCGCCTGGGTTCCAGCGATTTTGATGCATTGGTGACCAGCATGGAGGTCGGTTTCGGGGTTGCCGTGGGCGGCACTTTCCTGGGAGTGTGGCTGGCGCTGGCGCTGGAAGGGCGCGATCGTCGTGGTCTCGGGGCGCTGGTCGATACCATCGCCATGCTGCCTAACGGCGTGCCCAGCGTGGTGCTCGGTTTGGCGGTCTTGATCGGCTATCACAAGGCGCCCGTCGATTTGTCGAGTTCAGCGGCGATTGTCGTGTTGGTGCAGTTGGCACTGGTGTTGCCGTTCTGCTATCGCTGCGCCGCCGCCGCGTTGCGTCCGGAACTGACCGTCTTGCGCGAAGCTGCTGCGAGCCTGGGGGCACCGCCGGCGATGGTGCTCTGGCGTGTCGTGCTGCCGCAACTGGTACCGGCCATTCGCGCCAGCTTGGCGCTTGGCTTCGCATTGTCGATCGGTGAGCTAGGGGCGACGCTCACCGTTTATCCGCCTGGCTTCGCGACGGCGCCGATTGTGATTGTCGGCGCTGTCGAACGCGGTTATTACCTGCCGGCGTCGGCACTGTCACTGATCCTGTTGTTGCTTGCATTGGCGGCGCTGCTGCTGATTGCCGCACGGGTGCCACGCCGTACGCCTGCTTAGAGGCATTGACCATGCACAGCGTGATCGCAGTCGGATCCGCTGCTGTTGCGTGATTGGCTGAGCAATCGCAACGACGGAATGCGCGTCTTGCGTGAGCTCAGTATTCATTCCCATTTTTATAGGATATCCGTTATGTCTGCTTCTTTTTTGCCTGTTCGCCTTGAGGCGGTGATTTTTGACTGGGCTGGCACGCTGGTTGATTTTGGCTCTTTCGCGCCGACCAAGGTCTTTGTGGAAGCATTTGCGCAGTTCGGCGTCACATTGACATTGGCACAAGCGCGTGGCCCGATGGGACTGGGCAAGTGGGACCATATCCGCGCCCTGTGTAATGAACCGTCGATTGCGGCACAGTATCGCGACCGTTTCGCTCGCCTGCCAACCGACGCTGATGTTACGGAGATCTACGAGCGCTTCCTGCCCATGCAACTGGAGAAGGTCGGCCAATACTCAGAGATTATTCCGGGGGCAATCGAACTGGTACAGGCATTGCGCGAGCGCGGTCTGAAAATCGGTTCCTGTTCCGGCTATCCGGCCAACATCATGCGCAAAGTGCAAGACGGTGCCGCTGCCGCCGGCCTGCGTCCGGACTGTGTGGTTGCCAGCGACGAAGTGCCGCGTGCACGCCCCGCACCTGCCATGGCCTTGCGCAATGTGATCGAGCTAGGTCTGTCAGACGTGGCGGCCTGCATCAAGGTGGACGACACCACCCCAGGGATTGAGGAAGGGCGCAGAGCGGGCATGTGGACAGTGGGCTTGCTGCTGTCGGGAAATGCCGTCGGCTTGACGCTGGATGAGTACAGACAGCTGGACGAAGCGGGCCGTCAAGCCGCGCGCGAAACGGCACAGCGCGAACTGTCTGTGGCTCAGCCGCATTTTCTGATCGACACCGTGGCCGATCTGCTCGGCGTTGTGAGTGAAATCGAAAAACGCCTGGCTGCCGGCCAACGGCCATAAGGCGCTAACGCCGGAGTCCAGACTGTGGCAGCGTTCTTGTCCGTTTACCGGGCATGGGCGCGACTCGTTTGGTGGGATGGTGTTTTGGTCAGACGTGTCAATGCTAGGCATGAGAACCTCCGTGTGATGATTTAATCGCGTCCCGCTGCTAAACGGGGTGGGCGGCAAATGGCAGGGTTAGCAGACCGGTTCACACGGCACCCGGCAGGCCGAAGCCTCCCCACCATTGCCGCCCGTAGAGTAAACGACATGGTGCAGACGAAAAAAAACGCCAAAGTAGGCGCTTATCCGCCGTGTGAAATTCGGGCTGCTAAACCCGTTCCTCTTTTTATCGAGGACAAGCGGAGTATTAACTTTACGAGGGGGCTGCGTCAAGCGGTTTGGCGCGCTAACTCATAGGCTGAACAAAAATCGGCCGCACCCGCTATCAAAGCCGAGGCGGCCGGATTGGCGCTGCCGGATCAGATTGTCATCAGCGGTCGTAGTTGGCGAATGTTGTCCAGCTTATCGAGATTGTTGATCAGCGCGATGAGCCGTTTGGTCTTGGTGGCACCGAGTACCGGCGCCATCAGATCGTGCGTTTTGGCACTGATCGCTTCGGTGTCCAGCGGATTTTCCTTGGTGCCGGGCGGATATTTGGTGAAGTGTTCGATGGTGCACCCATCGGTGAGCGTGACTTCGACAACGGCGCCACGTGGCGCGCTGGGATCCATCAAGGCATCATCCGGCTCGACGCTGACCTTGGCGCGCTGGGCCAGGATGGTGGCGTCTTGCATCAGCGCCACGTTGTGGCTGTCGTTAAAGGAGACGGCACCTTTGACCAGCGCCAGCGCGACCAGATGCTGGCAATTGACGTCGGGCATAGCGCTCTCGCCGACAATGCCGATGGCATCGCTGGGCAGTTTGACGCGAATGCTGCTGACCTGTTCTGGCTTCAACTGATATTGCTTGCGCAGCGCCAGTATGGCATCCAGCGGCGATTGAATCGGATAGCCGACCGAATAGATCTTGATCGCTGTTTCGGTGACATAAAAGCGGCTGCCGAGTTGGTCGAGCATGGCTTCGGGCCTGGGATCCGTCGATAGTGCGATAAAAAGATTGTGCGCGCCATTGAGCACATCGTAGACGCCGGTCATGCCCGATTGCACCATGCTTACCGCCGTCACGCCGTTGCGCGCGCCCATGCCGGCAAAGTCGAAAGCCTTTTCGATGTGGTCTTTATCCTTGACCCAGCTCCAGAGACCGGAGACTTGCTGAGCCGAGTAAGAAAGCGCGAAGCGCATGCCGGTTTCATCGAGCTGCGCCAGTGCCGCAGCCGCTCCCAACGAACCGAAGGTGGAGGCCGTGCCTTCGGCGCTACGGCTGCTGCCGCGCACCAGGTCCGGGCCCAGTGCCATGAGCAGGCGACAGGCCAGGTCGTAGCCCAGTGCTACCGCACGGATGAACTGCTGGCCGTTGCTGCCATTGAGTTCGGCCATGGCCAGCGCGGCAGGAATCACGGCGCTGCCGGGGTGTGCCTTGGTGACCGGCTCAAAGTCATCGGTTTCATCGGCATGGGCGCACATGGCGTTTGCCAGTGCCGCATTGATGACCGTGGTGCGAAAGCTGCTGCCAATGACCGAGGCTTGGGCCGCGCCGCCCAAGGTCCGCACATATTTCAGCGCCATCATGCCAGGCCGCATGCGCGCACCCGATACCATCGCACCGAAGGTGTCGAGAATACGGTGTTTGCAGGCGAGTATCACTTCCGGTGGCAGCGGTGTGTTGCTGGCGGTGGCCATGTAACGGGCCAGGCGCCCGGTGATATCGGCGTTGCCGGCGGTGGCGGCCAAGACTGGGTTGTGCGGGTCTCCGGATTGTTATGGTTTTCATTTTTCTACCTTAGTGATTGGCGGGTTTTCAGATGCATGGACGTTCTTACGTTCTTAATAAAAGTACGATCATGCATGCGTTCTTCTTTGGCTAGCAATAGGGATTGAAACTCCAGCGGGATCGGTAGATCGCTACCGCGAGTGTTTTTCCAGGGATCGCATGGTCAACGCGAGGGTAGCGCCATTAACTTGTTCAAGATGTCCATTCTCTGCCATGGCACGATCTCTCGAAAAGAACGCCTGCAAGGTACTCGGGCCCGGCTATGGGTGGCCTGACAATGCGTTGACGCTTGCCAAAAAGACTACTCTTTGGTCGATTGATTAAAAGCGACTAGGTATGTTGTTGCGATGCAGCAACCAGCGTTATCCATAGTTAATCAAATTTAATTGGCTTTCGGCAAGTTATGTAAGAATCCTTCTTCGTCTATTTTTGACGACTTCTTACAATAATTTTAAAAAGATCACACTTCCCATTCAGTTTGATCTGCCTCTGTGCCTTTCATGCATTTTGTTGACGAATCCTTTTTAGTCCCCCTGGCGGTAATACGCGTTGAGATACGTCTGTTGGCAAGGTGGCGACGGTGCGCGATCTTGCTGGCAGCGCTGGGTACGGCAACTGGCCTGGCGCAGGGCGCCGGCATCATCGCTGACGGCGGCACCGCAACCACGGTCACGACCGCAGCGTCGGGTCACCAAACGGTCGCTCTGGCAACTGCAGTCGGCGGCGTCTCCCACAACACCTACACGACCTTCAATGTCGGTACCGCCGGCGCCGACTTAAACAACAACGGCGTCAACGCCACCACCATTGTCAACCAGGTCACGGGCACCTCGGCATCCTTGTTGCAAGGTGTTCTCAGCGTGACGGGGCCGACGGCCAATGTGATTCTGGCCAACCCCAACGGTATCAACGTCAATGGCGCCAGTGTCAGCAATATCGGTCACCTGGTGCTCTCGACCGGGCAAGTGAGTTTTACCGACACGACGGTGGCCGGACAAGACCAGCGTAGTGTCATCCTAACCACCACTGGTGGCACCATCACGGTAGGTGCGGGAGGGTTCAGTGGCACCCTCATCAATCTCGATCTGATCGCCAAGCAGCTCGCCATCGATGGCCCGGTCTCCAACAGTTACACCAGCACCACCGGCGGTATACGCGCCATCGTTGGTGCCAGCAGCGCCACCTATACCTCGGTCTACTCGCCCACCGATAACGGCCATGACTGGTTGAGCAGCTCCAGCTCGCCCGGCGTCAGCAGCAACAGTCTGGCCGTCGATATCAGCGCCTTGGGCAGTTTGACGGCCGGCACCATTACGCTCATCGTCAATGACAAGGGCGCCGGGGTGCGCAATCTGGGTACCTTGTATGCCACCGCCGGCGACGTCAGTCTCTCGGCAAATGGTGATGTGAGCGTGGTCGACGGCGCGATCATGGCGGCCAATACCTTCGCGCTGACCACCACCGGTAACGTCACCATGCAAGGCTCGCAGATCAGCGCCGGCAGCAATATCACGGTCAGTGCGGTGGACATGAGCGTGAGTGATGACGGTACGGCATCGTCGACCCTCAATGCCCAGAGCGGCGTCGTCACGCTCACGCTCAGCGGCGGCCTGAGCAACACCGGTAGCCTGATTCAGGCCGGCAGCAGCAGCGGCACCACCACCGGCGGCGATCTGACGGTCAATGCCGGCGGCGGCATCAGCAATGATTCGTCGAGCGCCAATCTGGGCATTCTGTTCGCGGCCAATGGCAACGTCGCACTGACGGCCCAAGGCGATATCACCAATGAGAATGCGCGCATTCTGTCGAACCAGAGTGTCAGTCTCAACGCCGGCGGCACGATTAATAATTTCATCGATCACACAGGTAGCAATGGGCAAGTGAGCGCCTATACCAGCAGCGGTAACACGCAACTGTTCATTGCCAATACCTCTTCGGGCTTTACGGTCGATTACGGCACCGTCACCAATCCAAATCAACTGGCCTATGTCGCCGCCACCAATGGCACGGTCACCTTCAATGCCGCCACCATCAGCAATGCCGGCGGATTGATCGAATCCGATGTCGGCGCCATCAACTTGACCGCGCAGCAGAGTTTTACCAACGCGGCGGTGTTCTCCGGTCAGGCCAGCTACGCCCGCAGTTGCTGGATCGTCTGTCACGCCAACGCTGCCAGCACGGTGCAAGCCTATGGCGGCACCATTGAGTCCGGCAGCTCGCTCACCATTACCGCCGGCACCAGCGCGGCCAACATCGGTGGCAATATCTTTGCGCTGGGCGATATCACCGTCAACGCACCGATCACCTATGCGCAGAGCATCACCGGCTATAGCGCCATTACCCAGGGACAAGGCGTCAAAGCCTTCTTTGGCAGCAGTTGGGCGCAGATCATTGCCACCGATATCGGCGGCGGTTTCACCAGCGATGGCTTGCTGACACTGAGCGGTCAGGGTGTGGTCGATGGCGGCAGCTTCAGCGGCTTGCAAGGCGTAGCCGCCGTCGGCGGCATCACGGTATTGCGCGCACCGACGACGACCCCGGTGCAGCTCGGACAAAGTGCAGGATTGTTCGCATGGCATTGATCGCGCGCGCCATCTGGTGCCTGGCGTTATCGGCAGGCTTTATCGATATGGCCCAGGCACAGTCGATCCCCGCGGCCCGTCCATTGCAAGATCCGGGGCAGCAATTGCTCGATCAACAGCGTGACGCAGCCCGGCAACGTGCGCTGAACCAGCCGGACACACCAGTGATTGCGCCCGCCGCGAACGCTGACGCACTGAATGTACCGGCCACCACACCGGTGGGTGAAATCAACGAACCGGGAACGCAGTTCCAGATTGATCATATTGAGGTGCTTGGCAATAGCGTTTTGCCGACACGTAAAATCGACGCCATCGTTGCGCCCTTTATCGGGAAGCAGTTGGGGGCACAACGCTTATCGGTACTACTCAAACGCCTCACCGAGGCTTTTGTCGAAGCCGGCTACGTCACTAGTGGCGCCTTCCTGGGGCCGCAAAATCTGGCCTCAGGTCACTTGCTGATCACCGTGCAGGTGGGCCATATTGCTGGCTACACCTTGAACGGCAAAGCGATTGTTCCCTTGCCGCCAGGCAGTACCTCGCTCGGCGGCGGTCTGCTCACCGATGCCGGCACCCTCAACGTCTTCCCGGGCAGTCCGGGCGAGCCTTTGAATCTGGCCGATCTCGATCAAGGCGTGGCGCAACTGAATCGGCTGCAACGCAATCAGGCCAAGGTGGAAATCGTACCGGGAGAACAGGCCGGCGACTCCATCATTGCCATTGCCAACAGCCCGGGCGACAGCCTTTATTTCACTGCAGGCAGCGACAACTACGGCAGCAGCGCCACCGGCATTACGCGCACCCGCCTGGGTGTCGAAGCCGAGAACCTGTTCGGTTGGCAAGAAGCGCTCAATATCAACGCCATCACCACGCTCGACAGCAATGCCGTGGTTGGCACCATCGCCATTCCCTTTGGCCGCTATACGGTGAGCTATAGCGTTTCCGATTCGGACTACCAGCAATTGATTGGCACCACCGCCCTGATGTATGGCCGCACCTTGAGCCATATCCTGGGGCTGAGCCAGACCCAACTGCGTGACCAAAGCGGCACGCTCACCCTCAATGCGACCCTGACCTGGCGTCGCACCGACCGCGAAGTCAACGACATCCCGTTGACCACGCAATACCTGGCAGTCACACGCGTGAGCGAAAGCTGGCTGCATAAATTCACCGCCAATGGCGCGCAAGGCTACTTCACCTTGGAAGGTGGTGTCTCGCAAGGCTTGTCGGCGCTGGAAGCCAGCCACGATGCGAGCGACATTGCCCGCAGCGACGCCCATAGCCAATTTACCAAATGGGACATGAACGGCAGTCTCAATTTACCGCTGCCGGCCATCGGTGGACAGAACCTGGCCTATCGCAGCAGCTTTGCGGCGCAAGAGACGACGGTGGCGCTGTATGGCTCGGAGCAACTGTATCTGGGCGGCATGGACTCGGTGCGCGGCTTTCGCAGCGGCACCTTGGCCGCCGATCGCGGGCTGTGGTGGAAAAACGAATTGACCTGGACCAATGCACCGTCCTGGCAGGACGGGCAGATCGAACCCTATGTGTTTCTCGACGGCGGCAAGGCCAGTTTGATTGCCACGCCCGGCTTTTCCAGCCTGGTCGGTGCCGGCGCTGGTGTGCGCCTGCAAGGCAAATGGCAGGGCAAAACGCTCTCTGGGGAAGTGATGGCAGGGCGCGGCTTGATACAACCGGCGGCGTTGGGGCCATCAGCCAATTTGGTCCTGGCGACCGCCAATCTGAATTTTTAAACGACTTTGATGTGAACAGTGAGGGAATCAATATGTTAACAACACATAGCAAACCGGCGGCAGTACTGAGCGCGGTAGTGGCGGCACTGATGCTGGCCAGCGCTAGCGCACACGCTGGGGACATTGCATTGGCGAACCCCAATCCGCCGCCATCCACCATGGCCCCGACCTCGGTATCGGCCGCCGCCGCTGCCAGCAAGCTGCCATCCGGGGTTCTGGCGCGCGTCAATGGCGTAGCGTTGGCGCAAGCGGATCTGGATGCGTTACTGACGGCGCAGCATCAAGGCGATACACCGCAGCTGCGGCAAATGTTGAAGCAACAGCTGATCGTGCGGGAGCTATTCCGGCAGGCGGCAGAACAAGCGCATTACGATCAAAAGCCGGAAGTACAGGCGGCCACCAAGGCGGCGATGGAGGCCGTCAAGGTCAACAGCGAAGTGCAGCTGTTTTTGAAAGACAACGTTCATCCTGAAACCATCAGCGATGCGCAACTCAAGACGCGCTATGACGAGATTCTGGCCGGTCTCGGTCCGCAGGAATTCAAGCCGCGTCTGATCTCGGTGGGCGACGATGCCACCGCCACCACCATCATGGCGCGCCTCAAATCCGGTACGTCCTTTGAAGAACTGGCGCGCCAATACAGTGTGGCGCCCAGCAAGGCGGCCGGCGGCGAAGTTGCCTGGGTCAGCTTCAAAGAGCCGGTGCAAGAGGGCAAGACCCAGGGACTGCCATTGGCAGTGGCCGAGGCGTTGACCAAATTGCCGGTGGGAGCAGTGACACCCACGCCACTGGTCATTGGCAACTTGCACGTGATCGTCAAGCTCGACGCCAAGCGCGCCACGCAACGGCCCAGCTTTGAGCAGGCAAAGGATGCCTTGCGCCAGCAACTGCAACTGCTGGCAGTGGAAAAGGCCAGCGCCGGCTTCGTCGGTGGACTGCTCAAGAGCGCCAAGATAGAGCAATAAGCAACTATAAACATAGAGCAATCAAGCTCGTCCGAATAGAAAAACAAGAGCGACTCACCCATGTTCAAGACGCCGCATTCACTCACCTATCGTCAATGGCAAGCGCGGGCTGCGCGTGAAGTCATGCGCCTGCAGCGTGGGCGGGTGAATGGCATTGCTGCCGCAGTCTTGCACGGTGCGCTATGGCGCCGCGTGACAGCAGCGATCTTGATCATGGTGCTGCAATTGACCTGGCTCAGCGTATGCACCAGCGACGTGGCCCAGGCGGCCACCATCGTCGACCCGCATGCGCCGATCTTGTTTACGCCGACCCTCACGCAAACCAGCACCGGTGTGCCGGTGGTCAATATTGCCGCACCCAACGCCAACGGCATCAGCGTCAACCAATACCAGTCCTTCGACGTGGGCAGCAATGGTCTGGTGTTGAACAACAGCCTGGTGGGCGGCACCCCCTTCTTGGGCGGCACGGTGGGCGCCAACAGCAATCTGGCCGGACATGCCGCCAGCGTGATCGTCAACCAGATTTTAAATACCGGTGCGGCTTCCAGTCTGGCAGGCACATTGGAAGTGTTCGGCAGCCCAGCCACCATCATCATCAGCAACCCCAATGGCATCAACGTCAATGGCCTATCGCTGACCAATGCCAGCAATCTGGTGTTGAGTACTGGCACGGTGCAATTTCTCAGCGCCCCCGGAGGCACCGCGACCAGTTTTAGCAATGCCACCGCATTGGCCTATAACGTCACTTCGGGCGCTATCAGCGTAACCGGCCCAGCCGGGGCCAATGGTCCCGGTGCCGGTATCAATGGCAGCGTCGGCAACATTGACCTGATTGGCCAAACCATTAGCCTGGATGCCCCGGTGAGCGCCGATGTGCGGATCAACCTGATCGCCGGTAACCAGTTAGTGAGCCCGGTCAGCGTCGACAGCACCGGCACCACCTATGCCACCAGCAGCAACGGCAGCAGCAACACCGCCAGCGCCATTGCCAACAGCAGCAATAACAATGTCGCCATTGACGCCAGCCAGTACGGCACCATCAACAGCGGCCAGATCTATATTGTGTCCACCGCTGCCGGCATGGGCGTGCGCAATCTTGGCGCACTGGCGGCCACGGCCGGCAATGTCAGCCTGAGCGCCAATGGCGACGTGACCGTCGGTGCCATCACGGCCGACCAGAACGTCACGATCAGCAACACCGGCAACACCAGCATGACCGGCACCGGTTTTGCTAATGCGGCGATGACCGTCAGCAGTGGCGGCAATCTCAATGCCAGCGGTAGCTTGTCGGCAGTGACCAGTATCGCCTTGAGTGCCGTCGGCGACCTCACGGCGGCCGCGATTGCCGCCAACGACAATGCCACGCTGACGGCGGGTGGCAACGTGACCGTCGGTAGTGCCTCGGCCGCCAGCCTGAACCTGACGGCCACCAGCGGCAGCGTCACCGTCAACAACGCCCTGATGGTAGCCGGTGCGATACAAGCCAGCGCCGGACAAGACCTGACGGTCAACGGCAGCGTGCAAGGCGGCAGCACGGTCAACCTGAATGCGACTGGCAATGCCACCATCAATGGCAGTGTCAGCGGGGTGGGGGTGACTGACATCAGCGGCCAGACGGGGACAGTGCAGATAGTCGGCAGTGTCAGCGGTGGCGACACGGTCACCGTCAATGGCGGCAACAATGTGAACATCAGCGGTGCCGTTAGTGCGGTCAGCGATCTGAACCTGACGGCAGCCAGCGGCAATTTGACCGCCACCGGCAGTGTCAGCACGGGAGGCAAGCTGGCGGCCAGCGCCGCCGGCTCACTCAGCACTGCAGCGGTCACCGCCGTGGGCAGCGCCACGCTGACAGCTAGCAGCGGCAGCGCCACCCTGGGCGGTGCCGTGTTGACCGGCAGTGACCTGAGTGTCACCGCGGGCACAGACGCACAACTGCAAGGTAACGTCCAAAGCCTGGGCAAGTTGACGGTCAATGCCGCAGGCAACATCAATGCAAGCGGCACCGTGGCTGCCGCCGGTGATGCCACGCTCAACGCCGGACAAAATCTCACCCTGGGCGGGCAAGCCACCGTCAGCGGCAACGCCACATTGACAGGGAACAATATAACGACCCAGGGCATGGCCGTGGGCGGCAACCTGAGCGCGACGGCGCAAAACACGCTGGACTTCTCGGCCGGACAATTGACGACCAGCCTCAGCAGCAGCTCGCCGGTCCTGCAGGTCAATGGCAATGCCAGCCTCAGCGGCGCCAATGTCACTACCGCCAATATGGTGATCGGCGGCACTTATACCGCCAGCGGCAGTACCAGCCTGACCACTGGCGGCACGGCGGTGATGCAAGGTAATGCCAATCTCACTGGCGGCACCATCAGTAATGTCGGAGAACAAATCGTCAGCGGCACGCTGACGGCGAATGGCGCCTCGCTGACCAACAGCGGCACGCTGATGGCGTCCAGCATGTCGCTGACTGCCAGCGGCAGTCTCACCAATAGTGGCACCGTGATGGCCACTAACGCCTTGACGGTAACGGCAGCGAGCTTGAACAACAGCAATGGTGTCCTGTTTGCCGGCGACACCAGCAATCCCACGACAAGCGTGGGCAATGCCACCGTCACGGTCAGCGGCGGCAACGGCAGTTTTATCAATACCAATGGTCAAATCCTGGCAGAAGACAGCCTGACGGTGAATCTGCCCAACCAGGTCATCGATCCGTTGGCAGCGACCACCGGCACGCTCAATGCGGGCAATGCGTTTAACCTGTCGGCGCTAGGCATTATCAATAGCGGCAACTGGGTCTTGCCCGACATCACCGTCAATCTGACGGCCAGCCAGGCCATCGCCAACACGGGGACTATCCAGCAAGCGTCCGGCACGTTGACCATGAACGGCGCAGTCGGCAACAGTGGCACCATCACAGCGCAGGAATTGACGATCAACGGTTCCTTGGCCAATCAGGCCAGCGCCGTGGTGCAAGCCGATGACGTGCTGACCCTCAACGGCTCAGGCAGCAATGCGGGAACGCTATCGGCGCTCAATACGCTCAATATCAACGGCGCCAATTTCGACAACACGAATGGCACCATCGCAGCGGGCACGTCCAGCAGCGCAGCCGGCAGCGGCAATCTGAACATCAATCTCACCGGCACGCTGACCAATGCCGGCGGCACCATCACGGCAATCAATGATATTGCGATTGCCGCCAATAACGTGATCAATTCGGCTACGGGCAGTACGGTCACCACCACGACCAGCACGACGGTGAATAATTCGGCCTTGTTGTTGTCGACCATCATTGGCACTTACGATGTGGCGGTCTATCAATCTTGCAGTTTCGATAGCTGTCCTTCTCAACCTGCTTATATACCCATTACCCTGGGTAATTTCCTGACGCTTCTTGGCGATACGGCAGATGCCGCATCGGCAAGTTCATCGAGCGTGTTGTATTTCAATAGCGTAGCGACGAGCATTAACGACAACGGCAGTAGTAATTACAGCTGGGCCTATGTCAGTACCAATTCGTCGCCGGGCGGTCAGGTTTTAGCGCTGGCGCTGCCGGCGGTCACGGAAACCACTACCACCAGCATCACCTCCAACATCGCCTCGACCATTGCCGCCGGACGCGATTTGAAGCTGACGGCTGCCAGTCTCAACAACGTGAGCGGCACCGTTAGCGCTGCACGCAATGCCACCCTGAATGTGCAGTCCTTGGCCAATGGCGGGATCACGAATTCGTCGACGGTGACCGACACCGTCAATGCTGCCACGCTGAACGCCTTTTTATCTGGACTGGTTGATCTGTTTGTTCCCGGTGTGAACACCGAAAATGGAGATGCGGTGACCGTCGCAGCAGCGGGTACCGTTACTTCGCCCACAGTTTCCTCTTCCCTGAGTATTCAAGGCACGACCGGTAAAATCGTTGCGGGCAACAATCTCACTCTCAGCGGCGGCAACCTGGTCAATGCAGGCGCGCTGACCGCCGGCAACGATATCAATATCACGGCCAACAGTTTTACCAATCAGGGTAGTAATTTCGGTACGCTTACGACGACACAGAGCGGCATTTCGCAGTCTTTTCTATCTTCTGTGCTGGCCAGAGCAGCCGTTAATCCGACTTATATCACCGTGCCTTCCGGCACGAGCATAAGCTTTCAGCCAACCACTACGTGGTTGACCTCCTATAATGTCTTCTCTCAGGTGGAAACGGCGCTGAGTAACGTCACCAGCACCACCACCTCTTACAGCTACCAGCAAACCAACAGCACGGTCGCCGCCGGTAACGACATCGTCATTGCCGCAGCGACCATCAACAACACCTACGGCACCCTGGCTGCCGGTCGCAACGTCGTCATTGGCGGCGCCGGCACCAGCGCCTCGGATGCTTCGACCACGCCGGCCACGCTCACGCAAGCGGCCAGCATTACTAATACCTCCGGCGCCATCGTGGCCGGTAATGATGTCGACCTCAACGCTGCAGCCATCACCAACACGATCACGGCGCCGGTACAGGTTTATCAAAATTACGGCACCGCCACGCCGTTTACGGGTTGCACCGGCAATTGCGTCGCCTATGTCGATGTGCAAACGGGCGCGGCGTCGACCATTACGGCCAACAATAACGTCAACCTGCAAGCCGTCACGCTCAACAACACCGGCAGCCTGATCACCGCGCTCAACAACGTCAGCATCAGCGCCACCGGGTCTGCCGCCAACAGTAATCAGGTCTATTCGGCCTACTGGACCGGTACCAGCTATACCGGTGCCGGCAACTACACCGTCTGGGGTTGCGCCAACGACATCAGCCTGTGCCAAAGCCTCTACGGCAGCGCCTTTAACGCCAGCGATACCCAAGATCCGGCCGGCTCGGCCGGCGCCGTCGGCCTGACCAGCTTCAGCCCCGGTACGATACAGGCCGGCAACAGCCTGTCGGTGAGCGCGCCCAACCTGAGCAACAGCGGCAATGTGATCGGCACCGCCGTCAGTCTGAGCGGCTCTTCGCTGGTCAACGGTTTGACCAATCCGCATGTCTACACACCGTCACCGGTGATCTCGGGGCAAGTGATTTCACTGGCGCCGTTGAGCAGTCCCAGCACCACCGTCAACAGCGCTGGCCTGATCACCACTCTGAGCGGACAAGCAACCTCGGTGACCGGCTCGGCAGGGCTAGGCCCCAATTCGCCGGTAGGCGTCACCACCACGGGCGTCCCCTCCTTGCCCTCGACCACCAGCACCAGCCAGGGCAGCAGCACTACGCCGACCTACCTGGTCAACAGCGCGGTCACACAAGTCACCAGCACAGTGAGCCCGGCAACCCTGCTGGCGCAATTACCGGCCAGCCTGCAACCGGCAAGCACGCAGTTCTACTACGACCCAGCCACCGAAGAGCAGCAAGTCGAACAAGCGGCGTTGGAAGCGACCGGCAAGAGCAGCTTCTACAGCACCACCACAGCCAGCGACAGCACCAGCCAATCCAGCATCGAGGCCCAGGACCAGACCGCCCTGTATGGCGCCGCCGCGCAATACGCTGAACAAAACAATGTCGCCCTGGGCACGCAACTCAGCGCTGCCCAGCTGGCGCAGGTAACGGCCCCGATGCTGTGGTACACCGAGCAGACCGTGCCCGTGCCTGGCTGCACCGCCACCGGCAACGCGGTCTGCCCGACCACGCAAGCCCTGATGCCGGAAGTCCTGCTGCCGCAGAACTACACCAGCGTCAGCGCCGACGGTGAAATCAGCGGCAGCAACGTGACCCTGAACGACAGCAATAGCATCCTCAACACCGGCAGCGTGACTGCGCAAAGCTTAAGCGTCACCACCAACAGCCTGACTAACGAAGAACGCTCGACCAATATCGGCGCGAGCTATCAGGACGCCGGGCTAGGCGCAGAAGAAACCACCGGCACGCTGGTGCAGCAAGGCGGCTATCTGTCGGCGCAAAACCTGACGATCAATGCCCAAAGCATCGATGCCATTGGCGGCGCGATACAGCAATTGAATGCCGACGGCAGCGTGGATGCGGCCGGCACTGCACAACTGCTGGCCAATCTGAGTGCCATGTTGGGTAGTAATTTTAAGCAGAGCACGGCCAGCAATAACCTGCAGAACACCTTTATTGCACCGCCCTCGGATGGTTTCGGGGATGTGTTCATGATGGTCGTCATGGTGGCTATCTCGATCATATTGATGCAGCCGGAGATGTTGCCGGCGCTGATGGCCGTGATACCTGGCGTGGTGGCAGGCGGGGCGCTGGCCACGGGTCTGGCGGCAGCAGCCACGGGGGTGATCTCTAGCGCGGTGGGGCAAGAGATTGGGACCGGCTCAGTGAATTGGAATTCTGCCTTGGAGACGGGGGCGGTGTCGGGCTTGACGGCGGGCTTGACGCAAGAGTTTGTGGGCGGTAGCGGCCTGACCCAAGTGAGCAATGGTGTGACGCAAGGCAACTCTGCAGTGACGCTGGCGAATTTACAAACGACGGCGATTAACGTCGGCGAGCGCAGCCTGATTAGTGCGGCGGTCCAGACGACGATTGAGGGCGGCAGCTTTGGAACGGCATTGGAGGATAGTGTCGTTAGTAATGCTGCGGCTGTGGGGGCCAATGCGATTGGAAATGCAAACCTGTCACCGGCAGAAAGTGTCTTGGCCCATGCTGCCTTAGGGTGCGTGGCCAGTGCTGCTGAAGGGACTGGATGCGGAGGCGGTGCCATTGGCGGGGCCACTAGCGCGGCATTGACACCGCTAGTGCTGAGTGCGCTGGATCCTAACTACGATCCGCTGACTACAGCCCAGACGACTACTGCGACTGCGATCGCCATGCTCGCTGGGGGTGCCGCTGCTGGATTGTTGGGGCAAAACGCGACGGCTGGGGCGACCTGGGCTGAGAACGAAGCGATAAACAATGCGGAACCACATTTTGGGTTAAAAAATCCTGCGGTGGAGGGGCAAGAAGAGTTGCGTAAAGAGATGTCTAGTCTTGACGCGCATGCTGGATTGACTCAGTCTTCAACTACAGAGATTGAAGACGGCACTCAGCTCAAAACGTTTATGCCAGGAGTTTCAGTTTCTCCTGGTAATGCTACAAACGGTGGAAGCATGAGCAATATTTTGCTGCCGAATGGTCAGCCGATTGGCGTTGTGATGCCTGGAGCAGGTCAGAACATTCAGACGGTAACAGCCCAGCAGTTTATACAGATCGAATCGCAATTAATGCAGGGTTCCACACCTGTCGCAACACCTGCAGGCTACAGCGGTACTTGGTATCAAATGTTGGATGGTTCTGTTTTCGGCATCAGAACAAGTCAGTCTAGTGGTGCAACCATAGACGTCATTAAGAGCAATAATTCAAGCCTGCCATCTGGTTTTAAGGTGCATCAGAAATGAAATTCGATGTTCGACACAAGCTCTACGGCCATACGATTGCTGAGCATATCAAAACACTTCCCGACGAGCTGTCAGTCGATGCGGTAGGGTTGTGGCAGATCGTTCCCGCAGGACGTTATGGATTTGAATTGAGTGATGGTGATCTTACGGAGTTTGTACGTCGGTGCGTGCTTGCTCTACTCGATCATGGTGCGATTCCAGTCGTGGGTGGTGGTGGTACCGAGTACGACTGGATACTTCAGTCGCAATATGGTGAGACAAGTGAACTGATCGCGAACACAATAGTGGCAGAGTGGCTTGCTACTGGCGCTGGTGATCTCGATCCAGGTGGTTTATGGTTCGCATTGCCGTCACCATATGTCGGGCGAGAAAATTTTACAGGCTAAATCTTGGCGTTAAAAAACATGTCAAGATAATGGGGGGTGTTAACGTCAAAAATCTCGTAAAACGTCAAATCGCGGGAGGCCCCGCGCCCCTGTAAAAAGGGACACACATTACGCACGACTACGCCGAGCCTTAAAAACAGCCGCAAAGCCAAGCCAGTGCTGGATTTGCGGCGTATTACACGAAGCACTCACCTCGAGGCTAAAAAAGCGAACAAAACCAAGAAACCGCAGCAGATTGCGGGTTGTGGCGTAATACACTTGTATTACGCTATGCTGAGGCTATGTCGTTTTTTTAAATTTTTGCGCTGAGGAGCTTGTGATGGCAAAAGATGTATTTGCCGTGAGATTGAGCGCGGCGGATGTTGCGGCGTTACGGGAAAAAGCAGAAAAGCTCAACATGAGTCCGGCGGTATTGGCGCGCCAATACATCAAAAATGGTCTGGATGACTTTAGTGAGATTGATCGAATGCAAAGCATTCTGGTTTCTAAAATGGAAACGATGATGCTGAAGATCGAAGATGTCAGTATGGGTTCGTTGCTTCTGATGGCGCGGGATATGGCAGTCAAAGAAGGAGGCAGGAAGGAAGGCGAATCGGAAGCTGAATTCTCAGCAAGACAATTCAAACGGGTCACCCGGATCGTAGAGCGATCCATCGAATTGGGGATGGAGGTATCCTTAAAACTTTTGCGAAAAAATAGAAAATAGCCGTGCAGGTCACCCGAAAAAATGGTGGGTAGTTTATTTAGAAAAATAAAAAAGCCGCTCCCAACCCCGGCGATGGCGTGGGGTGTTGGGTGACGGTTCTTTGTTAGCTGCCCGCTGCTTGGTGCCTATGATCTGATTAAGCGTTTGGCTTGATGCTTTAACAAAATACTTTCTACTATCTCCTTGACGATGTGCTTCTCATCCGGGTCCAGGCCGGAGATGCCTTCCAGCAGCAGCAGCAAGCTATCGTCTGGTTTGCGTTCACTTGCCTCAAAGATCAGTTCATCGGTAGTGATGCTAAGAGCGACCGCCAGTTTCTTGATGACATCGAGGGTTGGCTGAGAATTGCCGCTCTCGTAACGGTAGACCTGAGTCTTGGTAATGCCGATCAACTCAGCAAGCGCTTCTTGAGTAAATCCGCGCTGTTTGCGCAATGTTGCCAAGCGTTCAGGAAAAGGCATGTAGTAAGACCCCAAGCGGGTAAATGTGGACATGCCTATTGTCTCCCTTGATAAAATTCACGCTTGTCGAAATATACTCATATGTATAGTATATAGGTACTATATGTATATTGACAGGTTTTTACAGGAGGCCGATTGATGGCGCGAATTCCAGAGGCAGAGCTAGAACGCTTAAAAAATGAAGTGTCCCTGGTGCGCCTGATCGAGTCGCAAGGTCACAAGCTGCAAAAGCGCGGCAAGGATTGGGTGATGCGCTGCCTGTTCCATGACGACAGCACGGCCAGCCTGGTCGTGACAGAAAGCAAGAACCTGTACCACTGCTTCGGCTGTGGTGCCGCCGGATCGGTCATCGATTGGGTCATGAAAACCCAGTCCGTCTCCCTGCCGCACGCAGTGCAGTTGCTTAAAAACGGCGCGCAACTAGAGGGAGAGCGCATCGGTGTGACGCGCAGCCAGCAGCGACCGCTTCCTCCTTTAGTGGCCGAAACGGTCAATGAGCAGGCGCTGCTGGTGCGGGTCAGTGACTACTATCATGCGAATCTGAAGCAAAGCCCGGAGGCGCTGGCCTACCTGCAAGGGCGCGGGCTTGGCAGCGGTGAGCTGGTGGACCGGTTCAAGCTGGGCTACGCCAATAAAAGCCTGACCTACCGGCTGCCGCCTGCGCATACGGTGGCGGGCCGTGAGGTGCGCGGGGCTTTGCAGGGCGTGGGCGTGTTGCGCAGCACCGGCCATGAGCATTTGAACGGTTGCCTGGTGGTGCCGGTCATTGGCATGGAAGATTCGGCGTTGCCCGAGCAGTCCGGCAGTGTGCTGCAACTGTACGGACGGCGCATTGCGCCGAACAACAAGGTTACGGGCGAGCAGTCGCGCCACCTGTATCTGCCGCGCCCCTTGCGTGGCGTGTGGAATGAAGCGGCGCTGGTAGCGGACCGTGAAATCATCCTGTGCGAGAGCCTGATCGACGCCATGACGTTCTGGTGCGCCGGGCATCGCAACGTGATTGCTGCTTATGGCGTGAACGGTTTGACACCCGACCACTGGCAGGCGCTGCAACGGCATGGCACCAAACGGATACTGATCGCCTACGACCGCGACGATGCCGGCAACGCCGCTGCCGACAAGCTCGCTGTCGAACTGCTGGAAGCCGGCATCGAGTGTTTCCGCGTGCTGTTCCCCAAGGGCATGGACGCCAACGACTATGCGCAAAAAGTGCAGCCTGCCGAAAAAAGTCTAGGCATGGTGCTGCAACAAGCGCAATGGTTGGGTGCAGGCAAATCTCCCCGACCGCAGGCAGAGGCGAGCGTGGCCGACACTGCCCTGGTCAAGCCCAGCGCGGCTACAGAAAAAATCTCCCTCCCGCCGGAACCGCAGCCGGTCGTGCCAGACGTGGTTGCCACTTCTTCCTTAGCCGCCATGCCAGCGTCGGAATCACCGCCCGCGCCCGCATTGCCACCTGCCTTGCCGCCGCTACCGGGCGCGCCGGAAACGCCCGCAGAAGCACAGGTAGAAGCGCAGGCGGAAAAGACCAGCATCAAGGGCGAGCTGCTGCTGAGCTTCGGTGAGCGCCACTGGCGCATCCGTGGCTGGCAAAAGAATCTCGGCCCGGATCAGATGCGGGTCAACGTCCAGGTCAGAAATGAGACGGGCTACCACGTCGATACGCTGGACGTGTACAGCGCCCGCCAGCGCCAGGGCTTTATTAAGCAGGGAGCCGCCGAGCTGAGCGCGCAAGAAGACACGATCAAGCGCGACCTGGGGCGGGTGCTATTAAAACTGGAAAGCTTGCAGGATAGCGCCATCCAGCAGGCGCTGGCCCCGAAGGATGCGGCCCCATCGCTGGACGCGGCGCAGCAGCAGGCGGCCTTGGCACTCTTGCAAGCGCCCGACCTGGTGGAGCGTATCGTGGCCGACATGGGGCGCTGCGGCATTGTTGGCGAATCGAATAATTTGCTGGCGGGCTATCTGGCGGCGGTGAGCCGCAAGCTCGATCAACCGCTGGCGATCCTGATCCAATCGACCAGCGCGGCAGGTAAAAGCTCGCTCATGGATGCGGTGCTGAATCTGATGCCGGAAGAAGAACGGATACAGTACAGCGCGATGACCGGGCAAAGCCTGTTCTACCTGGGCGAGACGGATTTACAGCACAAGATCCTGGCGATTGCCGAAGAAGAGGGCGTCAGGCAAGCCGCGTATGCCTTAAAACTGCTGCAATCGGATGGCGAACTGACGATGGCCAGCACCGGCAAGGACGAGACGACGGGCAACCTGGTGACCAAGCAATACCGGGTCAAGGGGCCGGTGATGCTGATGTTGACGACGACCGCCATTGATGTGGACGAAGAATTATTGAATCGCTGCCTGGTGCTGACGGTCAACGAGAGCCGCGAGCAGACGCGGGCGATTCATGTGCGGCAGCGCCAGGCGCAGACCCTGGATGGCTTGCTGGCGGGGGCCGAGCGTGAGGCGATCACGGCCCTGCACCGCAACGCCCAGCGCCTGCTCAAGCCGATCCACGTGGTGAACCCGTTCGCGCATTTGCTGACCTTCCTGGACGACAAGACGCGCATGCGTCGCGATCACGTCAAATACCTGACCCTGATTCGCTCGATTGCGCTGCTGCACCAGTATCAGCGGGAAGTCAGGCAGGTCCAGCATCGCGGCCAGCGGCTCGATTACATCGAAGTGACGCGAGACGATATCGTGCTGGCCAACCGGATTGCGCATGATGTGCTGGGGCGCACGCTGGACGAGTTGCCGCCGCAGACGCGGCGCTTGCTGACGCTGTTGCACGGCTGGGTGATGGCGCAGTGCGCGGTCCGCGATGAGACCCGCGACAACGTGCGTTTTACGCGCAAAGAGGTGCGAGCGGCGACCTCCTGGGGCGACACGCAGCTCAAAATCCACCTGTCGCGCCTGGTCGAATTAGAGTACGTGATTGCGCACCGTGGGCGCAATGGCACGTTCGAGTACGAGTTGCTGTACAACGGTCATGACGATGGCAAGTCGCACTTGAGCGGCTTGATTGACCCGGAAACACTCAGCAATAAAGCCATCCGGTCGGAAGAAAATGCGGTGCAGTCGGGTGCTGGTCGGTCTGATGTCGGTGCCTGGTCGGCGCTGCAAAACACCGTGCCAAGTCAGTTGGCACAAGGCGAGGCGGGCGAAGCGGTCGGCTTGGCGCGCAATGCAGTAAACCATCTTGGCGGCTCCTCGTTAGCCGCCGTTGTTGGGTGAGGTTGAGATGCCGAACTGGGGACGTCAAGCGCCTTATCCACCGATTGGTCCGGCGCATGATCCGGCGAGCCTGTACCGGCAGATGATGGACTTCCTGGCCTGGTTGGAAGAAAAGAACACCTCGCGGCACACGCTGAAACACTGGGAGCTTTATTTGCGCTACTTCGTGAGCTGGTGCGACGAGCGCGGGCTGACGCACCCGGCCGAGATTACGCGGCCGATCATCGAGCGTTACCAGCGGCACCTGTTTCTAAAGCGCAAGCAGAACGGCGCGCCGCTGTCAGCGACAACCCAGGCTTCGCGGATCACCCCGATCCGCAAATGGTTTCGCTGGCTCACGCGCAATTACCGGATACTGTACAACCCCGCGGCCGACCTGGACTTACCCAAGGTCGAGGCGCGTCTGCCCAAGCACGTGCTGACGGTGGATGAGGTCGAGGCGGTGCTGCGGCAGCCGGACGTCAGTACGGCCATCGGGGTGCGCGACCGGGCCATGCTGGAGACGCTCTACAGCACCGGGATAAGGCGCATGGAAATCATTGGCTTGCAGCAGCGCGGGGTGGACCAAGAGCGCGGCACGCTGATGATCCGTCAGGGCAAGGGCAAGAAAGACCGGATGGTGCCGGTGGGAGAGCGCGCGCTGGCGTGGATTGCTAAATACCGCGACGAGGTCAGGCCGGAACTGGCGCTGGCGGGCGATGACGACAGCTTGTTTCTGACGGTGGCGGGGCAATCGTTCTCGGACAACCGGATGACGCAGATGGTGCGCGACTACGTGCGGGCGACGGGGCTGGGCAATCTGGGCAGTTGCCACCTGTTCCGGCACGCGATGGCGACGCAGATGCTGGAGAACGGGGCGGACGTGCGCTTCATCCAGGCGATGCTGGGGCATGCCGATATCAAGACCACTCAGGTGTACACACAGGTCAGTATCCGTGCATTGAAGGATATCCACACGGCGACGCACCCGGCGCGGCTGGTGCGTGGGGCAGCGCGGCGGGAACTTGAAGAGGAGGCGCCAGCGACGGCGGCTGACGTGCTGGCCGCGCTGGAGGACGAGGCGGCTGGCGAGGCTGAGGTGGGTGATCTATAGCGCCAAGCACGACCTATCGTTCCAAAAAACCTATATAGCCCCCCGAGCCACCCTGGTTCTGGGGGCTTCTTCTTTAGCCGCGCTCGCGGTATTGCTCTTCCTGTCTTGCCTGGCCGCCGATAGAATATTGCATCGGCGTGCGTGAGCGCGCCATTGTTCTTTAAGCGGTATCGGGTAAAAAACTGAATTGGGCGGAAAAACCGCGTCGGGGGAAAAAATTGCCTGGTGGAGGTGCGTCTAGGCGTTGATCCATTGGAAAGCCAAGCTGCGTCTGGGGTTGCGGGTGCTGCACAACGCCGGGTATGTCGGGTGCTGTAGATGGTGCCATTGGCGGGGC
>Ga0302157_10001449_pt1 | contig 29088 bp, 26 predicted proteins | sample I_Bog_N3_3_FD_193502 | JGI IMG/M metagenome (GOLD analysis project Ga0302157, IMG submission 193502) | Peat permafrost microbial communities from Stordalen Mire near Abisko, Sweden - I_Bog_N3_3 | ecosystem: Environmental > Terrestrial > Soil > Wetlands > Peat | place: Sweden: Abisko, Stordalen...
TGGCGTGGACGCCGAAGTGTAATTGCAGGACCTGCCGTATCCGCCGCATGGACAGTCTCTCCGTCGGCATCTGTGTTCCCTCCATCGATTGCGATGGGGAAACATGAACCCGGGTGAACACTGACCCGCGAGACGATTTCTGCCCTCGGATGCCCTCCTTTCTGACTGGCGGAGGGTGGCCGGGATCAGATTGGAAGGGTGGCCGCCATCAAATCGGTAGGCTGGCCGCGATCAGATTGGAATACCTGGCCGCCTTGCGTTGGAATTCGCAAACGAATCATCTTGTCAACTGGGTTTTTCGAGCGATTGCCGTGAACATCAGCCGAACGGGGCTGGCGATCAGAACGTGGATCGTGGCAGGATCGGCGCCAACCAACCCAGGAGGAACGCCGCCATGGCCGCCAAGGGACTGCTGTTTGCCTCGTTCGACTTCTCCACCGCGCACGCGGACGAGTTCAGCGACTGGTACGACCTGGAGCATATCCCGGAACGGATGCGTGTGCCCGGCTTCATCAACGCCGAACGCTGGACTGCTGCGGACAATCCGCAGATCGCCGTGACGACCTACGACCTGGAGACATTCCGCGTTCTGCAAAGCCGTCCTTATCTGGCGATTGGCGGGGCGAACGGGTCGGTGTGGACCAAGCGGGTGACCGCGATGGCCAAGCAGCTTTTGCGCTTTGTCGGCAGCCAGATCGTCCCCGGTGATGGCGTGGCACCGGTGGGGGCAGAGGGTCTGCTGGTCGCCGCGATGAACGTCGATCCGGCGGCCGAAGCGGAATTCACCGCCTGGTACAACACCGAACATCTGCCGCATCTTGCCGCCGTGCCGGGCGTCCTGAGCGCTCGGCGCTTCCAGGCGGACGAGGCGGAAATGGAGCGTAAGTATCTCGCCCTCTATCATCTGGCTTCGCCCGATGTCGCGGCATCGGAGGCCTGGAAAGCAGCGGCGAACACCCCGTGGACCGCGAAGATGCGGCCACATTTTCGCGACCCGCTCGTGTTGCGCTGCAAGCGCTACCGCCGCGCGGGCTGACGCGTCACGGCTTCGCACCGGAGGAAGCGCCCGTGCCCGGTTTCCGCCCCACCCCCGATCTGGACATGCACTACCAGGTCGACGACTTCACCGACCCCTGGACAACGCCGCAGGCTGTCCTGACGCTCCACGGGAACGCCGAGAGCGGCCTGTCCTGGTACGCCTGGGTCCCGAAACTGGCGCGCCGGTACCGGGTCGTGCGCCCGGACATGCGTGGCTTCGGCCAGTCAACCGCGATGCCGACGGACTATCCCTGGTCTCTGGACCGGCTGACCGAGGACTTCTGCGGCCTGATGGACCACCTCGGCATTGCGCGCTTCCATCTGGTGGGCGCCAAGATCGGCGGCACCATCGCGCGCGGATTTGCTGCGCGGCGGCCGGACCGGCTGATCGCCCTGACGGTTGTCGGCACACCGCCGCCATTGCGCCCTGGCGCTGCCGAACGTATGCCGGACCTGATCCGCGACTTCCAGACCTATGGCGTGGAACACTGGGTCCGCCAGAACATGGCCGGCCGCCTCGGCAGCGACTTTCCGCCCGAGGGCGTGGCATGGTGGACCACATTCATGGGCCGCACCGCGGTTTCGACCCAGCTTGGTTTCATGGGCACGATTGCCTGCGCCGATATCCGAACCGACCTGCCGAAGATCGCCTGCCCGACACTGGTGATCACCACGGAAGAGAGCGGACTCAGTACGGTCGAGGACGCGCGTGCCTGGCAGCGGCAGATTCCGGATTCCGAGTTGCTTGTCCTGCCGGGCAATTCGTACCATGTCGCCGCCACCCATGCCGACCGAGCTGCCGAGGCAACGTTGGATTTCATCGGCCGGCGCGGAGCTGTTGCCGCCTCGCAAGCGGCCTGAGCAGTCACCGTGGAGGTGCTCTAACGCTCATCCAAACGGGTAGGCTGGCGCCGAGTCACCCGTCCTGGTCATCGAACAGGATGCGGTTCGCGGACCCTTCCAGGTCCTCGTATTGCCCGCTGCGTAGCGACCACAGAAAGAACACCAGACCGCCGCCGCCCAGCACCAGGCTGGCCGCCAGCAAATACAGAATGACATTCATCGCTGCCCCCCGCCGCGCGCGCGAAAACTATTCGAAATGACCAGCAGCGACGACCCCGACATCGCCGCCGCCGCCAGCCACGGAGTCACGTATCCCGCGACCGCAAAGGGCACCGCCAGTACGTTGTAACCGATCGACAGCGTCAGGTTCTGCCGCATCACCCGCCGCGCGAGCCGAGCGGTGCGCAGCACGTCCGCGACCGGCGCCAGCAAAGCGCCCTGGAACACCACGTCCGCCACAGTCTGGCTGACATCCGCCGCAGTCGCCGGAGACGCGGAGACATGCGCCGCCGCCAGGCAGGGGCCGTCGTTCAGCCCGTCGCCCACCATCAGCACGCGGTGCCCGGCGGCGGCCAGCGCCTCGACGGCGGCGACCTTGTCCATGGGCGATGCCCCACCACGCCAGTCCTGAATGCCCAGCGCAGCGGCGATCCGGGAAACCGCGGCCGCATGGTCGCCGGACAGCAGCCGGACCGACAGGCCCATCGCGCGCAAGGCTGCGATCGTGTGCGCCGCGTCCTGGCGCGGCGTCTCGTCGAAGGCAAAGCGCACCGGATCGTGGCCTGGGCGAACCAGCCACAGTTCAGGACCCGTCGCATCCGCCGGACCGGCGCAATCGCAGAACGACCGGCTGCCCAAACGGGTGGCACCAGCACTGATCCCCTGGCCGGGATGTTCGGTCACCGACCCGGCCGGGGCCACCCGTCCCGCCGCCGCGGCCAAAGACCGGGCGAGCGGATGGCGGCTGTTGGCGGCAAGGCTGGCGGCGATGCGCAGGGACTCGGCATCGACGCCGTCGCGCCGGAAGGTCAGCACCGGTTCGGTCAACGTGCCGGTCTTGTCGAACACGACGGTATCGACCTCGGCCAGCCGTTCCAGCGCGGTGGCGGATTTCAGCAGCACCCCGGATCGGAAAAGGCGGGACGTTGCGATCACCTGCACCGCCGGCACGGCCAGCGCCAGGGCGCAGGGACAGGTGATGATCAATACCGCGCAGGCTGTCAGCAGCGATTGCTCCAGCGGCGCAAGCAAACCGAAATACCAGCCCAGGAAGGTCAGCAATGCGGTCAGGTGGACCGCCGGCGCATAGCGGCGCGCCACCCGGTCGGCCAGCACGACGAAGCGGGAGCGGCGGGCCTCGGCGGCCTCGATCAGGCGGACGCATTCCGCCAGCAAGGTGGCGCCGCCCGTTGCGGTCGCTCTGACCGTCAGCGGCCCGCCCTGGTTGATGGTGCCGGCAAAGACCGCGGTTCCGGGGCCGGCGGCGACGGGCAGGCTCTCGCCGGTGACCAGGCTCGCGTCCAGCGACGAGGCGCCACGTTCGACCACGCCATCAGCGCCGACCCGTTCCCCCGGGGCGACTAGGATCCAGTCGCCGGGCTGCACGGCCTGCTGCGCCCGCCGCTCCGTGCTGCCGTCGGCGCGCAGCACCGCGACATCGGTGCCGCGCAGGGTCAGCAACTGCTCCGCGGTGGCGCGCGACTGGCCGCGGGCTCGGTGGTCCAGCACCCGGCCGATCAGCAGGAAGAACAGCAGGGTGATCGCGGAATCGTAATAGGTGTGCCGGGCTCCGGCGATGTTTTCCACCAGGCTGAGCGACGTGACCAGAATGACGCCGACGCTGATCGGCACGTCCATGTTGGTGTGCGCGTGACGTAGCGCGGCAACGGCGGAGCGGAAGAACGGCATCCCCGCATAAGCGATCGCCGGCAACGCGATGAGCGCCGAGAACCAGTGCAGCAAATCGCGCGTCGCCGGTCCCATGCTGTCAAGCCAGCCCGCCGCCTCGCCCGCCCAGATCCCGATCGAGATCAGCATGACATTGCCCGCCGCGAACCCCGCCACCGCCAGCGCGCGCACCAGCGCGCGACCGGTGCTGTCCTGCGCCGCGGCCAGTGCGCTGGCATCGAAGGGGACCAGACGGTAGCCGAGGGCCTCGATGCGGCCCACCAAACCGCCGGCGTCCTCGGCTTTGCCACGCCAGATCAGTTTCAGTCGGCGGGAGGTCATGTTGACCCGCCCGGTCAGCACGGCGGGTTCGCGCGCCAGGACGGACTCGATCAACCAGACGCAGGCGCCGCATTGCAGACCGTCGATGGCGAGGGACAGTTCGCAGGTTCCATCGGGCTTTGTGTCGATGGAGCGGGACAGGTCCCAGCGTTCGGCGGATTCGGGGCGTGGGGGACGCAGCACCGGGTCGAGCAGGCGTTGCTGGTAGTACCGGCCCAGGCCGAGGCCCTGGATGGTTTCAAATGCCGCCGCGCACCCGGGGCAGCAGAAGCGGCGCCCGGACGGTGCCGGCAGGCCGCAATGGGCGCAGGCGGTTGGGGCGCAGGGTTGGGTTGGAGGCAGCCACGAACCGTCGGAACCTACCCGAGCGGGGCCCCCTCCCCCCAGCCCCCTCCCACAAGGGGAGGGGGAGTCGTGATCGAAGGCGACCTTCACACTCACCAGATGATAATCCGCCTCGTCGTCGTCACCTCGTGGCCCTGTGCTGTGACCGTCAGCATGACGTCCCACTGGCCCTTGGCCGGCAGCGTCTCATCCGCCGCATAACGGCCTGGCGCCGCTTCCCGGAACGCCAGATGCGTCGTCAGCGGGTCACCCAGAGGCCGTTCCGCCGTCGCATCCACTGCCGCCCCCCCCAAAGGCCCACCCGTGGCATCGGTCAGCGCCAGCACCGGATGGCCCGTCTCGTCCGCCAGTGCCCGGACGGTCCAACCCAGCGCCGCTTGTTGCTGTACCCGAGTCATTATTGAATCATATCGGTTGGACAGATCGAAGCCGTCCCGGCCGGCCTGGCCCGGAAATGTGTGCAGCGCGGACCAGGCCATATACGCGTTGACCGCGATCACCACGCTCATGCAGCCGGCCACCCACCAGGGGAAGAACCGCCAGCGTGACCGAACGGGCAATCCCCGCATGCCATCCTGCAACCGCATCGCCGTTACCTCCGTTGGCCAGGTTCGGGGCCCATGAAGACCGAGTGGTATGTCGTCTGCTCGCCCGTGAGCACGTTCCGCAGGGTGAAATCGATTGGCTGCGAGCCGTCCACCAGCGCGGCGGGCAATCCGGTCACCAGCACGCGGAAGGTGCCGACGCGGTCCGCGCCCACTGGCAAGCCCAGGGTCTCGGCCGGACCGAGGCCTTCGTCCGACTCGGCAAGGAACGCGCCGTACAGGCCGTGCGTGGTGATTTCGAAGGTCACCTGGGAGGCGGCCTTGTTGACGATCTTCACCGTGTAGCCGTTGCGCAGATTGCCGTCCGCCAGCCGCACGAACAAGGGCGCCCGATCATGCTGCACCGACAGGCCGATGCCGGGCCGCAGCGCCATGGCGGTGATCATCACGCCCGCCGCCACGACCAGCGCCGACAGATAGATGATGGTGCGAGGCCGGAAGAAACGGAATCCGGTATGGGTGCCGGCCGCCTTGGCCGTCTGATCGGCCAGGGTATCCCAGGTGATCAGCCAGTTCGGCCGCCCGGTCCGGGTCATGACATGGTTGCAGGCATCGATGCACAGCCCGCAATTGATGCACTCCAGTTGGATGCCGTCGCGGATATCGATCCCGGTCGGGCAGGCGGTGACGCAGGCGCCGCAATCCACGCAGTCGCCGCCGACACCCGGCTCACGCTTGCCCGAGGCCCGCGGCTCGCCGCGCCAGCCCTGGTAGGTGACCGTCAGGCTCTGTTCGTCCAGCATCGCGGCCTGGAAGCGCGGCCAGGGGCACATGTAGGTGCAGACCTGTTCGCGCGCCCAGCCGGCCAGCAGGTAGGTGGTCGCGGTGAACAGGGCGGTGAAGAAATAAACCTCCTTGGAGGCGGTGCCGGTCCAGAACTCCACCGTCACGGTCGGCGCATCGACGTAGTACATGATCCAGGCGCCGCCGGTCCAGAACGCGATGCCCAGCCAGATGGCGTGCACGGCCGTCTTGCGCCAGACCACGTCGAAAGTGACTGGTCCGGCGTCGCGCTTCATGCGTTCGTTGCGGTCGCCTTCGATGATCCGCTCGACCCACATGAACAGATCGGTCCAGACCGTCTGCGGGCAGGTGTAGCCGCACCACACGCGTCCGACCAGGCTGGTGACCAGGAACAGCCCCACGGCGCTCATGATCAGCAGGCCGGTCAGGTAGTAGATGTCCTGCGGCCAGAACTCCAGGTTGAAGAACCAGAAACGCTCGTGGAACAAGTCCAGCAGCACCGCCTGGCGCGGCTGGGTGACGCCGCGGGTCCAGCGCAGCCAGGGCAGCAGATAGTAAAGGCCCAGGCAGAAGATCAGCACTGCCCACTTGAAACGCCGCACCGGTCCGTGCACGGATTTCGGATAAACCCGCACACGGTTGGCGTAGAGATGCTGCCCGGCCTCCTCCTGCTGGAGTTGCAGTTGCCGGTCGGCTTTGCTGATGCGGGCCATGTGAGCGGTGCCTACTCCCCGCCGCCGAGCGAATGGACGTAGAGGGCGACGCTTTTGATGGTCGCGGTGTCCAGGCGCAGGTTCCAGTTCGGCATGACACCCATATGCGGGTTGGTGACTTGCGCCACCACGCCGTCACGGTCCTGCGCGATCAGGTGCGTCTGGGCCGCGAGTTTCGGCGCGCCGACATCGCGGTTGCCCTGGCCGGCCTCGCCGTGACAGACGGCGCAGTTGTCGGCGAAGAGTTGCTTGCCTTTCGACACGTCACGGCCGGGGATGGGTTGGCCGAACAAGGTCATGACATAATCGGCGACCGACTGGATCTCATCCGGTTTCAGGATGCCATCGACGCCGAATTTCGGCATCTGGCTCTGGCGCGCGGTGTCCAGGCCGCTGCGGATGCCAAAAGTGACGGTCTGCTGGATGTCCGCCAGCGTGCCGCCCCACAGCCAGTTGCCCGCCGCCAGCGCGGGATAGCCGGGATTGCCGCCGCCGCCGGCGCCGTGGCAGGGCTGGCAGTTGTTGGCGAAGGTGATGCGTCCCGCCGTCTCGGCCGCGGCCAGAAGCTGCGGGTCTTTGCGGATGGCGTCGAAGGACAGGACCTTGATCTGGTCCATGTACGCGGACCGCTGCTTCGCCACCGCCGCGACATCGGCATCCACCTTGACGCGGGTCGAGTAGCCCAACGTGCCGTGGAAATACCCGGTGAAATACGGCACCGAGGGATACAGCACGCAATACACCACAGCGAAGACGATGGTGGCATAGAGCACGTACAGCCACCATTTCGGCAACGGCCGGTTCAGCTCCCGCAATCCGTCCCACTCGTGCCCGGTCGTCATTTGACCGGTGACCGAGTCCTTTTCAACTTTCGTCGGCACAGTGAGAACTCCTTAGCGTTCGTCTTCAAGCGGGATGCGGCCATTCTGCTCGATCCGGGCTTTGCGGCCGGGCCAGTAGGTGCCGATCAGGATCACCGCGAAGATCGCAAACATGAGCACAATGGAATTGTGCTGCAGCCATTGAATGACAGGCATGATCGCCATGGCGCGCCTCTATTGCCGCAGATTTTCGTTGGCAGGATCAGCAAAGTCCACCATCGTGCCGAGCACCTGAAGGTAGGCGACGAGGGCGTCCATTTCGGTCACCTCACGCGGGTTGCCGGGCACCGTCACCGCTTTCGGATAGCGCTTCAGCAGGGCCGCATTATCGGCAGACGGATCGGCCTGGGTCTTCAGGTCGGCCAGGGCGTTGTCGATGTCCTCGGCGGTATAAGGCACGCCGACGGTCCGCTGGGCCTTCAGGCGGTTGACCAGATCGCCTGTGTCCAGCGGCGTCTCCTCCAGGAACGCATAGTGCGGCATCAGCGATTCCGGCACCACGCTTTGCGCGTTCTTCAAATGCGCATAGTGCCAGTCGTTGGAGTATTTGCCGCCGACGCGCGCCAGGTCGGGACCGATGCGCTTCGATCCCCACTGGAACGGATGATCGTACATGCTCTCGGCCGCGATTGAGTAGTGGCCGTAGCGTTCGACCTCGTCACGCAGGGCCCGGATCATCTGGCTGTGGCACAGGTAGCAGCCTTCGCGCACATAGATGTCGCGGCCGCGCGATTCCAGCGGCGTGTAGGGGCGCACGCCCTTCACGTGCTCCACTGTCGTTTCGATGGTGAAGAGCGGGATCACCTCCACGATGCCGCCGATGGATATCGTCAGCAAGGTGAGCACCAGGAACAGGAAGGCGTTTTTCTCGATGGTTTCGTAGCGGATGAACATTGCTCAGGCTCCCGCCACAGCGGCGCCGGCCGGCAACACGCGGCGCCGTTCGGTGGTCGGACTGCGGACCGTCTGGATGAGGTTATAGACCATGATCAGCGCACCGCTGAGGAAGAACAGCCCGCCCAGGAGCCGGATCACATAATAGGGGTGCACGGCGTTGACGGATTCGGCGAAGGAATATTGCAGGAAGCCGAACTGATCGTAGGCACGCCACATCAGGCCTTGCATGATGCCCGCGACCCACATCGAGCTGATGTAGAACACGATGCCCAATGTCGCGATCCAGTAATGCCAGGAGGCGAGGCGCGTGGAATACAGATTCTCCCGCTGCCAGAGCACCGGCACCAGGTAGTAGATCGCACCGAAGCTGATGAAGGCGACCCAGCCCAGCGCGCCGGAATGCACGTGGCCGATGCCCCAGTCGGTATAGTGCGACAGCGCGTTCACGTCGCGGATCGACATGACGGGCCCTTCGAAGGTGGCCATGCCGTAGAAGCCCACCGCGGTGACGGAAAAGCGCAGGCCGGGATCGGTGCGCAATTTGTCCCAGGCACCTGACAGGGTCATGATGCCGTTGATCATGCCGCCCCAGGACGGCATCCACAGCATGACGGAGAAGGCCATGCCGAGCGTTTGGGTCCAGTCGGGCAGCGCGGTCCAGTGGAGGTGGTGCGGGCCGGCCCAGATGTACAGGAAGATCAGCGACCAGAAATGCACGATCGACAGGCGGTACGAGTAAACCGGCCGGCCCGCCGCCTTCGGAATGAAGTAGTACATCATCCCCAGGAAGCCCGCGGTCAGGAAGAAGCCCACCGCATTGTGGCCATACCACCACTGGATCATCGCGTTTTGCACGCCGGACGCGATGTTGTAGCTCTTGGCGGTGAACAGCGACACCGGCATCGCGAGGTTGTTGCCGATATGCAGCACCGCGATCGTCAGGATGAACGCCATATAGAACCAGTTCGCCACGTAGATGTGGGGTTCCTCACGCTTGACGATGGTGCCGATGAAGATGATCGCATAGGTGACCCAGATGACGGTCAGCCACAGATCCAGGTGCCACTCGGGTTCGGCGTATTCCTGGCCCTGGCTGAAGCCCATCACATAGGATAGCGCCGCCATGACGATGAAAAACTGGTAGCCCCAGAACACGAAGTCCGCCAGCGCCTCGCCACCGAACAGCCGCGCTCGGCAGGTGCGCTGCACGATGTAGAACGATGTGCCGATCAGCGCCGAACCACCGAAGGCAAAGATCGCAGCCGAGGTATGCACCGGACGCAGGCGGCCGAAATTGGTGAAGGGCAGGCCGAGATTCAGTGTCGGCCAGGCCAGTTGCGAGGCGATCACGACACCCACCAGAAATGCCACGATCGCCCAAAACATAGCGGCAATGACGAATTTCTTGACGATGGCTTCATTGTAGATCACCGCCGAACGGCCCGAGGCGCCGGCGAACACACCGGATCCGATCGCGACATCAGACATGGTCGGAACCTCCATGCCGGCGGGCGTCCTGTTTGTCGTAGTGCCGGCGGATCAGGCCGATCACGAAGACGACGGCAAAGCCGGCCAGTGACAGGCCGAACACGTAAATCTCAATATCGGTGGCGCCCGCGGCCAATATCAACCCGAGGAGGCCGAAGACCGTCATGAGCAGGCCGACGATGAGGTCGCTAAGCTCGATATCCATCTGCAACTCCGGTGGTTGCTGCATGCGTTGCGCTGGCGCGCCGGGGCCGGCGCACTGGCAGATAAACTGGTGTTAATGCGGCGCTGCGGCATTGACGCAGATCAATGGCCGAGGCCCCGCGCCGGCGCATGGCTGCGGGCGTGAGTGCAAGCCTGAACATGCTGTCGGCGTGGTGCGGCGCCGTACCCTTGGGCGGCGGTGTCGTCGTGGGTTTGCTGCTGGCCGGGCTGGCCGGCAGCCCTCTGCATTGCGCATCGATGTGCGGCGGATTCGTCCTGGGGCAGGTCGCCGACCGCATGGCCCGCATGCCGGCCGCCGCCCTGTGTGAGTGGCGGCGGGTTGGCGCCGCGGCGCTGCTGCCCTACCATCTCGGCCGGATCACCACATATGCCGCGCTGGGGGCGGCGGCCGGGCTCAGCGGCGGGTTTGTCCCGCGGCTGTCGGGTGTCCTGCTGCTGCTGGCGGCGTCGCTGTTCTTGATGCAGGGGCTGCGGCGGATTGCGCCCGGGCTGTACTTGCCGGGGCTGGACCGAACGCCCCCGGGGTGGGGACGGCTGATCCGGCGCGTCACTGGCGGCCTGGACCGGGACCGTCCGGTACCCGGCTATGTCCTGGGCGTGGCGCTGGGCTTCCTGCCCTGCGGCTTTCTGTACGCCGCCCTGGTTGCGGCAGCCGCCAGCTTCAACCCCTGGACGGGCGCGGCCGGCATGGCGGCGTTCGGGCTGGGCACGGTGCCGGCGCTGGTCGTGGTCGGCCTCGCCGGGCAGGCCGCCGGGCATCGCTACCGCCGCGGTTCGGCGACCCTGGCGCCCGCCTTGATGCTGGTCAATGCCGTCCTGCTGGCCGGACTCGCGCTGCGCGGCCTGGTCTGATCCCGTCCCGCCGACCGGGGGCTTGACCTGACCGGCGATTCCCTGCCGATCATGGGCCGCCAGCGGCACGCAAGAGGCCGCGGTTCGGAGGAAGCGCCGACCCATGCGCGCGAAAGGTCCAACCCATGCCGGCCACCATCAGTGAAGCGGATTTCGACGTCCTTGTTGCCAAGACCGGACTGCCGCTGAGCGCGGCACAAAGAGCCACTCTGCGCGAGGTCTATCCCACCTTCCAGGCGATCATCGACCGCGTGTCCGCGCCGATGCCGCGCGAGGCCGAACCCGCCTTGATCTTCCCGGTGGAGCAACGCTGATGGACCCGTTCCTGACCATCGCCGAGGCCGCGAAACTGATCGCCGCCCACAAGCTGTCACCGGTCGAACTGACGCAAGCCTGTCTGGCCCGGATCCGGAAATACGACGACAAGCTGCACAGTTTCCTGCTGCTGACCGAGGAACGGGCCCTCGCCGATGCGCGCGCCGCCGAGGCGCGTGTGATGGCGGGGGCGGCGAAGGGGCCGCTGGACGGGATTCCGATCGCGCATAAGGACATCTACAACACCGCCGGCATCCGCACGACCGGTCACAGCAAGCTGCTGGAGCACAACGTGCCGTCTGCCGATTCGGTGGTCGTGCAAAAATGGGACGCGGCCGGAACGGTGATGCTGGGCAAGCTGGCGACGCATGAATTTGCGATGGGCGGCCCCAGTTTCGATCTGCCCTGGCCTCCCGCGCGCAATCCCTGGAACACAGAGCATTTCACGGCGGGTTCGTCATCCGGCACGGGAGCGGCGGTGGCGGCGGGATTTATTCTGGGTGGCACGGGATCGGATACCGGCGGCTCGATCCGCGGGCCGGCGGCCTTGTGCGGCATCGCCGGCGTCAAGCCGACCTATGGCCTGTCGAGCCGCCGCGGCGTGCTGCCGCTGTCCTTCACCCTGGACCACACCGGCCCGATGGCCTGGACAGTGGAAGATTGCGCGCTGCTGCTGCAAGCTATGGCGGGCTATGATCGCGAGGACCCGGCCAGCGCCGACCGTCTGGTGCCCGATTTCACCGCCGATCTGTCAAAGGGAGCGAAGGGCCTGCGCATCGGCGTGGTGCGGCATTTTTACGAGACCGATCATCCCGTCAGCCCCGGGGTCAAAGCCGGCATCGATGCGGCGCTGGATGTTTACAACCAGTTGGGTGCGGAGATCCGCGACGTGACCCTGTCGCCGATGATCGAGTACCACGCTGCCGGCACGGTCATCATCACCGCCGAGGCCTATGCGGTGCACGAACCCTGGCTGAAGACGCGGTTCAACGATTATGGGGAGCTGTTCCGGGACCGTATCGCGTTGGGCGCCTTCATCAGTGCGGCGGAATACGTGCAAACGATCCGCCGCCGCCGGATTTTGTGCCTGGAGCTGAAAGCCGCGATGGCGGATCTGGATATTCTGGTGTCCGCCTCGCAACCCGGAGAGGCGCCGCGGATCGACAGCGTGCCGAAATGGGGCAATCTGGAGAAGCCGTCGCTGACGATGCCGTTCAACCTGACCGGGTTCCCGGCGATGAGTGTCTGCACGGGATTCGGCGCGGGTGGGTTGCCGGTCCATATGCAACTGATCGCCAAACCCTTTGCGGAACCGACATTGTTCAGGGCCGGGCACGCGTACGAAAGCGCGACGCAGTGGCGGGCGACGCGGCCGCATCTGGGGTAGGATCGCGGCCATTTTTTCGTCATGACCGGGACAAGCCCGGCCATAACGATACAGCAATGGCCGTTTCCAGTCAGGGCGAAAACGTTCTAGCTCCGCAGCTCCGGAATGACCCATAGCGGCGGCTCGCCACGGATCACCCGCAGGCAATTGTCGAACGCGTTCCGGAACCGCGTATATTGATTGTCCCAGGTCGGGCCAGCAAAATGGGCCGTCAGGGTCACGTTCGGCAGAGCGAACAGCGGGTTGTTCGGCGGCGGCGGCTCCTTGTCGAACACGTCGAGACCCGCGCCCGCGATCGTGCCATCCGTCAAAGCCTGGATCAGCGCCGTCTCATCCACCACCGGACCGCGGCAGGTGTTGATCAGGTATGCGGTTGGCTTCATCAGCTTCAATTGCGCCGCACCGATCATGTGCCTGGTGTCGGGGATCAACGGCACATGCAACGACACGATATCGGATGTGCGCAGCACTTCCTCGAACAGTGAGAACCGCACGCCCAGCGCATCGGCCTGGTCTTCGGTCAAGCGCAGGATGTCGTAATATTGCACGTTCATGCCAAACGCCTTGGCCAGACGAGCGACTTTTTTGCCGATGCTGCCGAGGCCGATGATGCCGAGGGTACGGCCCCTCAGCTCGTAAAGCTTGATCTCATCGGGGTTGTTGCCGCGCCAGCGTCCGGCGGCGACATTCTCGTGCTGCCAGACAATGCGGCGGCTGACCGCGAGCATCAGCAGGATCGCGTGCTCCGACACCGCGGTGGAGTTGGCGCCGCCATTGTTGCAGATCGGCACGCCGTTGCGGCGCGCGGATTCGATATCGCACCGGTCGTAACCCGCCGACAGCAACTGCACCAGTTTCAGCTTCGGTGCCGATTTGTAAAACGCATCGTTCATCGAGCCATCGCCGAAACCCAGCAGGCAGACGGCATCCGCCAAAGCGGCCTGGAATTCGGGACTGCCGGACTTGGCCACCACCAGATCGAGGCTGGACGGCGCGAGCTCGCGTGCGATGCTGATTTCATTCAGCGGATTGTCGGCGACAATGATTTTGGCCATCGGTATCCCCCCAAAAATTGACTTCTGCTTCAGCATAGCGCGCTTCGCCCGCCGGGGACAGAGGGGGCCGGTCCCACTGGACAGGTCCGGCGCGCCGTCCCAAGGTGCGGCTGCACCACAAGGAGACGACAGGATGACTACAATACGGCGGCGCACGTTGTTGCCGATGCCATTCATTGCGGCCTGGGGCGCCAGCGCGACGGCAGCAGCGCCGGACTGGGACGCAGTGACCGCGGCCGCGAACGGTCAGGGCAGGGTCAACATCCTGCACAATACGCCGCCGCCCCTCGGCGATTTGTGGATGGCTGAATTCCACAAGACCTTTCCGCAAATCCAGGTCGAGGCCACGCGCCTCGGCAGCTCAGAGCTGATGCAGCGCTTCAACACGGAAAACGCCGCCGGGGTGTCGCAGACCGACGTCGTCATGACCTTGTGGGACGATACCCTGTTGAAGTGGTCAACTGACGGCTGGATCCGCACCTGGACCCCGCCGGAGGCGGCAGCGTTCGACCCGCAATACAAAGTGCGTGATCAGATCTACGTTGTTCAACTGATCCGAGCCTCGATGGTCTCGAGCAAGACGCGCATCCGGGAGGCGGACGCACCGCGCGAATGGGTTGATTTCTTCAACCCGAAATGGAAGGACCGCATCGGCATGGACCCGCCCTGGCGGTCGGTCGCGGTGCAGGAGATGTTGGCGTACTGGAATCAAATGGGGATGAAGGACGTCGCCCAACGCCTGAAAGCCAACGGCGTGCGGTTCTTCAACGGCAGCGCCGGCGTCGTGCAGGCGGTGATCCGCGGCGACATCTGGGTGGCCGCGGTGATCGATCCGCCCGTGATTGCCGCGCTGGGCGATGACGCGCCGATCCGCGCGGTGTTTCCCGAGTCCGGCATTCCCGCCATCGCCACCACCATGTTCGTGCCGGCGAAGGCACCGAACGCGGAGGCAGGCATGGTCTTCCTGAACTGGGCCATGAGCGCGGCGGGCCAGAAGCAGTTCCTCGATATCGCCGGCGCGCCGGTGACCCGGCCCGGCGTGGGATCGCCCAAGCTGGTGCCAGGAATCGAGGGACAAAAGATCATCCTGAGCACCATATTGCTCAATCCCGACAATCAGAAGGCGATCATCGACGAGTGGCGTAGCGTGTTCGGATTGCAGTGAACGTCCGGGTTTATCGCACCCGGTAGCGCTCCAGCGCATCGCGGTTCAATGATACGCCCAGGCCCGGCCCGTCCGGCACGCGCATCATTCCTGAACCGTTATAATAAAACGGCTCATTCAGCAATTCGGTGCGCAGCGCGTGCTCGGTCTGGTCCCATTCGACGATCAGCCCGTTGGGGATCGACGCGGCAAAATGCAAGGCTGCGACGAACAGCAACGCGGATGAAAAGCAATGCGGCGCCAACATCATGTTGTGCGCGTGCGCAAACGCGGCAATGCGGCGGCATTCGGAAAATCCGCCCGACCACACCAGATCCGGCTGCGCAATGTCGATCGCGCGCCGGGTGATCAGCTCGCGGTAGCCGTACAGGCCGACTTCCGTTTCGTAACCGGCGATCGAGGCGGTCAGCGCCGCGGCCACCGCCGCGCTGCCTTCAATGTCGTCGGTCGCGACCGGTTCCTCCAGCCAGAACAGGTTGTACGGCTCCAGCGCCTTGCCCATGCTGATCGCCATTGCCGGACTCCAGACGCAATTGGCATCCGCCATCAGACGCCGGTTGGGACCCAGCGCGGCGCGCACCGCGGCGACACGCGCGATGTCTTCCTCTGGCGTGACGACGCAGAGTTCGGGCTGGTTCAACATCGGGCGAAAATTCGTGCCGGTGAAATCATAGCGCCCGATCTTCATCTTCATTGCCCTGAACCCGCGCGCGACATAGCTTTCCGCCTCCGCCGTCAGCGCGCCGAGGTCCTTGCCGCGTTGATAGAACCCGCCGCTGGCATAAACTTCCACCTGATCCGTATAAGCACCAAACAATTTGTAAAGCGGCAGTCCCGCGGCCTTGCCGGCGATATCCCACAACGCGATGTCGATGCCGCTGATTGCATGCATCACAATCCCGCGCCGCCCATGCTGGCGGGTACGGGCAAACATCAACTGCCACAGACGCTCGATCATCAGCGGGTCCTGGCCGATCAGCAGCGGCTTCAGCTCGTGCTCGATGACCGTCGCGGTGCTGACCAGAGGCCCGCCCGCGGCGCCCGCCTCGGCAATGCCCACCAGACCGGAGTCGGTTTCAATCTCAACAATCAATGCATTCCTGGCAGCATTGAAACTTGCCGCGCTCATGCATGGGTTGCTGGCCTTGAATGACAGCGGAAAGGTGCGGATGTCGGTGATCTTCATGCTAGTTGCCCCCGGTTATGCCGCGACAGTAAAGCGCCGGACCGCGTCCTGGTCCAGTTCCAGCCCGAAACCCGCAGCATCCGGCACGACCATCGCGCCATCCGTCAAAGCCGGCATCGCTTTCAACAACGCCGCCGATCGCGGCACATATTCAACCAGATAGGCGTTCGGCACCGCTGTCAGAAGGTGAATATGGATCTCCGGCAGCACATGACCACCGACCCGCACGCCAAATCCCTGTGCCAGAGCGGCAACCCGCCGCCACGGCGTTACGCCGCCGATCCGCCCCAGATCGATCAGGGCAATGCCGGTGCCGCGCGCCTCCAGCAAGCGGGTGAAATCGGCGACCTGATACAAATGCTCGCCCGTCGCAACCGGAACGTCCAGCGCCGCGGTGACACGCGCCATGGCGGAAATATCGATGTGCGAGACGGGATCTTCCACCCACACCACGCCCGCTTCCTGCAAGGCTCGTCCGGTGCGAATCGCGCGATCCACGGTCCAGAGTTCCGTCGCATCCACCATGATCGCGATATCCGGCCCAACCGCATCACGCACCGTGCGCACCCGCGCCACCTCGCCATCCGGATGCCCCTCATTTCCTACCCGTAATTTTACCGCTCGGAATCCTTCAGCGACCGCGCAGCGGGCCGACGCGGCGAGTTCCTCCAGCGACAGGCTGTACCAAAATCCGTCGCTGCCATAAGCCGGCAACCGGTCGCGGAAGCCGCCCAGCAGCCGATAAACCGGCTGGTTCAAAGTCTTTCCGGCCGCATCCCACAGCGCGATGTCCAGCGGGGCAATCGCATAATGCAGCAACCCACCCGGCCCAACCCAGTCGCCCGCACGCGCCATGCGGTGCCACGCGGCCTCGGCTTCCAGCACGCTCATGCCGATCAGCAATTGCCCGAGTTCATATGTGGCGGAGGCAACGGCGTTGACAAACATCCGGTTCGTCGCCACGATGTAACCAAACCCGAGCGCGCCGTCGGTGGTAGTGATTTGCGCCAGGACGTGCCAGTTCGCGCCGACCTGTTTGCCAGCCGCGGTATAGGGGCGATCCAACGGGACCGCGACGACACTGACGGCGAAGGATGCAATTTTCATGGACGTTTTTCCCCTTAGTCTGCGGCGCGCACAGCCTCCCACGCGTCGGGTTCGTCGTAGGTTGAAAATTCCTGATACAGCGTTTCCGCCCGCGCGCGGAAGAAGTCGCGCGACAGGCCGGCGATCAAGCGCGGCAGACCGAAGGGCATGCCGTTCAAACCACCGGCGACCGGCCCCATGCTCACCAGTGATCCCGCATTGAACAGATGGATGTTGCGCAAGGCTGGCATGCGGCCCGGAGGCTTTTCAACCAACTCGAACCCAAGCCCGACATAAGGGTACAGCGCGGCGGCGGCATTGGCTTCAGTTGCCGGCGGCGTGTAACGATCGCCCCAGGTGGCGACCGCATCCGCGATCGCGGCGAACTCCGGCCGGGTACGCAGGTCCACACTGAAACCGGTGCCGAGGATCACGAAATTCGTTTCGTGCCACCCCGAAGGCGTGCGCAGCCGGATGCCCGGCGCCGCATCCAGCACTGGTGAGCCGTAATGCACGGTCACATTCGGATGTCTCAACGTCCGCTCCAGCGTGTCCTGCGGCGGCGGCATCGGCAAAGACAGCAGATGCCGCATGAAACGCCAGCGCAGCGCGTCGTCCAGATCGCCAAAGTTGCGCCAGTATCCCGCCGACTCCAGGGCGCGATAGGAATTGACCACTGGCAGGGACGGGCGGCGGATAAAGATGTCCACCCAAGCGGCCCCTTGCTCCAACGCGGTGGCCGCGTTGTCGAAAGCCGAGGCACCGCCACCCAGCACGGCAACCCGCCGGCTGGCCAAAGCCGCAAAATCGATCGGATCGGACGTGTGTGCCCAGGCATCACGGGGCAGATTATCCCGAATGAAACCAGGGATGCGGCGTTGTCCGGCGCCCTCGATCCCGGTTGCCAGCACCAGCTTGCGAGTCAACGCGATTTCCGAACCAGCCGGCGTTTCCAAACAAAGGGCCAGCAGTTCACCTTGCGGCTCGATCCGCGCAAGCCGAACATTGTTGCGCACCGGCAGCCGCAGCGTCTCGCGATACCAGGTCAGATACCGCATCCATTCATCCTTATGGATACGCACCAGGTCGGCCCAGGACTGCCTGCCGTACTGCGCCTCATGCCAGGCTCGAAAAGTCAGGCTTGGCACGCCAAGATCCGGCCCGGTCAGGAACTTCAGCGTCCGCAGCGTGATCATGCGTGCGAAGGTGACCCACGGTCCTTCCGCCCCTTCCGGTGCGGCATCCAGCACGGTCACGCCGGAGATGCGCTCGCGCTGCAAACCGAACGCCGTGCCCAAACCGGTCTGCCCGCCGCCGACGATCACGACGTTATGCACGTACTCGCCCGCTGGACCGCGAACCGGCACGACCCAGTCCTTCAGCGGGTATTCGAACAGCGCCAGCTCGTCGTGCACCCGGCGCGACAGCGCTTCCAACATCGGGTCAACCCACCCGAGGCGGCAGCTTGCGCCCCTCATTCACCCCGACCTCATGCGCGTTCAGGGTCAGCGCCACCATCGCGTAATAGCCGATCAGCGCGGTCAGCTCGACCACCCCAGCCGTGCCGAACAGCCGCAGAATCCGCTGATAATTCGCCTCGCTGGCAAACCGTGTGGACAACAACTCCATCGCGTAATCGTGGATCGCCTGTTCATCCTCCGCGGCAAAGACCGAACCTCCGGTGCGCAACGTCTCGATCGAATCCGCCGAAAGACCGGCCTTGACCGCTTCGCCTTCATGCGACGCCCACTCGAACTGGCAGTCCCAGTAGCGCCCGGTCAGCAGGATGGTGAATTCGCGCAGCCGCGGCGGAAAACTGGAGTGAAACCGCAGCACAAGTCCCAGCGCCGACCACGCCTCCGCCAGTTCAGGCCGGTGCATGGCAACCGCCAGCGGCCCGACCGGCGCCGATTTGCGCGGCCCCGACAGCATCGCATCGAAGACGCGCTGCTGGTCCGCGGTCAGGTTCTCGCCGGTGACCAAGGGGATGCGTGACATGCGAAAGTCCTCCATTCAGACTTGCCAAACCGCATAGCACGCCCCGGCCCGAACGCCAGCACGCGCATGAACATCCGTCCATCCGGACCCGCCGCAGCGGCATTCATACCGAACCCGATTGACCTTGCCTCGCCTGCTCCATAGCTTCCCGCGCATGACGGATGCACAGCGCAACCCCCCGATCAACGTTCCCAAGGCCTGGCCCTTCGAGGAAGCCGCGAAAGTCGCGCGCCGCCTCGCCGCCTCGGAGAAAGGGCATGCGCTGTTCGAAACCGGCTACGGTCCCTCAGGCCTGCCGCATATCGGCACCTTCGGGGAGGTCGCGCGCACGTCATGGGTGCGCCACGCTTTCACCGAACTCACCGGCCTGCCGTCGCGCCTGCTGGCGTTCAGCGACGACATGGACGGGCTGCGCAAGGTGCCGGACAACGTGCCGAACAAGGAAATGCTGGCGCAGCATCTGGGCAAGCCGCTGACCCGCATCCCCGATCCCTTCGGCACGCACGACAGTTTCGGTGCCCACAACAATGCCCGGCTGCGGGCATTCCTCGATTCCTTTGGGTTCGAGTATGAATTCGCCTCCTCCACCGACTACTACGCCTCCGGCCGGTTCGATGCCGCGCTGGTGCGCATGCTGGCATGCTACGACAAGGTGATGGAGGTCATCCTGCCCACCCTGGGGCCGGACCGGCGCGCCACCTACTCGCCGATCCTGCCGGTGCATCCGCACACCGGCATCGTCATGCAGGTGCCGATGGAGGGGCTGGACCCAGACGCCGCGACCGTCCGCTGGCGCGACCCCGACACGGGTGAGGCCTTCGAGACCTCGGTGAAGGGCGGCGCCTGCAAGCTGCAATGGAAAGCCGACTGGGCCATGCGCTGGTATGCGCTGGGGGTCGATTACGAGATGTCCGGCAAGGATCTGATCGATTCCGTGAAACTATCGAGCCGCATCTGCCGCATCCTGGGCGCGCCCCCGCCGGAAACGCTGACTTACGAGCTGTTTTTGGACGAACACGCGCAGAAGATCAGCAAGTCGAGGGGGAACGGGCTGTCGGTGGACGAATGGCTGCGCTATGCGCCGCCGGAATCGCTGGGCCAGTTCATGTACAACCAGCCGCAGCGCGCCAAGCGGCTGTATTTCGACGTGATTCCGCGCGCGGTGGACGAATATATCGCCAACGCCGAAAAGGCCCGCGCGCAGATGGCCGCCGAACGCCAGACCAATCCGGCGTGGCACATCCACCTGGGCAAGCTGCCCAACCATGCCGGCAGCCCGATTTCCTTCGCCATGCTGCTCAATCTGGCCAGCGTGGTGAACGCCGACTCGCCGGACATCCTGTGGGGCTTCATCCGCCGTTACGCGCCTGATGCCAGCGCCGAGACCGAACCGCTGCTCGCCCGTCTGGTGGACCACGCCATCGCGTACTACCAGGACGTGGTCCGGCCCGAGAAGCGCTACCGCGACCCCGACCCGATCGAACGCGCCGCGCTGGAGGACCTGGTCACCGCCATGGAAGCCCTGCCCCCCGGCGCCACCGCGGAGCTGATCCAGAACACGGTGTTCGAGGTCGGCAAGCGCCACGCCTTCCCCGAACTCCGCTTGTGGTTCGCCTGCCTGTACCAGGTCCTGCTGGGCCAGCAGGAGGGGCCGCGCTTCGGCGGGTTCGTCGCCCTGTACGGCATTCCGGAAACCATCGCGCTGACCCGTTCGGCCTTGACCCGGCAGGCGCATGCGGCCTGACCCGATGGCGCCGCGGCCGGCAAACCCCCTGCGCGGCCTGCTGCGGCATCTGCCGGCGGTGCTGGGCCTGGCCTTGCTGGTGGGTGCGATCTACGTCGTGCAGCGGGAGTTCCGCCACCTCAGCCTGAAGGATGTCGAGAAGGCGCTGCACGCGATCCCGGTCCACAGCCTGGTCTTCTCGTTCGTCTGGACCATCCTGTCCTACTTCGTCCTGACCTTCTACGACCGGCTGGGCACGATCTATGCCGGGCACAAAGTGTCCTACGGGCGAGTCGCCTTCGCGTCGTTCTGCGCCTATTCGCTGTCGCACAATCTGGGCTTCGCGGCGGTGTCGGGGGCGGCGGTGCGGTATCGGCTGTATGCTCATTGGGGCCTGACGCCGCTGCAGATCGCCAAGACGGTGGCCTTCTGCAGCCTGACCTTCGGCCTGGGCGGCATGGTGCTGGGCGGGGCGATCCTGTTCGCCGAACCGCGCGCGGTGCCGTTTTTCGGCGAACACCTGCCGCATATAGCCCTGTACGGTGTCGGTGCGCTGCTTTGGACGATCGTCATCGCCTACGTGACCCTGTCGCGCATATTCGGCACATTCACCATCTTCGGCCATTCCATCGAGCTGCCCGGCTGGCGCATGGCGATCGTCCAGGTGCTGCTCGCCACGCTCGACGTGGCCATGACCGCGACGATCTTCTACGCCCTGCTGCCCGAGGCGCATGGCCTGACCTGGCTGATCTTTCTCGGTGTTTATGTGTCGTCCTACACCGCCGGCCTCGCCGCCAACCTGCCCGGCGGTATCGGTGTGTTCGACACGGCGATGTTGTTCGGCCTCGCCCCCTTCCTGGAGGCGCCGCAGATCGTCGGGGCGATCCTGGTGTTCCGCCTCTATTACTATGTGATCCCGCTGTTCCTCGCCGGCAGCATGTTCGCGGGCAACGAAATCCTGCTGCGCGGCGGCGTGATGATGAAATACGCCGGCCGCTCCTCGGCCATGCAGGCGATCGCGCGCTGGAGCGAGCCGGATTTCGCGGTGGCCAGTGCCACCGGCGCCGTTGCGCTGTGCGGCGTGCTGTTGCTGTGCCTGGGTGTGCTGGCGCCACAGAGCGATTATTCCTGGCTCGATCCCGACTATGCCGACCTGGCCAACCAGGCCGGCCAGTTCGTGCCGTCGCTGATCGGCGCCGGGCTGGTCATGATGGCGATTACCCTGTCGCACCGGGTCAACCTGGCCTGGGGCCTGACCATCGTGCTGCTGGTCGCCGGTGCCGCCTTCGCCGCGACGCAGGACAACCGGCTGTGGGTGGCCGGCGTCCTGGTGCTGACCACCATGCTGCTGGCGCCTTTCAGAGCCTGCTTCTACCGCCACGCCAACCTGCTGAGCGGGCCGCTGCAACCCTCCAGCGCGATGTCGCTGATCGTGCTGGTAATTTGTCTGCTGGCCTTGGCCGTGAGCCGGCCGCATACGCATTTCCTGTCGAACAACGCCTGGTGGGCGGTGATCATGTCGCGGGACGTGCCGAACTCGCTGCGCCTGGCGGTCGCGGTCGCAGTGGGTCTGGCCCTGATCGCAATCTGGCTGCTGCTGCGTCCGGGGCAGGTGCGGTGCCTGCCCTGGGACGACCAGGCCCGCCAGCGCCTCATCGCCTTCGGCGCCATCCCCCCTGCCCGAGCGGACGGTCTGGTGATGGGGGAAGCCGAACGCGCGGGGATCCCGTTCCGGCGAGTGGGGCGGGTGCTGCTGGGGCTGGGCGATCCGTTTGGGGCAGAAAACGACCGCGTCTCGGCGATCTGGCGCCTGCGCGATCTGGCGCAGCAGGAGGGGCTGGACCCGGCATTCTGGCGTGCCGGTGCCACCCTGCTGAAAATCTACGGCGATTTGGGGCTGACGGCGCTGCCGCTGGGACCGGACGGCCTGCTGCGGCCCGAGGCCCCGGACGACGCGCCACCCGCGACACAATACCTGGTTTGCGTCGCCGAACGGGACCTGAATGTGTTGCTGCCGCTGCTGCCGGGGCTGTCCGGCCGGGAAGACAGCGTGGTTCCCGTGGCGGCATGAGGTATGGAGCCTCCGTGCTGCGAGGATAGGCCTGGGGCGAGAGAAAAATTCTATCCCGGGCGAGCGTTTTCCCGCCGTCATGGCTGGCCTTTTGCTAGCTATCTATGCCTAGTCGGTACTACGACAGATGGCCGCCACAGAGCAGGCCATGACGATAGCGGCGACTTTCCAATCACGGTAATAATTGCTCAAAGGCGTTACGATGTCCCACTACTTCGGCATTCTCGTACGGTACAGGCGACGTCTGGGGCGTTTGTGTGCCTGACCTTCCCGGCTGCCATGGCGGCGGCGAATCAGCCGAAGCGGCGGTCGCCGAGGTCATCTCCGCCGCCCGCGAATGGGCGGAACATCGCAGCGCGACAGGATCCGCCATGCCGGTTCCGAGACCGCTCACCCAGATCGTCGAAGCTGGCGAAATGGCGGTGATGATCCCTGTGCTGTTCGACTGTCGCGGTGCGGACCGTTCCTGATTGGCCTGGCAGCCACACTCGGGTAAAGCACAGGCGATGAACATCGTTGCGCCCGCACCCGTCGCCTCACGCCCCGGCCCCGTGCCGCCCCGGCCGGACCGGTGCACCGCATGATCGCCCCCATCATCGAACTCCGCAGCGTCTCCAAACGCTTCGGCCCCAGCTACGACGCCGCCGCCCGGCTCACCCGCGGCATCGCCCGCCGCCTCGGCACCACCCCGAAGAACGAGACCGTCAGAGCCGTGGACACCATCGACCTGTCGGTCGCCAAGGGCGAGGTCGTCGGCCTGGTCGGCGAATCCGGCTGCGGGAAATCGACCGTCGGCCGCATGGTCGCCGGCATCATGCCGCCCTCGGATGGCGAGGTCCTGTTCAGGGGCTTCGACATCGCCCGCCTGGCGCCCGAGAAGGCCAAGGCGGCAAAGCTGAAGGTCCAGATGATCTTCCAGGACCCCTACGCGTCGCTGAACCCAAGGCTGCGGGTGGCCGACATCGTCGGCGAGGCGCCGCTGGTGCACGGTCTGGTGTCGCGCGCGAATGCCGACGCCTATCTGGATGCTCAACTGATGCGCGCCGGCCTCGATCCATCCTTCAAGCGGCGCTACCCCCACCAGTTCTCCGGCGGCCAGCGCCAGCGCATCGGCATCGCGCGCGCGCTCGCGGTGCAGCCGGACTTCCTGGTCTGCGATGAGGCGGTGGCGGCGCTGGATGTGTCGATCCAGGCGCAGATCTTGAACCTGTTCATGGACCTCCGCCGCGACCTCGACCTGACCTATCTGTTCATCAGCCACGACCTCGGCGTGGTGGAGCACTTATCCGACCGCGTGCTGATCATGTACCTCGGCCGCATCGTCGAATCCGCCGGCGCCGAGGACGTCTTCGCCCGTCCCAACCATCCCTACACCCGGGCCCTGCTGGCCGAGGTGCCCCGGATCGACTCCCGCAAGCGCCGCTTCACCGCGATTTCCGGGGAGATCCCGAGCCCGCTCAACCCGCCCCCCGGCTGCCACTTCCATCCGCGTTGCCCGCAAGCGATGCCTCGTTGCAGCGCGGAGGCGCCGGTGCTGCGCGAGGTGGCGCCGGGGCATCGCAGCGCCTGCCACCTGAACGACCAGGGCTGACCCCCCCATGACGATCGATTTCCTGTGCACGGCCCTCGGTTCGTTGCTGTATTTCGACGCGGCCGCCAACCGCCTGCGCCATGCGCCGGCCCCGCCGCGTAATGCGGCCCTGATCACCGACGACGGCCAAAGCTGGCTCGCCTGTCGCGATGGCGATGTCTGGCAGCGTTTGGACCTGCTGTCGGCCGGCGGCCACGTCGGATTGGCGGGCGATGAGGCGGCCCCGCTGTTGCTGACCATCCGGCACCTCGCCGACGGGCTGCTGGCGCCCGAGAGCAATGGCCTGTCGCTGTCCGCCGAACCCGATGGCGCGGTGTCCTTGTCGCGGCCGATCCAGGGGCCGCGCGAAGCCTTCACACCGGTCAACGAGGCCGACATCAACTTCCTGGACGACATCCGCGGCCGAAGCTGGGTGACCACGTCAGGCAGGACGATCAAGGACAGCATCCGCCTCGCGCCGTCGTTCCGGGCCCAGGTCGGCGATCTGACGGTCCCGTTGCGCGCGCTGTTGGCTGCGCGCCACCGTCGCCACCCGGACGGGTTTTCGGTGTTGTTCGACGGCTGGAAGGTCGAGACGCTGACGGCGTTCCGACCGCTCGTCTATTTCGCCGCCTATGGCAAGCCCGAGACCTTCGGCGCGCTGACGTTGGCGCTGCAGGCCTTGCAGGAGTTCGGCCGGTACGACGGCGACATCCTGATCTTTACCGACCGGTCGCAGGACCAGATCAGCAGCGTGATCCCGCCGGGACTGCACCGACAGGTGCGGATTACCACAGCACCCGCGCAGGACCTGCTGGATACCATGGCGGCCAAATACCGCATCTGCGACATGCCCGCGCTGGCCGAGTACCGCCCGCTGCTGTTCCTGCGCACCGATGTGATCTGCAACCGTCCGCTGGAGCCGCTGCTGTTCGCGCTGCTGCACGCCAACCGCATCTGTGTGCCGCTGGAGCATGACCTGATGGGCGACCACAACCTGTATGGCGCCAACCTGTTCGGCGCCGACGATGCCGCCGCGAAACGGCACCAGCGCGGCTTTTCCACCGGCATCATCGGTATTCCCAACATCCAGGTCGCCAGGCGCGTGTTCCCGACGTTGCTCGACAGCCTGTATGCCCTGACGCGGTCGCTGGGCACGCGCCAGCCATCGCCCTGGCATGACCAGCCGCTCGCAAATTACCTGCTGTACAAGACCGGGGAGGCCGATGTGGAGTTGCTGACCCAGCTTGTCATTACCCAAGTGCTGTTCGACCGGCCGCTGGCGGAAATCCCGCGCATCGGCTTCGCGCATTTCGGCGGCGGGGCGAACACGGGCGATCCCAACCTGCCGCTGATGCGCGCCTATCTGGACCTCCTGCGGAATACCGTCTGATTCCATCCAGACATCACTTTTTAAGAATCCGGTGGAATCCCGGCGGCCGTTTAAGCTCTGGTTAACCCCGATGCCGGACCATGCCCCGCATGATCCAGCAGCCCGCCCCCTTCGCGCCGAGCGTCGCTCACCGCCTGTGGCGCACCATCCCGCCCAACGTCCGCCGCCGCGGCCTGGCCAGAGCGACGGCGTGGCTCGCACCGCACCCAGACCGCCGGCCGCCGGCCTGCCGGTTCGGATTGGCCATCGGCGGCGAGTTGTCCAGAGCGTCCGGCCTGGGTGAGGGTGCTCGTTTGATGGCGCAGGCCGCAAGGCGTCTCGGCCTGCCGGTCTGGACCGTCGATATCGCCCCGCCCGTCGATGCGACAACCGAGGTCGCGGTGCCCGCCTGTGCGCCGCCGCCGCCGGAAACCCCGCTGGTGTTGCACGTGAACGGCCCGTTGCTGCCGCTGGCCCTGCTGCGTCTGCCACGCGCTCTGCTGCGCGGCCGGCGGGTCATCGGCTACTGGGCCTGGGAATTGCCGGATGTGCCGCCGGAATGGCGCGCCGGCCTCGACTTCGTGCACGAGATCTGGGTGCCGTCGCATTTCACTGCCGCGGCCCTGGAGCCGCTGATGCCCGGCCGCGTGCGAGTCGTGCCGCCGCCGCTGGCCGCGGAGCCGCCGGTGCCGGCGTGCCTGGACCGCAGCGCCTTCGGCCTGCCGCGGGATGCGGTCGTGGTACTGGTGTCGTTCAACCTCGCGTCGTCCTTCGCCCGCAAGAACCCACTGGCCGCCGTCGCGGCGTTTCGCGCCGCCTTCGGCGACCGGCCGGACCGCATCCTGGTGCTGAAAGTCTCTCACGCCGACCACGCGCCGGAGGATTTCGCCCGTCTGGTGGAGGCCGCTCGGGCGCCGAACATCCGGCTGGAGACACGGCTTATGCCGCCCGCCGACCGGCATGCCTTGACCGCCGCCGCCGACATCGTCCTGTCGCTGCACCGCAGCGAGGGGTTTGGCCTCGTCCCGGCCGAGGCCATGCTGCTCGGCCGTCCGGTCATCGCCACCGGCTGGTCGGGCAACCTGGCTTATATGAACCGCGACAACGCCGCGCTGGTCGGCTACCGGCTGGTGCCGACCGAGGATGCGCGCCGGGTCTACCATGATTCGCACTGGGCCGATCCCGACCAGGCCGAGGCGGTGATGCATCTGCGGCGGCTCGCCGACGACGCGGGTGCTCGGAAGGCGCTGGGCGCGCAAGGACGCGAGGCCACCCGCCGGTGCCTGGGCGCCAGCCCGCTGTCGGCGGCGATCCGCGGCATCGGGCTGGCCCTGCCGCACTGAAGGGGCGTGGGTTGGAGGAGGTTCGCGGACTCCCCCTCCCCTTGTGGGATCGGGTTGGGGGGAGGGGTTGGCCGGAGGTAGACTGTGGCCTCGGCGCTTGGCCTGGCGGAGCCCCCTTCCCCTGACCCCCTCCCGCAAGGGGAGGGGGAAAACCCAAAACACCCCCCCCCCACCCCATCGCGCATTTGGCCCTTGCACCGTTGCCGTTCCCGTTCCTACTATCGCCAACAAACAAGACGCGGGCGTCTGGACCAAACGCCGGCCCACGCGCCGAACAGGGAGATCTGGCCCCATGGAACTCAGCCGTCGCGGCTTCATCCGGCTCAGCGGTGCAACCCTAGCCGCCTCCAGCATCGGCGCCCTCGGCTTTGGCGCGGCGGGGGAAGCGCTGGCCGCATCCGTACGTCCGTACAAACTGGAACGCACCACGGAAACCCGCAACACCTGCACCTATTGTTCAGTCGCCTGCGGCATACTGATCTACAGCACCGGTGACCGCGCGAAGAATTCCAAAGCCAGCATCATCCATATTGAAGGCGATCCTGACCATCCGGTGAACCGTGGCACCTTGTGCCCGAAGGGTGCGGCGCTGCTCGACATCGTGCACTCCCCCACACGGGTGAAATACCCGATGTATCGCGCCCCGGGGCAGGCCGCGTTCAAACGCGTCGGCTGGGATTTCGCGCTCGACCGCATCGCGAAATTGATGAAAGAAGACCGCGACAAGAACTTCATCGCGAAAAACGCGGCCGGAACGACGGTCAACCGCTGGACCACGACCGGCATGCTGGCGGCCTCCGCCACATCGAACGAAACCGCGTTCCTGACCTGGAAGGTGGCTCGTTCCTTCGGCATGGTGGTCTTCGATAATCAAGCCAGGGTCTGACACGGACCGACGGTGGCCAGTCTGGCTCCAACATTCGGTCGCGGCGCGATGACCAACACGTGGCAGGACATCAAGAATGCCGACGTGGTGCTGGTGATGGGCGGCAATGCCGCCGAGGCGCACCCGTGCGGCTTCAAATGGGTCGTCGAAGCCAAGATGCACAACCAGGCAAAGCTGGTTGTGGTCGATCCGCGCTTCACCCGCACGGCATCGGTCGCGGATTACTACGCCCCGATCCGGCCCGGTACCGACATCGCCTTCCTGTCCGGCGTGATGCGCTACCTGCTGGAAAAAGACGCGATCCAGCACGACTATGTGCAGCTCTATACCAACGCCGCCCTGATCGTGAAGGAGGGTTACGCCTTCGACGCCGGCCTGTTCTCGGGGTTCTCGGCTGACAAGAACGATTACGACCGGTCGAGCTGGGATTACGAACTCGACGATGACGGATTCGCCAAAGTCGATCCGACCATGCAGCATCCGCGCTGTGTGCTGAGCCTGCTGAAGCAGCACGTCGCCCGCTACACGCCGGAGATCGTGGAGCGGATCTGCGGCACGCCACGCGACAAGTTTCTGCATGTGGCTGACCTGTTTGCCAGCACCGCGGCGCCCGACAAGGCGCTGACCAGCCTGTTCGCGCTGGGCTGGACGCAGCATTCGGTCGGTAGCCAGAACGTGCGCGCGATGGCGATGGTGCAGTTGCTGCTGGGCAATATCGGTGTCGCCGGCGGCGGAATGAACGCGCTGCGCGGGCACTCCAACATCCAGGGCCTGACCGATATCGGGCTGCTGTCCAACCTGATGCCCGGCTACCTGAACATGCCGAAGGACGCCGAGACGACGCTGGCCGACTACATGAAGACGAAACAGTTCAAGCCGCTGCGGCCCGGCCAGGTCAGCTACTGGCAGAATTACCGGAAATTCTTTGTCAGCCTGCAAAAATCCGTGTTCGGCGCCGCAGCGACCGCGGACAACGACTGGGCCTACGACTGGCTGCCCAAGCTCGACGTGCCGAACTACGATATCCTGCGCGCGTTCGAGCTGATGCAGGCGGGCAAGGTCAACGGTTAT
>Ga0302157_10001458_pt1 | contig 29012 bp, 25 predicted proteins | sample I_Bog_N3_3_FD_193502 | JGI IMG/M metagenome (GOLD analysis project Ga0302157, IMG submission 193502) | Peat permafrost microbial communities from Stordalen Mire near Abisko, Sweden - I_Bog_N3_3 | ecosystem: Environmental > Terrestrial > Soil > Wetlands > Peat | place: Sweden: Abisko, Stordalen...
GCGTCGGCAGGATGGTCTGGGGCGGTCGAAGTCGAAGCCCGGCCGGCCGATCCGCAGCAGCGGCAGGCCACCGGCGGCTTCCGCCAGCGCGCTGGCCACTTGGCCGCCGCCGCCGGTCACCAGCACCGGACCCCGCGCGTTGCTCATTCCCCCGAATTCTCCCTGATCCTGGCCGGTTCCGGTTCAGATACGGAACCAGGGTTCGCAGTCGGCCAGGCGCGGCAGTTTCCTGTCCTTGTCGGAGAGCACCGCCGCGTCCGGTGCCACCGGCCAGGGCAGCGCGAGGTCAGGATCGTTCCATATCACCCCGCGCTCGGTGCCGGGGTCGTAACCGGCGGTGACCTTGTAGATCACCTCGGTGTCGGGTTCGAGGGTGCAGAAGCCGTGCAGGAAGCCGCCGGGCACCCATATCTGCGCCCAGTTGGCGGCGCTGAGTTCCACGGCGACGTGACGGCCGAAGCTGGGCGAGCCATGCCGGATGTCCACGGCGACGTCCCAGATGGCGCCCCTGACCACCCGCACCAGCTTGCCTTGCACGCTCGGCGAAACCTGGCAGTGCAGGCCGCGCACCACCCCGGCCTGGGCCGAATGGCTGTGGTTGTCCTGCACGAAGCACGCGGAAATGCCCGCCTCGGCAAGGCGCCCGGCGTTGTAGGTTTCCGAGAAGAAGCCGCGGGCGTCGCCATGGCGGGGCGGGGTGATGAGCAGGATTTCGGGGATGGCGAGGCGTTCGATACTTGTGGCGGACATCAGACCCCCTCGGCGACGGCGAGTTCGGCGAGCACCCGGCCGAGTTCGGTCTTGCCGAGGGCGCGGGCGTGCTGGCGCAGCCGGTCGGCGTCGATCCAGCCCATGCGGTAGGCCACTTCCTCCGGGCAGCCGACCAGCATGCCCTGGCGGGACTGGATGGTCTGCACGAAGGTGGCGGCCTGCAACAGTGAATCCGGGGTGCCGGCGTCCAGCCAGGCGCAGCCGCGGCCGAGGCGTTCGACCTTCAGCGAGCCTTCCTCCAGGTACATGCGGTTGAGGTCGGTGATCTCCAGCTCGCCGCGGGCGGACGGCTTTACCCGGGCGGCCATGTCGGTGACCCGCGCGTCGTAGAAATACAGCCCGATGACCGCCCAGTTGGATGGCGGGGCGGCCGGCTTTTCGACGATTTCCAGTGCCCGGCCGGCGGCGTTCATGCTGACCACGCCGTAGCGCTCGGGGTCGCGCACCTGGTAGGCGAACACGGTGGCGCCGCTGGTGCGGCCGGCGGCGGCGCGCAGCAGCACCGAAAGCTGGTCGGCGAAGATCAGGTTGTCGCCCAGCGCCAGCGCGCAGGGCTGGCCGGCGATCCAGTCGCGGCCGATATGGAAAGCCTGCGCCAGCCCTTCCGGGCGCGGCTGCTCGGCATAGCTGAAGCGCACGCCGATGCCCGCGCCGTCGCCCAGCAGGCGGCGGAACTGCGGCAGATCCTCCGGGGTGGAGATCACCAGGATGTCACGGATGCCGGCCAGCATCAGCACCGTGAGGGGATAGTAGATCATCGGCTTGTCGTACACCGGCAGCAATTGCTTGGAGGCGGCCAGCGTCATCGGGTGCAGGCGGGTGCCCGACCCGCCCGCCAGCAGGATGCCCTTGTTCATGCCGCGCTCCTCGTGCCGTGGCCGAGCCGCTGGCCGGCATAGCTGGCGGCGCGGATGCGTTCCCACCAGGCGCGGTTGGCCAGGTACCAGTCGATGGTGCGGCCCAGGCCGTGGTCGAAATCATGGGCGGCGCGCCAGTCCAGCGCGCGCTCGCTGGCGGACGGATCGATTTCGTAGCGGAAATCATGGCCGGGCCGGTCGGTGACATAGGTGATCAGCCGCTCCCGTGGTCCGGCCGGGTCCGGCAGGCGGGCATCCAGCGCCGCGCAGATGCCGCGCACCACCTGCAGGTTGGTGCGCGGCTGGCGGGCGGAGAGCGCGTAGGTGGCGCCGGGTTCGCCGCGTTCGAGCACCCGCACCAGCGCTTCGGCATGGTCGTCCACGAAAATCCAGTCGCGCATGTTCGAGCCGTCGCCATAGATCGGCAGCGGCTTGCCCTCCAGCGCGTTGAGGGTGACCAGGGGGATCAGTTTCTCCGGGAATTGCCAGGGGCCGTAGTTGTTGGCGGTGTTGCTGACCATTGTGGGCAGGCCGTAGGTGTGGTGCCAGGCGCGCACCAGATGGTCGGAGGCGGCCTTGCTGGCGGAATAAGGGCTGCGCGGGTCGTAGGGCGTGGTTTCGGTGAACGGTGGGTCACCGGGGCCGAGCGCGCCGAATACCTCGTCGGTCGAGATATGATGGAAGCGGAACGCCGCGCGGCGGGGCGCCGGCAGGCCGGCCCAGTATTCGCGCGCCGCGTCCAGCAGCGTGTAGGTGCCAACGATATTGGTCTGCACGAACGGGCCGGGGCCGTCGATCGAGCGGTCCACATGCGTCTCGGCCGCCAGATGCATGACCGCATCCGGCTGCCAGGTGGCGAAAACCTGCCGCATGGCGGCGTGGTCGGCGACATCGGCGCGCACCAAAGTGTGGCGCGGATCGCCCGCCGCCGCTTCCAGCGCGTCCTCCGACGCCGCGTAGGTCATTTTGTCCACATTTACCACCGTGTGGCCGGTGGACCGCATCATGTGGCGCAGGACGGCGGAACCGATGAACCCGCATCCGCCCGTGAGCAGCACCCGCATCCGCAACCCCGCTTCGCTTGCCGGAGAAGCACATAGCCTGCCGGCGCCGCGGCTGCACGGGCGAATCCGTGGCCTGGGCGCCGCCGCCGCCATGGTTGCCGCATCGCCGCATGTTCCGTATGAAAGCCGGATGCGCGGCGCGCATGGCCTGAGAGTTTGTGAATGCATGCCCGCTGCCCTCCGAACCCGCCGGAACAGCGCAATGGTATCAGTGGGCGTTCATCCACAGCTTCGATTGCTTGACGGGCTCTGAAATGGGCCGCGGCGATCGGGGGGCACGACCCATGCCGGCCGACGGAGCGTGAAGCCGCTATGCCGACCTCGCTGATGAACGACCTGGAGCAGGCGCACCGGTTGCTCTGCTCGCCTTTCATCAGCGAGGATCTGTTCCGGCATGCGCTTGGCGGTGGCCGTGCCGACATATCGCGGGTGGCCGCCTACCTGCACATGCCGGTACGGCAGCGGCCGGCGCTGTCATGGTATTTCGACCCGGCCTATTATCTGGTCGCCAATCCCGACATCGCCGCCGCCGGCGTCGACCCGTTGCTGCATTTCATCGACGCCGGGATCGGCCAGCTGCGATCGCCGCATCCGCTGGTTGATCTGCGCTACATTGTCGGCCAGGACGCCCTGGCGCTGGGTGAGCCGCCGCGGATCGAGGCGCTGGTGGCGTTGCTGGAAGGCGACCTGGCGAGTCCGAGCCCGTATTTCGATCCCCAGCACTACCGCGAGCAGAGCGCCGGCGAGGCGCCTGGCAACGCCCTGCTGCGCCACTTGCTGCACCACGGGCTGCTTGCCGGCCGGACGCCGAACCCCTTCATCGACCCGGCCTGGTATGCCGATCGCTACCCGGACGTGCCCGGCGAGCCCTATCCGGCGCTGCGCCATTTCGTCACCCAGGGGGATATCGAGGGGCGGGCCGCCGGGCCGGCCTTCGATGGCGCGCTGTACCGGGCCCGCTACCCGGACGTGGCCGAATCCGCCTTCCCGCCGCTGTGCCACTACCTCATGCATGGCCGCCGGGAGGGAAGGCAGGCCGCGATGGAGCGCCAGGCGCCGCCGGCGCGCCCCGGGGCCGCCCTGGCGGTCGGGGCGGCGCAGCCGATCGACGCGGAGGAACTGGCCGGCAGCTATGCCGGGATGCGGGCAAGGGTCGAGGCGGCACGGCAGATGCGCAAGGATGCGGTGAAGGTGACGCCGCCGGCGCTGGCGAAATGCCCGTCGCCGGCGCGCGCCATCGGCCGCCTGAAGCTGCCCGAGACGCCGGCGCCGCGCCTGTCCGTGCTGGTGCCGGTGTTCAACGAACTGGACGTGACCGTGGAATGCCTGCTGTCGCTCCAGCGGGCCAGGCCGGGCGTCGCCTTCGAGGTGGTGGTGGCGGACGACGCCTCCACCGATCCGGAAGTGGCGTTGCTGGGCGGCGTGGCCAACCTGGTTTATCTGCGCCAGCCGGCGAATGTCGGCTTTCTGGGCAACTGCAACGCGGCGTTTGTCCGCTGCCGTGGCGAGTTCGTGCTGCTGCTCAACAACGACACCCAGGTGACACAAGGTGCGATCGAGCGGCTGGTGGCGGCGCTGGACGCCGATCCGGCGGTGGCGGCGGTCGGGCCGAAGATCATCTATCCCAACGGGCGCCTGCAGGAGGCGGGCTGCTTTCTGCGGCCAAACGGCGAGAGCGGCATGGTCGGGCTGCATGGCGACCCCGACGACGGCAGCTACCGCTTCGACCGCGACGTCGCCTATTGCTCGGGGGCGGCGCTGATGTTCCGCCGGGCGCTGGCCGGCGAGACACTGTTCGAGGAGGCATACCGGCCCGCTTATTGCGAGGATGCGGATCTGTGCCTGCGCTTCATCTCGGCCGGGCACCGGGTGCGCTACATCAGCGGCGCCGTGGTGGTGCACCATCTGAGTGTTTCCACCAATCGCGGTTCGGCCACCCGCAAGCTGCGCATGATCAGCCGCAACCAGCAGATTCTGACCGAACGCTGGGGCGGCCTGCTGCGGCGGATGGACGCCGTGCGGGTGCTGGCCTTCTACCTGCCGCAGTTCCACCCGACTCCCGAGAACGATCTGTGGTGGGGGGCCGGATTTACCGAATGGACCAACGTGGTGAAGGCGCGGCCGAGCTATGCCGGGCATTACCAGCCGCATCTTCCCGCCGATCTGGGGTTCTACGATTTGCGCCTGCCGGAGGCATTGACCCGGCAGGCGCTGCTGGCGCGCCGTTACGGAATCGAGGGGTTCTGCGTCTATTACTACAATCTGGGCGGCCGCCGGGTGCTGTCCCGGCCGGTTCAGACCGTGCTGGCCAATCCCGCCATCCCGTTCCGCTGGTGCCTGTGCTGGGCCAATGAAAACTGGACCAGGAACTGGGACGGCGGCGAGCGCGAAATCCTGCTGGAGCAGAGCTACGACGCGGCAACGCTGGCGTCGGTGATCGCCGACGCGGTGGCGCAGGCCGCCGACCCCCGCTACATCCGGGTGAACCGGCGACCGCTGTTCCTGGTGTACCGGCCGCTGCTGCTGCCCGACGCGCCGGCATTCGCGCAACAATGCCGGGCCGCGTTCGCCGCCGCCGGCTGGCCTGGGGTGCAGCTGGTGTATGTGGAGAGCATGGAGGCGGTGGACCGCGCGGTCAGCCCCGCCGATCTGGGATTCGATGCCTGCGTCGAGTTTCCGCCGCATGGCCGCGGCGTGCCGGCCGCCAGTTCCGCCACCATCGTCAAGGAGGGCTGGAGCGGTTACCGCTATGATTATCCCGAGACGGTGCTGGCCTTCCTGCAACGCGAAAGCGTGCCGTACCCGCGCTACCCCGCGGTTTTCCCGAACTGGGACAACACGCCGCGCCAACCTTTGCGCGGCGCCAGCTTCGATGGCGTCAGCCCGGAGGTGTTCCGCGTCTATGCCGAGGAAAAGATCGAGGAGGTGCGGCAGTTCCTGATGGGCGAGGAGCGGCTGCTGTTCGTCAATGCCTGGAACGAATGGGCCGAGGGGACGCATCTGGAGCCGGACCGGCAGCACGGCCATCGCTGGCTGGAGGCGCTGCGCGACGCCCTCGCGGCGAAGGCGTGGACATGAAGCGGCCTGCCGTGTTCCCGGCGTCGCTGGACGACATGCCGCTCACCCTGATCGGCCACCCTTTCGCGCCGATCGGCATGGGCGAGCAGTTGCGCAGCCATGTGCGGGCCTGCGACGCGCTGCGCCTGCATCATCGGGTGTTCGACATCTTCCGCTACGCCCAGCGCAGCGACCCGGCGCATGTGCGCCTGGCCGGCGATCTGGAGCGCGGCGATCCGCCCGGCGGCATCCGCATTTTCCACATCAACGGCGACGAGGTGGAGCGGGTGATCGAGGCGTTCGAGGCGCGCGGTGGCCGCTTCGCCGACGGCACCAACATCATCGTGCCGGCCTGGGAGCTGCCGGAATATCCCGCCCCCTGGGCCCTGCAACTGCGCCGCTTCGACGAAATCTGGGCGCTGTCGCGATTCATCCAGGCGAGCCTGGCCGCCGCCGGGCTGGACAGCCACTGGATCGGCCAGGCGGTGGAACTGCCAGGCGGGGCGAATCTGCCACGGCGGCATTTCGGCATCCGCGAATCCGCCTTCGTGCTGCTGAATTTCTTCGACCTGTCATCGTGGTCCCGCCGCAAGAATCCCGAGGCGGTGCTGGCGCTGCTGGAGCGCATCCGCCGCGACGACCCGTTCCGCGACGTGCAACTGGTGCTGAAGGTGAAGGACGGCGAGCGCGCCGCCGGGGATTGGGCGGCGACCATGGCCGGCCATCCGCAGGTGAAGGTGATCGACAGGCCGCTCGACACCGCCGGGGTGCGCGGCCTGATGGCGGCCTGCGACTGCTTCGTGTCGCTGCACCGCGCCGAGGGGTTCGGGCGCGGACTGGGTGAGGCGATGGCGCTGGGCCGGCTGGCCATGGGCACCGGCTGGTCGGGCAATGTCGATTTCATGACCGAAGCCAACGCGCTGCTGGTCGGCCACCGCCTGGTGCAGCTGCGGCCCGACGAGTACCCGCACTGGCAAGGCCAGCACTGGGCCGATCCGGACATCGAGCATGCCTGGCGCTTGCTGAAGCCGGTGCTGGACGATCCTGACCGCGGCGCGGCGATGGCCCGGCAGGGACAGGCGGACGTGCTGCGCACGCATGGCAACCGGGCGGTGGGGCTGCGCATCCTGGACCGCCTGGAGCATATTTCCGCCACCCCGCCCCGGGCGCGCATTCCCGGGGCGATTTCGACCGGCACCAGGCGCGTCGGGCGAAAGACGCCGTCCTGAACGGCGGCGCTCGCTGCTGCGACCGCCCGGCGAACGGGATGGACGTTCGATGTCCGTCAGCGGTCCACATATACCTGAACAAGGCGGCCATCCTTGCTGGCAACGCCATTCCAACCGGAATGAACCGGCGTCTGCTCGGGATGGCTGGTCAGGGTGGGATTGAGCTCGGGATGGGGATTGGCCGGGGACGGATAGGTCGAGCTCAGGATGACATCCGTGTAGCCCTGAGCACGCAGCTGGCCGGCCAGTTGCGCCTGGCTGTCCACCGCGGCGACGGTGATGTGCACGGTGGGCACCCGCGACAGCACGTCATCCGCATGGGCAACCCGGCTGGCCAGCAGCGGCAGGCCGAGGGAGCCCAGGCCGGCGGCGAGCAACGAAAGGGACATTAAACGCATCACAGGTCTCCTTGCTGTTTGATGGTCCGACGATCGGCAGCATGGCGCGTCCAGGTCATTCCGTTTAAGCAAAAGAAAGGCCGGTTGTTGACGCCATGTCGTAAACAACCATCCATTTGGCGGCAGCACGGACATTCTGGATACTTACGAAAACAACAAGTGGACAGGCGGCATCGCTGACTGTCTCAACGTGCGTGTACTGTCCTGGAATTCAACGGCGCCGCCCGCCCTATCCCGGCGAGTTGATCGGCGGATACAGGGAGCGGGGTGGTTGCTTCCGGCCGCCCTTCCCGTTACGGAGAATCAACGAGGCTTGAGTGAACCCATCCTTCCGGTTCCCCTTCGCCGACCTGGAGCCAACCGCCGGGAGCCTGGGCGAACACCCGCAGCACGGCCCCTCGCGGGGCGACGCGGACAAGCTGGCTGCCACTGACCGGGGCGTTTCGGATATTCCCGGCCTGTCGCATGGTGACGGTTCCGCCCGAAGCCGGCGCCGCGACCGGCTCCGCCGGCGTACCGGCAGCGGGGGCGGGCGCCGGCGCCAGGACGAACTGCCCGGCCGGTTGGCCATGGGGGGTCCTGGCGGGCTGGGTGCCGCCAATCTGGTCGGGCAGGTCACTCGGCAACGGCGGCAGCGGCGGGATGACCTGGCGATTGCCGACCTGCCGGGGGCCGCCGTTCTCGCCGCAGCGCGAGGTCATCTCGATATACATGCGCGTCGCCTCGGAGGTCGAGTTGGCGACGAACTGGTCGATATCGAATGCCGGCATCCCGGCATCCGGGCGCCGCGCGTAGGTCACCACCGAGACGAAGGGGATGAACGGCTGGTCGTCCCGGCCCGTCGGGTTGACCTGGCCGCAGACGGCGACGACGCGGGCGTCGGCCTGCTGGTAGACCTGCACGCCACGGAACTGGATCGCCGCGGGAGAGCGCAAGACGGAACTGACCTGCTCCTCGGCGACCCTGCGGGCATGGGCGACCGTGTCCGACGAGGCGGCCTGCGGAATTGCCGGCGGGCGCGGCTTCTCGTCGCACGCGGACAGCAGTCCGGTCCCGAGCAATCCCGCCAGCGCCATGGTCACCCATCGGCCACGGGGCGGCGCCGCGTTGTTGAGGCTGCCCATTCGCTCCAAGCCCATACTCCGCTTCCTGGCACCCGGGGAGGATGCCTTGGGCGCAAGCAAGGAAACCATGCCGACAAGCCGGGCGGGCGGAGAAGCGCTTTCCTGCGCCGGCAGGGGCACCGCCGAATCATGACAGGTTCCGGCGGGGAAGGCGAGGGGACAGCGGGCTTGCGGACGAATCGCCCCACGCCTGGACAGAAGCCGAACGGAACTGGCACAGTTGCCGGCGCCACAGCAGAGTTCGGCCGATGAACGCACTGACGGCAAGCCTGATCGTCGCCGCCATCGTCTTCGCCAGTGGCCTGGTTGGGCTGTGGCTGCATCGCCTGCTGCCCGACGAGAATTTGTCGAAGGAGACGTTGGACGTCGTCCAGTTGGGCACCGGCATGCTGTCGGTGCTGGCGTCGCTGGTCCTGGGTCTGCTGATCGCGACGGCCAAAAGTTCCTATGACACCACGGACACCGCGATCCGCAGCTATGCGACCGACCTGATCCTGCTGGACGAGACGCTGCGCGACTATGGTGACGCCGCGCTGCCGCCGCGGCGGCTGTTGCGCCGCTACACCGAGCAGATGCTGGGTGATGTCTGGCCGAAAACCGGCGGGCGCCCGTATTTGCAGGAAGACCGGACGGTCGGCGAATTGATGGAACGCGTGCGCGAGGCCATCCGTGCGTTGCAGCCGGTGGACCCGGGACAGAAATGGCTCCAGGACCAGGCGCTGGAAGTCAACATCTCATTGCTGCGTCAGCGCTGGCTGATGATTGAGCGGAGCGGCCCGAGCGTGCGGCTGGCCACCATCGCGATCCTTTTGGCCTGGGTCAGCGTTATCTTTGCCAGCTTCGGGCTGAACGCACCGCGCAACGCGACCGTGGTGACCGCCTTTCTGCTTTGTTCGCTGGCAATCGGCAGCGCGATTTTCCTGATATTGCAACTGGACAGCCCGTTCAGCGGGGTGTTGCAACTTCCGAGCCAGCCGATGGAAACCGCGTTGGCGCATATGCTGCCGGCGGGGAAATAGGCCGCCCCGCTCAGGGGATTTGCCACGGCGGCAATTGGCCGCCGTACAGCACCCGCACCTGCAACTCGCATTGCGCGATCTGCCCAGGCGGGAAGGTGTTGCCGCCGTGCAGAAGCAGGGGCGCGGTGATGCTGCGTTGCGCGTCGGTCGCCGTGGCCGCCAGGGTCTCCTGCCCGGTGGGCGCGCGCAGCACCCGCAGGCATTCCCGGTGCGGCGGGGTGAAGGACGGCATCTCGCCGATCAGCGGTGCCGACCACAGGCAGAGCCCGTCGGCCTCGGTCGCCTGCCAGACAAGGACCATCGCCATGTCCCCGGGCCGCGGATCGGTGCCGGGCAGCAGCGACGCATCCCGCCAGCCGCTGCCGTCCGGGGCGAGATACAGCATGGTCTGGAACGGCCAGTCCCTGGTGGCGTCGAGCAGCAGGCTGCTGCCGGACACCATTCGTGTCACTTCCTCGGCGGGCACCGGCGCATAGCCCGAATACGGATTGCCGGCGCACCCGGCGGTGCCCAGCAACAGGGCGAAGGCGACGTGTCTGGCGCGGGTCATGCCCTGGCTCCGATGCGGTCTGCCCGGTCAAAGTGGGGCGGCGCAGTAATGAGTGATGCTGGGGAACCGCCGGTGCGTCGCGTCGGCGGCCGACAGTTTGCGCTCCAGCGGCCCGCCGCCGAGCGTAAGTCCTTTTGAGCGGCACATAGCACCCGTGCCCGTCTGTTACCCAAACCGGCACGTTGTTACGAATGGCTATATATAAGTCCGCTGATCATTGCCGACTTCCTTGGTGAGCCCGGTGGGACTCGAACCCACGACCCCAAGATTAAAAGTCTCGTGCTCTACCGACTGAGCTACGGGCTCCACGCCGCGCCTTGAACGCCAAGCCGCGGCACCAGTCAAGCAATCGCGGCCAGGCCGCGCCGCTATTTCACGTCGGCGGCCACCCGCATGTGCACAATCCGGTCCGGACCGCTCACAATTCCGTTGCCCCCCGACCCGCGCTTGATCTTGTCCACGAATTCCATCCCCGACACAACCTGGCCCCAGATCGTGTACTGCCCGTCCAGGTTCGGCGCCGGCGCGAACATGATGTAGAACTGGCTGTCGGCGCTGTTCGGGTTGTTCGTCCGCGCCGCCCCCACCGTGCCGCGCAGGAAGCGCCGCTTGTTGGTGAACTCGGCCGGCAGGTTGCCCAGCCCGCTGCCGCCGGTGCCGCTGCCGGTCGGGTCGCCGCCCTGCGCCATGAAACCGTCGATCACGCGGTGGAACGGTGTGCCGTCGTAGAACCCTTTGCGGGCCAACTCCTTCACCCGCGCCACATGTTTCGGCGCCAGTTCGGGCAGCAACTGGATCACCACCCGGCCGTCCTTGAGGTCGAGATAGATCGTGTTCTCCGGATCGGTCTGGATCTGGGCTTCACTCATACTGCTGATCACCACACAGGGGGTTGCAAGAAGGGCCACCATCAAGGCTCGTCGCTGCATCGTCTCGCTCCGCATCGTTGCCTGTCACTTGTCGGAATCCGGCTTTCCCAGACGGGCGCGTGTCCGTTCCAGGGTCAGCGGTGGCACAAAGGTGGAAATATCGCCGCCAAGCTGCGCGATTTCCTTGACGAAGCGCGACTGGATGAACTGGTGCCGTTCGCTCGCCATCAGAAAAACGGTCTCGATCGAGGGGTCCAGGCGGAAATTCATCCCCGCCATGGCGAACTCATAATCGAAATCCGACACCGCGCGCAGTCCCCGCACGATCACGCTGGCGCCAACCGCCTGGGCGAAATGCATCAGCAGCCCATCGAACGGCCGCACCTCGATGGGGGTGCCGGTGCGCAGCGACACCGATGCCATCTCATCGCGCACCAGTTCCACCCGCTCCTCCAGGGTGAACAGCGGCCCCTTGCCGGAGTTCATGGCCACCCCGATCACCAGCCGGTCCAGCAGCCGCGCCGCCCGGCCGACCACGTCCAGATGCCCGTTGGTCACCGGGTCGAAAGTGCCGGGATACAGCCCCGTGCGGAAACGCGGGCGCGCCGTCTCAGACATCGTCCACCCCGCCTTCCGTGCCATCGCCATCCGGAGCCTCGCCGTCCGGGCTGGCCGGCTGGTCGTCGCCGCCATCCGTCGCGTCCTCCACCACCGGGAAAACGCTGGTCACCCGCTCGCCGGAATCCAGCCGGAACAATGTTACCCCCATCGCCGCACGGCCGGTCAGCCGCACCTGGTCGGCCGGCAGGCGGATCAGCCTTCCGGCATCGGTCACCAGCATCACGTCATCGCCCGGCCGTACCGGCAGGGTGCCGGCCACCGCGGCCCCGGTGCGGGCGGTCAGGGTGATGTTGGTAATCCCCTGCCCGCCGCGGCCCGTTACCCGGTATTCGTAGGCCGAGGAACGCTTGCCGAAGCCCTGATCGGTCACCGTCAACAGAAACTCCTCCGCCGCCTCCAGGTCAGCGACCCGCTCGGCCGACAGCGCCACCTCGCTGGCGCTCTCCTCGGTCTCGCCCGGCGCCTCGGACGCGGCGTCGTTTGCCGGCTCGGCCTCCTCGCCGGGCGCCCGCCGGCGCGCGGTCGCCAGTTTGAGGTAGGTGGCGCGCTCGTTCACATCCGCCGCCACATGGCGCAGCACGGCCAGGCTCACCACCTCGTCGCGCGGGCGCCCGCCTTCCTGCAATTTTACCCCGCGCACGCCGGAACTGTCGCGGCCGGCGAACACGCGCAGATTGTCGTCGGTGATCTGGATACGGATGCAACGGCCGCGCCTGGTGGCCAGCAGCAGGTCGTCGCCGCCCTCGCGGCAGGTCGCCACCCCGATCAGCCGGTCGCCTTCCTCATCGCCGCCGTCATCCAGCTTCATGGCGATCAGCCCGCTCGACCGCACGTTGCGGAAATCCGACAGCCGGTTGCGCCGCACGTTGCCGCGGGCGGTAGCGAATACCAGATGCAGGTTTTCCCACAGCGTCTCGTCCTGCGGCAGCGGCAGCACCGTGGTGATGTTGTCGCCGCCCAGTTCGGGCAACAGGTTCACCAGCGCCCGGCCCTTGGCGGTCGGCCCGGCTTCCGGCAGGCGCCACACCTTCTCGCGGAACGCCTTGCCGCCGGAGGAAAAGAACAGCACCCATTGGTGGGTATGCGCGTTGAAGCTGCGCGTCACGATGTCGTCGCCGCGCGTGCCGGCGGCGCTGCGCCCGCGCCCGCCGCGGTTCTGCTGGCGGAAGGTTTCCAGCGGCGTGCGCTTGATGAAGCCGTCGCGGGTGATGGTCACCACCATCTGCCCGGGCTCGATCAGGCTCTCGTCGTCCTGGTCGGACGCGGCATCGAGGATTTCGCTCATGCGCGGGCTGGCGATGGCGGCGCGCACCTTCACCAGTTCGGCGCGCAGCAGCTCCATGCGGCGCGGATGGCTGGCGATGATCTCCAGCAGGTCGGCGATCTTCGCCGCCACCTCGTCCATCTCCGCGTTGATCTTCTCGCGTTCCAGGCCGGTCAGGCGTTGCAGCCGCAGGTCCAGGATGCCGCGCGCCTGCTCGTCGGTCAGCCGCACGCTGCCGTCCTCGGCCACGAAATTGCGCACGTCCTCGATCAGCGCCAGCAGCGGCAGCACGTCGGCGGCCGGCCAGGCGCGTTCCATCAGCGCCACCCGCGCCGTCGCCGCGTCGGGGCTGGCGCGGATCAGCCGGATCACCTCGTCGATATTGGCCACCGCGATCGCCAGCCCGACCAGCAGATGCGCCCGGTCGCGCGCCTTGGCCAGATCGTGGCGCGAGCGGCGCAGGATGACGTCCTCGCGGAAGCGGATGAAGCAGAGCAGCGCGTCCTTCAGGCCCATCAGCCGGGGCCGGCCGCCATCCAGCGCCAGGAAATTCACCCCGAAGCTGGTTTGCAGCGTGGTGAAGCGGAACAACTGGTTCAGCACCACCTCGGCGGTGGCGTCGCGGCGCAATTCCACCACGATGCGCATGCCGGAGCGGTCGCTCTCGTCGCGCATGTCGCTGATGCCCTCGACCTGCTTGGCGCGCACCAGTTCGGCGATCCGCTCCAGCAGCGCGGACTTGTTGACCTGGTAGGGGATTTCGGTGACGACGATCTGCTCGCGGTCGCCGCGCGGCATCTTCTCGATGTCGGCGCGGGCGCGCAGCACGATGGAACCGCGGCCGGTTTCGAAGGCCTGGCGGATGCCGGCGCGGCCCATGATCAGCGCGCCGGTGGGGAAATCGGGCCCCGGCACGATCTTCATCAGCGCGTCCAGCCCCAGCGAGGGGTCGTCCACCAGCGCCAGCGTGGCGTCGATGATCTCGCCCGGGTTGTGGGGCGGAATATTGGTCGCCATGCCGACGGCGATGCCGCTGGCGCCGTTGATCAGCAGGTTGGGGAAGGTCGCGGGCAGCACCCGCGGCTCCTCGGCGGTTTCGTCGTAATTTGGCTGGAAATCGACGGTGTCCTTGTCGATGTCCTCCAGCATGAAGCCGGCGGCGCGGGCCAGCCGCACCTCGGTGTAACGCATGGCTGCCGGGGGGTCGCCGTCCACCGAGCCGAAATTGCCCTGCCCGTCGATCAGCGGCACCCGCATGCTGAACGACTGCGCCATGCGCACCATGGCGTCATAGATGGCGGCGTCGCCGTGCGGGTGGTACTTACCCATCACGTCGCCGACCACGCGGGCCGACTTGCGGTACGGCTTGTCCGGCGTGTAGCCGGCCTCCTGCATGGCGAACAGAATGCGCCGATGCACCGGCTTCAGCCCGTCGCGCACATCCGGCAAAGCGCGGCTGACGATGACCGACATGGCGTAATCGAGGTAGGAGCGGCGCATCTCCTCCTCGAGCATCACCGGCACCATGTCGGATGGCGGTTCGCCGGAAGGGGGGCCGCCGGATACAGGTCCGCGGCCGTCCGGGGGCGTGGGGGGGGGCGCTCCTGTGGGCGGCTCCTCGGGGGTATCGCTCAACGTCGGTCTCGATTCAGGTTCGGCTCCCGGCCCGGAAGCGGGCGGGAGGTGGCGGATGGTCTGCGGCGGCGCGGGCGGTTTCTAGCACGCCGCGCCGGCGGACGGGAGTCGCCGCGGCGGGCCGGTTCAGGAGGCAGCCTGCCAGGAACGTGAGGCGCCCGGCCGCGAATCGCTCCCATGTGATGGCGTCATGGTGGACGCACCGGCCGTGAATGACCCTTTGCCCGACGCCGCCCCCGCTTCGGTCGCCGAAAACATCGACAGGATCATCCGCGTCGATGCCGACGCCCTGGAACGCCGCTCCGGCGGCGAGGCCATGGTCGATGCGATCGGCGGCTTCGTCGGCACGCTGCGCTTCGTGGTGTTGCAGGTGCTCGCCTGCGCCGGGTGGGTGACGCTGAATTCGGTGAAGCTCCCCGGAATCGTCGCCTTCGATCCCTTTCCCTTTCCGCTGCTGTCGGCCATCGCCTCGTTCGAGGCGGTGCTGATCGCCGCCTTCGTGCTGATGAAACAGAACCGGATCAGCGGCATCGTCGCCCGGCGCGATCACCTCGATCTGCAGGTCAACCTGCGGACCGAGCGGCAGGCAACCCAGATCATCCAGATGCTCGATCGTCTGAGCGCGCATGTCGGCTTCAAGCATGACCACGACGCCGATGGCCGCGAACTCGGGCGGCACGTCGCCATCGAACATCTGGTCGATGAACTGCACCGCCGCCTGCCGGACGGGCCGGGCGGCTGAACTCACGGCCAGGGCCTGGACCGCCGCTCCGGGCCACGGGCAAAACCGATCCGTGTGAAATCAACATGGCAGCTTCACACGGTCGTGAGAACCATCTGGTAACCTGATTCGTGAAAGGCTATATCTGCTGCACCGCAGCAAAAACAGTGATGCTTCGCCGCCGTGCGCCCGGCCGATAGCCGCCGTCGCGTGCCGCGTGAAGGCAAGGCCCCATGACCCAAGCACGAGCTTTCCGTTCCGCCCGCCGCCTGGCCCCTGGGCGCCAGCCATGACCCGCACCAGCCATACCTTCGCCGATCTTGTCATCGGCCAGTCCGCCTCGATCACCCGGGTGGTGACCGCCGAGGACCTTTATGTGTTCGCCCATGTCAGCGGCAACCTGAACCCGCTGAACCTGCCGGGCAGTCCCGGCCAGAACGGGCATGATGAACATCCGGCGCCGTCCATGTGGATCGGCTCGCTGTTCTCGGCGGTGCTGGGCAACCTGCTGCCCGGGCCGGGCACGCTGTATGAGTCGCAGACCCTGCGCTTCACCGGCCGCGTCCATGTGGGCGACGCGCTGACCGTCAGCGTCGAGGTCACCGAAAAACGTCCGCCGCGGACCGTGGTGCTGGCCACCGTGGTGCGCCACGGCGACGCGGTGATCGCCGAGGGCGTGGCCGAGGTGCGCCCGCCGGCCGAGCACGCCGTGGTCGAGGATACGGCGCTGCCCGGAGTCACGGTGGCCCGCCACCGCCATGTCGAACGGCTGGTCGGGGCCTGCCGCGCTTTGGCCCCGATGCGCACCGCCGTGGTGGCGCCGGAGGAGGAGGCCGCCCTGCTCGGCGCCGTCGCCGGCGGCCATGCCGGCCTGATCGTGCCGATCCTGATCGGCGATGCGGCGCGCATCCACGCCGTCGCCCGCGCCTGCGGCGCCGACCTGTCGGGCTGCGAAATCGAGGACGCGCCGAGCCAGGATGCCGCCGCCGCCCGCGCGGTGGAAATGGTGCTGCAAGGCAACGCGGCGGCGCTGATGAAGGGCCATCTGCACACCGACACGCTGCTCAAGCACGTGGTGAAATCCAACGGCGGCCTGCGCACGGCACGCCGCATCAGCCATGTGTATGTGATGGACGCCCCCTCGCTGTCCGAACTGCTGCTGGTGACCGACGCGGCCATCAACATCGCGCCCGGCCTCGCCGAGAAGGTGGACATCGTGCAGAACGCCATCGACGTGGCGCTGGCGCTGGGCATCGCCATACCCAAGGTGGGCATCCTTGCGGCGGTCGAGACCGTGAATCCCAGGATGCAGTCCACGCTGGACGCGGCGGCGCTGTCGAAAATGTCCGAGCGCGGGCAGATTCGCGGCGGCATCGTCGATGGGCCGCTGGCCATGGACAACGCCATCAGCCTGATGGCGGCGCGCACCAAGGGGCTGACCTCGAAAGTGGCCGGCCGGGCCGACATCCTGGTGGCGCCGAATCTGGAGGCGGGCAACATCCTGGCCAAGGACCTGACCTTCGCCGCCCAGGCCGAGGGCGCCGGGCTGGTGGTCGGAGCGAAGGTGCCGGTCCTGCTGACCAGCCGGTCGGACGGTGAGTTGTCGCGGCTGTTTTCCTGCGCGGTGGCGGTGCTGTTCTCCCATTGGCAGACGACCGGGCGCAGCGCGCTGACTCCGGTGTCGCTGGCGGAGGCGGCGGATTGACCCGCCACCTCGTCACGCTGAACTCCGGCTCGTCGTCGATCAAGTTCTCGCTCTACGAGGCCGATGGCGGGCTGAACGCGCTCGCCATCGGGCTGATCGAAATGGTCGGCCCGGGCGGGCGGCTGGTGGTGCGCGACGGCGCCGGCGCCATAACGCATGAGGAGCACTGGGACGAGCCGCTTGGCCCGTCCTTCCACACCTGCGCCTTCCAGCGCGTGCTGGCCTGGCGGCAGGCCGCCTTTCCCGACATCAACGTGGTGGCGGCCGGCCATCGGGTGGTGCATGGCGGCATGAAGTTCAGCGAGCCGGTCATCATCTCCGACTCGGTGGTGGAGGAGCTGAAGGCTTTCGTGCCGCTCGCCCCCCTGCACCAGCCGCACAACCTGGCGGGCATCCGCGGCGCGCGGGAAGCGTGGCCACACCTGACCCAGGTGGCCTGTTTCGACACCGCCTTCCATTTCGGCCACGCCTTCGTCCACCAGACCTACGCCCTGCCGCGCACGCTGTACGACGAAGGTGTGCGGCGCTATGGCTTCCATGGCCTGTCCTACGAGTATATTGCGCGCCGGCTGCGCGAAATCGCCCCGCTGCTTGCCGAGGGGCGGGTGATCGCCGCGCATCTGGGCAACGGCGCCTCGATGTGCGCCATGCGCGGCGGGCGCTCGATTGCCAGCACGATGGGCTTCTCGGCGCTGGATGGGCTGCCGATGGGCACCCGCAGCGGGCAGCTTGATCCGGCGGTGGTGCTGTATCTGATCCAGCAGAAGGGCATGGAGCCGCAGGCGGTCGCGGACATGCTGTACCGGCAATCCGGGCTGCGCGGCATCTCCGGTTTCTCCAACGACATGCGCGAGTTGCTGGCCTCGGCGCGGCCCGAGGCGACGCAGGCGCTTGAGTATTTCGTCGCCCGCATCCGCCACGAAACCGGCGCGCTGGCGGCTGACCTGAAGGGGGTGGATGCCCTGACCTTCTCCGGCGGCATCGGCGAGCACGCCTGGCAGGTGCGCGAGCGGGTGCTGGAGGGGATGGAGTGGCTGGGCGTGTCGCTGGACCGCGCCGCCAACCGGGCAAACGCGCCGCAGATATCGTCGGAGCAGTCGAGGGTGAAGGTATTCATCGTGCCGGCCGATGAGGAAGGCATGATCGCGCGGCACACGCTTGATTTGCTGGAGCGGATGGGGAAGCCGAACGACTGAGGCAGGACAGGGGCAGGGGTTTTTCCTCCGCTTCCTCCGAACCGGACATGCAGATCCCCCGCCTCGAATAAGGCGCGCCATTTCCGATGCGCATGATGGCGCCGGACGTCATGTGGCGTGGAGACTCGTGCGGCGCGGATGCCGTATCGCCGGTTGAAACCCGGAGCTCCGGAAAAAACGGCTGTAATTCCAATTTCATATGGAGGGAGACTGGCGGCCGGGCCGGACCGGCGATCGCGGGCTTGACGAACTTAACGAACCAACCGCCCAAGCCGATATCGCGTACATGCCGAACGTAGCCCGCTCCCATGGTACACGGAAACCAACCGCTGCCGCTGTCTCCCGCGCGCCGGCACACCGGGGTGCCCAGGTGGACGTGCCGCCCGGCCTCTCAACCGAACAGGCACGGCGGGTGCTTGCCGCCGTCGCCAGCGGCGCGGAAGGGCGCGAGCCGCTTCCGCATTGTCAAGCTGCTGGGTCCCGATCCCACCAAACCGCCGAGTGGCTTGCACGCCGCCGAGATTTCACCGGACGAGGCGCAGGCCGCGCTACGGCTCGCCTACGCGCCCGGTGCCGAGGCCGCCGCTTCTCGGTGCGGAGGCGTCGGAACGCAGCGCTCGCCAAGATCGGCCGCGCATTTCGCTGCGTGTCAGCCGCATCTTTATGTGGCTTGGGAGGAGCGCGGGCGTGGTCGCAGGGAAGCGCGCCAATGGCGGGTCAGGGGATGAATGCCGGCCGGCTCAGGTCCGGGCGGCCGAATACGTTCGGATGTCCACTGACCACCAGCGCTACTCGACCGAGGACCAATCGGATGCGATCCGCGAATATGCGCAGCGCCGTGGTATCGAAATCGTTCGAACCTACTCGGACCACGGCAAGAGCGGCCTCAGTATCGCGGGGCGCGACGGATTGCGGAGACTGCTTGCCGACGTGCGCTCCGGCAGCGCCGATTTCACGACCATCCTGGTCTACGACGTGCGCCGCTGGGGGCGCTTCCAGGATGCCGATGAGAGTGCCTTCCAAAAGGTTGTCTGCAAGCGGGCCGGCATCACGATTCAATATTGCGCCGAGCAGTTCAAGAATGACGGCAGCCCCATCTCGACTATCGTGAAGGGTGTCAAGCGCGCGATGGCCGGCGAGTGCGGCGCAGGCGATCATCCGAGAACGCTGCCTGCGCCTTACGGACCAGGAGATGCTGGAGGCGCTGCGGCGCCTGCCAGTCGCGATTCAGCGGGCTGTTCAGGGCATACCAGCTGATCGGCTACACGCCTGACCGGGACCTCCGGTATCAGGAGGTGAACAGAGCCTTGCGGGGGTTGCACCCGGAGGTCGTTGCGAGAACAATTGATGGTATCCGGCGCGCCGGAGGAGAGGTCGGGCAGGACGCGGCAAGCGACCTGCTGACCATGGTGACAATCAGCCGCGGCGGTGCCTCGGCATCGGTGTCGACGGATGGCCGGCGGTGACACCGCCGACATAGGGCACCGCCATGCCGAGGCTGTCGCCCGGCTGGACGAAGTTCTTCATGTGGAGTGTCTCCTGAACTCGGCTTGAAGCGTGGCCGGCAGGGCGTTACATGTAATGCCCTGCTGGAGGATCAAAGGATGGGTCGTTCAGCCAATCGCAGCCGGGTCGCCGTCCACCGCGCGCGGGCGGGAGGCGATTGCGCCGCGACGCCACGCCCCGCGGTGATCGTGCGGTCCGATCTCTACAGCGCGACCGGGAGCATCGTGGTTTGCCCGCTGACGACGCGGAAACGCGATGCCACGCTCCTGCGGGTTGGCATCTCGCCGAGCGCCGGGTTGCCGTTGACAGCGCCTTGCTGGACGATGGTGGACAAGCTGACGAGCATCCGCCGTGATCGGCCAGGACGGGGATCAAAAGACTGACGCACGAGGAGATGCTCGCCCTCAACCGCGGTCTTGTCGTCTTCCTGGGCTTCGCCTGATCGCAAGCCCGGGGTGAACTAGCCGCCGCGGTAGTCGATGGCGCCAACACCGAAGTCGAAGATCACGCTGACCTCGGCGCCATCCACCCCGGACACCGGGCCGGTGGTGACCTGCGGCCCCCCGGCGCCGTTCAGCGTTCAGGTAGGGGAGCATAAGGATCTGTGGGGTGGCTTTGGCAGACCGCCGGCGCTCTCGCTGGTGGTTTCGGCCTGTCGGAATTCGCCTATCCAAGCGCCCCACAGATCCATGCTCCCGCTGTTCCGCTGCATCCTCGCCGCTCTCAGGCGGAGATTCCACTTATCGCCCCGTCCGAATTTCCCCGGCCACCTTACCGGGTCCAGGCTGCTTCCGGGGAGGAGTTGGCAACCCCACTATGGCACAATCGACAATCGTTATTAATGTTTTACATACGAGCTATCTGGGTTAAATAAGCGCGAACCGCTTCAGGCTGACAGCGTCGCTGGCGTGGTTTGCCAGGCGGCACCAGCCGCCAAAACCGCACAGGAGGTCGCCGTGCCGCGCCTGCCCAGGCTCACCGGAACCAAATCGGTTGAGTGCACCCCAAAGGATCCTCGTGATGACGCCTGAGACGTCCCACGCCGACACTTTGGTGCTGCATGGCGGTCCTTACCGCACCGATCCGGTGACCGGCGCCACGGCGGTGCCGATCTATCAGAGCACCTCCTTCGATCTGCGGAGCACCGAGCGGGCCGACCGGCTGGTCAATTTCGAGGAAATCGGCTTCGTCTACAGCCGGATCGGCAATCCGACCCTGGACGTGCTGGAGCACCGGCTGGCCGCGATCGAAGGCGGTGCCGCGGCACTGGCGGTGGCCTCGGGCCAGGCGGCCACTGCGCTCGCTGTTCTGACTCTGGTGCAGGCCGGCGACAACATCGTCACCGGCACCGATCTCTATGGCGGCAGTTGGAACTTCTTCGCCAACCGGCTGAAGCAGTACGGCATCGAGGCCCGTTTCGTCGATCCGGGCGACCCGGACGCCTTCGCCCGCGCCACCGATGGCCGCACCCGCCTCTATTTCGGCGAGACCCTGCCCAACCCAAGGCTCACCGTCTTCCCGATCGCCGAGGTTGCCCGGATCGGTCGCGGCTTCGGCATACCGCTGATCATCGACAATACCACCTCCCCCCTGCTTGCCCGCCCGATCGCCCACGGCGCGGCGATCGTGGTGCATTCCGCCACCAAGTATATCGGCGGCCATGGCACCACCCTGGGCGGTGTGATCATCGACAGCGGCCGGTTTCCCTGGGCTGATTTCCCCGACCGTCACAAGCTGCTGACCGCGCCTGATCCCTCCTACCACGGCCGCACCTGGACCGAGATCGCCAGCGCTTATGGGCCACTTGCTTACATCTTTGCCGTGCGCGCCGGATTGCTGCGCGATTTCGGCCCGGCGCTGGCACCGCAGAACGCCTTCCAACTGATCCAGGGACTGGAAACGCTGCCGTTGCGGATACGCCGCCACAGCGAGAATGCCGCCCAGGTCGCCGACTTCCTCGCCCGTCATCCGAAGGTATCGCAGGTGATCTACCCGGGCCATCAGACCGGCCCCGCCCGCGCCCGCGCCGATGCGGTGCTCTCCGGCGGCTATGGCGGCCTGGTCGGCTTCGAACTGACCGGCGGGGCCGAGGCCGGCCGCCGCTACATCGACGCGCTGCGACTGTTCTTGCATGTCGCCAACATCGGCGATGCCCACAGCCTGGCGATCCATCCGGCCTCCACCACCCACGCCCAGCTCGCGCCCGACGATCAGCTCGCCACCGGTGTCACCCCTGGTTATGTCCGCCTGTCGGTCGGCATCGAGCACATCGACGACATCCTCGCCGATATCACCCAGGCGCTCGACCAGGCCTGACGCGACGCCGCGTCGCCCGCAGGCAGAACCGCACATGCCGCTCAACCTCAGAGCCCCGCAGGCTGAAACCCGCGAACAGCGGCTCGGCACCATCACCCAGTGGAACGGCACGGCGGCGCAGCTCGCCCGCGATTCAACCGCCACCCATGGCTGTGACAAAGGCCGCGACCAAGGCGGGCGGCGCCTGTGCGAAGCCAGCACACCGTTCGCGCAGGCGTCGATGTGCGCCGAGCACATCGCCGTCACCAACGCCACCATCATCCAGGAGTCGGTGGTGGTGCAGCACGCGCCGATCGGCTGTGCCGCCAGCCAGTCCTTCACCTGCCGCTATTACCGCGACCTCGCCGCCCGGCGCGGCTGGGAGCTGGAAGATCCGAAAGCGATCTGCAGTAACCTCTCCGAACAGGACATGGTGTTCGGCGGCATCGGCAAGCTGGAGGTGGCGATCCGCGACGCCTGGTCGCGGCACCGGCCGAAGGTGATCTTCGTCGCGGTTTCATGTGCCACCGGCATCATCGGCGACGATGTCGAGGGTGCGGCGCGGGCCCTGGAAGCCGAACTGGGCGTCATCATCGTCACCCTGCACTGCGAAGGCTTCCGCTCACGGCACTGGAGCAGTGGCTGGGACGTGATCGAGCACGGCATCCTGCGCCGGCTGGTGTCGCGCGATGCCCCCCGGCAGGATGATCTGATCAACGTCATTCACCTCGGCGGCCCGGACGTGTTCAGCCCGCTGTTGGCGCCGCTCGGCCTGCGGGTCAACCTGGTGATGGGCGGCAGCACGCTGGAACGGCTGGCGGAGATGTCAGCCGCTATAGCCACTGTGACGATGTGCTTCGTGCTGTCCTACCTCGCCACCGGGCTGGAACAGGAATACGGCGTGCCGGAGATCAAGGCGCCCCTGCCCTATGGGCTCGATGCCACCGATGCCTGGCTGCGCGAGATCGCCCGCGTCACCGGCCGGGAGGACCGCGTCGAGGCGGTGATCGCCAGCGAGCGTGCTCGCATCGCGCCGGAACTGGAGCGGCTGCGGCGGGCGCTGGCCGGAAAAAAGGGGTTCGTGGCCGCCGGTGCCGCCTTCGCGCATGGGCTGATCGCCGATCTGCGCGAGCTGGGGGTGGAGGTGGACAGCGCCTTTTCCTTCCACCACGATCCGACCACCGACAGCGGCGATCCTCGCCAGGACTCTCTGACCCATCTGGTCGAAACCTGGGGTGACATCCCCCATTTCACCGTCAGCCCCGACCAGCATTTCCAGGCTCACGCGGCGCTGCAACGGGCAAGACCGGATTTCGTCATCTGCCGCCACAGCGGCAGCATCGCCGCGCTGACCGCGCGGATGGGGATTCCGGTGCTGCCGATCTTCTATTCCAATGACGGCCTCGGCTATGAGGGCCTGCTGACGATCGGCCGCGCCATCCTGCGGATTCTGCCGCGCCGGCGCTTCTGCCAGGATGTGGCGGCGCATTCACGCTTCCCCTATCAGGACTGGTGGCTGGCCCAGACCTCTCCCTACGCCCCGATCACCGGACCAGTCTGACCGGCCTGCCATGTCGCCATTTGTGCCAAACACCACCGCGACGGCGCCGACCTGTCCCGATCCGGGCAGTCTCGAACAGGTCCGTTACGCCTGCAGCCTGGGGGCGCTCGCCAGCGTCATCGCCATCCCCGGCGCGGTGCCGATCACCCATTGCGGTCCCGGCTGCGCCACCAAGCAGTTCCATGCGCTGTCGGGCCTCAACGCCTACCAAGGCGGCGAATTCCACGTTCCCAGCACCAACCTCGGCAATCGCGAGGTCATCTTCGGCGGTGCCGAGCGGCTCGATGAGCTGATCGCGGCGACGCTGCGGGTGATGAAAGCGGACCTGTTCGTGGTGCTGACCGGCTGCATTCCGGGTTTGATCGGTGACGACGTGGCGCACGTGGTCGGCCAGTACCGTCGTCGCGGCGTGCCGATCGTGCTGGCCGATACCGCCGGCTATCGCGGCAACAACTTCACCGGCCATGAGACGGTGGTGCGCGCGATCATCGATCAGTATCTCGGCGCCGACGATGGACCCCGCGAGCCGGGGCGGGTCAATGTCTGGTCGCTGCTGCCGTATCAGAATCCGTTCTGGCGCGGCGACCTTACCGAAATCCGCCGTCTGCTCGAAGGCATCGGCCTCGGGGTGAACATCCTGTTCGGACCGGCCTGCGCCGGGATCGCCGAGTGGCAGGCGATTCCCCGCGCACAGTTCAATCTGGTGCTGTCGCCCTGGCTTGGCCTCGAGATCGCGCGTCACCTCGAGGAGACTTATCGGCAGCCATTCCTGCATGTGCCCATCATTCCAATCGGCGCACGGGCGAGCAGCAGCTTTCTGCGCGAGGTCGCCGCCTTCGCCGGCCTGCCCGGCTCCCCGGTGGAGACCTTCATCGCCCGCGAGGAACGCGACTACTACCTCTACCTGCGCGATTTTTCGGCTTTCTATGCCGGCTGCGCCAGCCAGTATCGACTGCCCTCCAAACTCGTGGTGATCGGCGAGACCGCCTACAACCTGGCCGTCACCGCCTTCATGATTGACCAACTTGGTCTGGTGCCGGGGCGGCAGATCGTCACCGAAAATCCGCCGGAGGCCGTGCGCGGGCTGATCCATGATCAATACCACCGCCTCGGCGTGGAGGATGGTGAAAGCGCCGGGGTTGCCTTCGTCGAAGATGGCTACGCGGCGCACCGGCTGGTGCGCGAGACCGATTTCACCGGCCACGATCCCATCGTTTTCGGCTCCACCTGGGACGGCGAACTGGCCCGCCGGCTGGGCGCGCCGCTGGTGGAAATCGGTCATCCCGCCACCGACGAGGTGGTGTTGTCGCGCGCCTATGTCGGCTATCGCGGTGCATTGGCGCTGATTGAACGAACCTACACCACCGTGGTCCGTGCCAGCACAATGGCCTGACCGGATCACCCGTGGCCCCGTCCTCCCGAGAGAAGCAGACCCGAGATGATGAAAATCGCAATCGCCACCGGAGATGGCATCGCCGTCCGTGAACACTTCGGCAGCGCCGCCCAGTTTCAGATCTGGCAACTCGAACGCGGCGAGATGCGGCTGATCGAAACCCGCCGCAATGCACCGGCCTGCGGTGCCGGCTGGAACCCTGGTTCCGCCGATCCGATGCAGCGCTCGGTCGATCTGATCGCCGATTGCCGCGCGGTGGTGGTGGCGAGGCTCGGCGAATGCGCGATCAACCGGCTGGCCGAACGCGATATCCTTGCCTTCGAAACCGACGATCCGGTTGAGGTGGTGCTGCGCGAACTCGTGGCCGAAGAAGCGGTTCTTGCCGGGACGGCCCGGCCATGAGCGCGCTGCCACCGCGACACCCGGCACCGCCACCGGGCGCCTGCCCGGTTCAGGCGATGCGGGCAGCCGCCACCGCGCCGGTGGCGCCGGCCCTGGAGGGACGGCATCCCTGCTTCTCCACCACCGCCGAAGGCCATGCAAGCAGCGCCCGGCTGCATCTTCCGGTCAGCCCCGGCTGCAACATCGCCTGCGCCTTCTGCCGGCGGGATTTCAATCGCCGCGAACAACGGCCCGGTGTCGCCACACGTCTGCTGACGCCCGAACAGGCCGTGGCCACTGTCGAGCGGGCGCTGGCGTTGTGCCCCACCATCAGCGTGGTTGGCATCGCCGGCCCGGGCGACCCGTTGGCCACACCGCATGCGCTGGAGACGTTCCGTCTGGTCCGTTCCCGCTGGCCGGATCTGATCCTGTGCCTGTCCACCAACGGGCTGATGCTGCCCGAGCGGATCGGCGCGCTCACCGAGGCCGGCGTCGGCACCGTCACCGTCACCGTCAACGCGGTGGACCCGGCCATCCAGGCACGGATCAGTCCGAAGATTGCCTGGGAACGCCGGCGCCTCGACGGAGTGACAGCGGCGGAACGCCTGATCGCCAACCAGTTGGAGGGCATCCACCGCGCCGCGCTGGCGGGGGCGACCGTCAAGGTCAATACGGTGCTGATCCCAGGCATTAACGATCATCACATCGGCGAGGTCGCCGCGCGGGTGGCGGCGGCGGGAGCCCGGCTGATCAACGTAATCCCGTTGATTCCGCAACACGACTTCGCCCATCTGCCACCGCCCGGCCTGCTGATGCGCCATCAGGCCCGCACCGCCGCGGCACGCCATCTGCGGGTGTTTACCCATTGCCAGCGCTGCCGCGCCGATGCCTGTGGCATCCCTGGCGTGAGCGACTACACCGCCGAGCTTTACGGCGACGGAGTGAGCGCCGAGCCAACCTTCTCGCACGGGTGAGGCGTGACTTCCGGAAGGCGCGGCCGCCTGGTTCATGCTCGTTGATCGGCGGGCATGGATGGCCCGCCGATAATTTTACATAACGTAAGCGTTAGTTCAGTGCCTAAACAGCATTTTAATGTCAAATGCCCTTGACCATCGTTCCGTTTCACAGGTAGGATTCGTCCATCACGCGCCACGGACTGGCCGGACGCGCCATCCGAATGGCGACGAATAAGTGCAGCGATGCCAACAACCGTCGGTTGGGCAGTTGCCCGGCGCGTCGCCTTATGACTGCAAAGGACACTTGCGAACATGAGCGGGAAAATCGTCAAACAAATCGCCATCTATGGCAAAGGTGGCATCGGCAAATCGACCACCACCTCGAACATCAGCGCCGCCCTGGCCACCCAGGGGACGCTTATGTAGATGTGTCAGGCGACCACAACATCTAGCTCATTGGGTCCGGCTGCTGCGCCGGGGCATCAATCTAGAAATCACGTGGTTTAGGCAGAGCTTTTCGTAATTCGTAATTCGCAACGGTGGCGCGAACCTCGGCCCAGATCTTCACTATATATGGTAGCTAACTGACACATCTACATAAGCGTCACCCAGGGCTATAAGGTAATGCAGTTCGGTTGCGACCCGAAAGCCGACTCCACCGCCAATCTGCGCGGCGGCACCTATATTCCGACGGTGCTCGATACCCAGCGCGAAAAGAAGCGGATCGTCCCCGAGGATATCGTCTACCAGGGTTTCGGCGGCGTCTATTGCATCGAGGCCGGCGGCCCGGCTCCCGGCGTCGGTTGCGCCGGTCGCGGCATCATCACCGCGGTCGAGATCGTCAAACAGCTTCGTCTGTTCGAGGATCTCGATATCGACGTGGTGATCTACGACGTGCTCGGCGACGTGGTCTGCGGCGGCTTCGCGGTGCCGATTCGCGAAGGCATCGCGCGGCACGTGTTCACCGTCACCTCGGCCGACTTCATGGCACTTTACGCCGCCAACAACCTTTTCAAGGGGATCAAGAAATACGCCAACAGCAACGGACGCTTATGTAGATGTGTCAGGCGACCACAACATCTAGCTCATTGGGTCCGGCTGCTGCGCCGGGGCATCAATCTAGAAATCACGTGGTTTAGGCAGAGCTTTTCGTAATTCGTAATTCGCAACGGTGGCGCGAACCTCGGCCCAGATCTTCACTATATATGGTAGCTAACTGACACATCTACATAAGCGTCCAGCAACGGTGCCCTGCTCGGCGGCGTGATCGCCAACTCGGTGCGCGACGACCATTCCCGCGGCATCATCGATGACTTCGTTGCTCACACCGGGACCCAGGTGGTTTCCTACGTGCCGCGTTCGGCGCAGGTGACGCAGGCCGAGCTTGCCGGCAAGACGGTGATCGAAGCGGCGCCGCAGACCGCACAGGCGGCGGTTTATCAGCAACTGGCGACGCGCATCTTCGAGCACGAGGAATCGAAAGTGCCCGAGCCGCTCGAACTCGATCACCTGCGGCAATGGGCAAGCAAGTGGGCCAACGTGCTGATTGCGGCCGAGCAGGGCCAGCAGCCAGTGACTCTTGCAGCGGAATAGGAAAGGCAGAAGCCATGAGTGCGGATGGTGGTGATTTCGTTCGCCCGCGCGACGAAGGGTTGAACCTCGCGGCGCCTACCTGCCCCAACCGCGAACAGCGGGCGCAGGGGGTCAATGTCTTCTTCGGCCAGGCCAGCGAACTGGTGCGGCGGTCACGCGAGGGCTCCCTGGTCCATCAGGAACGCGGCTTCCAGCAAAGCAGCGGCTGCGTGTTGAACTTTTATCTGACGGTGCGGGTGCCGACCATCCGCGATGCCGCCGTGGTGTTCCATGCCCCGGTTGGCTGCTCCTCGGCGGCACTTGGGTATCGCGAGTTGTATCGCGGCATCCCACCGGCGCTGGGGCGAGCGGCCAAGTTTGACCTGCAATGGGTTTCGACCGGGCTCAACGCCGACGACGTGGTGTTTGGCGCCACCGAGAAGCTGCGCAAGGCAGTCCTGCTGGCCGAGGAGCGCTATCACCCGAAGGCGATCTTCGTCCTGACCTCCTGCACCTCCGGGATCATCGGCGAGGACATCGATGGCACACTCGGGGAGTTGCGCGAACAGGTTTCCGCCAAGCTGGTGCCGGTGCATTGCGAAGGGGTGCGCTCGCGCCTGGTGCAGACCGGCTATGATGCGTTCTGGCACGGCGTGCTGAAATATCTGGTGCGCAAGCCGACCAAAAAGCAGCCGGATCTGGTCAACGTCGCGTCGATGTTGTCGTACACCTGGCAAGACCGGATGGAAATCATCCGCCTGCTCGGCAAGGTCGGGCTGCGCGCCAACTTCATCCCGGAGTTCGCGTCGGTCGAGGATTTCGAGCAGATGTCGGAAGCGGCGGTGACCGCGCCGATCTGCCCCACTTACACCGACTACCTTTCGCGCGGGCTGTGGCAGGAATACGGGGTGCCGTATTTCCTCTATCCCTCGCCCATGGGGTTCGAAAACACCGATGGCTGGCTGCGCGAGATCGCCCGCCATACCGGCAAGGAAGCCGAGGTCGAGCAACTGATCGCCGAGGAGCATGCCACCTGGCTGCCCCGGCTGCAGGCGGTGCAGGCCGAATTCGCCCGGCTGAAAGAGGACGGGTCGAAGGTGCGGGTGCTCGGCGCTCTTGGCCAGGGTCGTCTGCTGGCGCAGACCTCAAGGTTCCCCTCATTTGGGTTGAGGGACGAATGAAGAAAAAGAATCCGTCAAGCGGTATCGGGTTGCCAAAAAGAATCGAGACGGCAGGCTTCGCGTTATAATATTCAAAGTAACTTTCTG
>Ga0302157_10001460_pt1 | contig 28996 bp, 29 predicted proteins | sample I_Bog_N3_3_FD_193502 | JGI IMG/M metagenome (GOLD analysis project Ga0302157, IMG submission 193502) | Peat permafrost microbial communities from Stordalen Mire near Abisko, Sweden - I_Bog_N3_3 | ecosystem: Environmental > Terrestrial > Soil > Wetlands > Peat | place: Sweden: Abisko, Stordalen...
TGTTCACGCAGGGCATGGTCGTTCACGAAACCTATCGCGACGCCGCGGGCCATTGGGTGGCGCCGGCCGAAATCCGCATCGAGACGGATTCCGGCGGCCGGCGCGCCTTCATGCTGAAGGGCGACGAGCCGATCCAGATCGGCTCCATCGAGAAGATGTCGAAGTCGAAGCGCAACACCATCGACCCCGACGAAATCATCGCCACTTACGGCGCCGACACCGCGCGCTGGTTCATGCTCTCGGATTCGCCTCCCGATCGCGACGTCATCTGGACCGAAGCGGGGGTGCAGGGCGCGTTCAAGCAGACGCAGCGGCTATGGCGGCTGACCACGGAAATCGAGCGCGTCGTCGGCGGCGCAAAACCCGCCAGGCCGACGACATTTTCGCCCGAGGCCGCCGCCGTGCGGCAGGCCGCCCATGCCGCGCTGGCGAAGATCGAGGACGACATCGAGCGCCTGCGGTTCAATGTCGCGATTGCGACGATCTACGAACTCGCCAACACGCTCTCGGCGGCCGTCGGCGCCATTGATTCCGCCGAGATCGCCGACGATCTCCGTTATGCGTTCGCCGAAGCCGGCGACATGCTCGTCCACGCTTTCGCGCCGATGATGCCGCATCTGGCGGAGGAATGCTGGGAGGCCCTGGGCCACGAAACGCTGGTTTCACAAAGCCCATGGCCGGAGATCGACCGTTCGCTGATCGTTTCCTCGCACATCACAATCCCGGTGCAGATCAATGGCCGCAAGCGCGCCGATCTGACGATCGAGCGCGACGCCGACGCGAAATCCGTCGAGGCGGCGGCTTTGGCGCTCGACGCGGTGATCAAGGCGATGGATAATAAGCCGGTGAAGAAAGTGGTCGTCGTGCCGAACAGGATCGTCAATGTCGTGGTTTGAACGGGCGCGGGCTTTGCTGGCGACGACCATGGTCGTCGGGCTCTCCGGCTGCTTCCAACCGCTCTACAGCGAGGCGGCGCACCCGGGCGTGGCCGAAGCGATGAAAGCGGTGGAGGTGCGGGAAATCCCGGGGCGCCTGGGCCATTATCTCGCCGACGATCTGATCACCCAGATGAACGGCACGGGCGAGACCCCGGCCCCCAAATATCGGCTGCAAATCACGATCAGCAAGGCCGACACCATGACTCCGACGGTCGAGTCGCAGATCGCCTTCGCCACATCGGCGACCCTGATCGAAAGCGCGAACATCGTACTGATTTCGATCGACAGCGGGAAGATGATTTATAACGGACAAGCCACCGCCATCGCTCCCTATGACCGCAGCTTCAACGATTATTCCAATCTGCGCGCCTCGCGCGACGCCGAATTGCGCCTGGCCCGTTCGCTCGCCGACGAGATCGCCCAGCGCGTCGGCGCCGCGATCAGCGCCAAGATGTGATCCGCTTGCCGCTTCATGAGGGCTCCAAGCGCTCGCGTTGAACGGTAAGGCGAGCGATTCGGGGCCCTGGACCCTCGACGCCCCGCCAAACCCGAGGTCCGCAATGCCGCGCCTGTTTACCGGTATCGAGATCCCCGCCGAGACGGCCAGAGACCTCGCCGACATGCGCGGCGGCATTTTTGGCGCGCGTTGGATGGAACCTGAAAATTACCACGTGACGCTGCGCTTTATCGGCGACGTCGATGCGCGCACCGCCGACGAAATCGCCGACATGCTCGACGAAGTCAGGCGCGCGCGGGTAAAAATCGCCTTCGAGCGGCTCGATTGGTTCGGCGGCGACCGGCCGCGCGCCATCGTCGCCAAGGTCAAGGCCGATCCGGCGCTGATGGATCTGCAAGCCGCGCAGGAGCGGCGGATGCGCCGGCTCGGCCTGCCTCCGGAAACGCGCAACTACATGCCGCATGTCACGCTGGCGCGGCTGCGCTCGACCTCGCCGATGGCCGTCGCCGATTATTTTCACGCCAGGGCGGGGCTGCGAGCGGCGCCGTTCGACGCGCCGCGGTTCGTGCTCTATTCCGCGCGCGACTCGGTGGGCGGCGGCCCCTATCTGGTCGAAGCGGAGTATCTTTTGGGGTAAGGCGCGATGAAGCTCGAAATCAACGCGGGCGCGCGGCGTGTAAAACTGTCGCCGCGCGACCCGGACTTCTTTCCCGATCCCTATCCGGCCTATCGCGAAATCGCCAGGGCGACGAACGTGTTCTTCTGGGAGGATTACGGATTCTGGTGCTTTTCGGGCCATGCCGAGGTTTCGGCGCTGCTCAGGGACAAGCGCTTCGGCCGTCAGGTCCTGCACGTGACGACGCGGGAAGATCTGGGCTGGCCGGCGCGGCCGGACCATCTGGGCCCGTTCGACGCCATCGAGCGCCATTCGCTGCTCGAACTCGAACCGCCCGAGCACACGCGATTGCGCGGGCTGATCAATCGCGCCTTCGTGACGCGTCAGGTCGAGCGGCTGGCGCCGCGCATCGCGGCGCTGTCGCATCAACTGATTGACGGTTTCGAGCGCCAGGGCGGGGCGGACCTGCTAGCCGCCTTCGCGACGCCGATCCCGATCGCCGTCATCGCACAACTGATCGGCGCGCCCGGCGATATGTCGGAAAGAATGCTAGAATGGTCGCATCGCATGGTGGCGATGTATCAGTTCGGCGTCAGCCGCGAAGTCGAGGACAAGGCGGCGGCGGCCTCGGCCGAATTCGTCGGCTTCGTGCGGGCGCTGATCGCCGAGCGCCGCAGCGCGCCGCGAGACGACCTCGTCAGCCGGTTGATCGAGGCCGAAACCGGAGGGTCGAAGCTGACCGAAGCCGAGATGACGACGACGATCATCCTGCTGCTCAACGCCGGCCACGAGGCGACCGTGCACGGCCTCGGCAATGCGGCGAAGGCGCTGCTGGAGAACGGGGTCGCGCCGATCGCCGACGACGAATGCGTCGACGAATTGCTGCGCTTCGACGCGCCGCTGCATCTGTTCACCCGCTATGCCCTGGAAGAGCTGGAAATCTCCGGGGTGAAGCTGAAGGTCGGCGACCGCATCGGGCTGATGCTCGGCGCCGCCAACCGCGACCCCAGGGCTTTCACCGATCCCGATAGGCTCAACCTGTATCGCGTCCGCAATCCCCATGTCTCGTTCGGCGCCGGCATCCATTTCTGCGTCGGCGCGCCGCTGGCGCGGTTGGAGATGCGGGTCGCGCTGCCGATACTGTTCGAGCGCCTGCCAAGGCTGAGGCTCGCCGCGCCGCCGCGCTACCGCGACACATTCCATTTTCATGGGTTGGAGGCGTTGAGCGTGGAGTGGTGAGGGGGGGCGAATGGCAGCGCGTCAAACGTGACCCAAAGTTGAGAGTCCGTGCATTAAAGGTCCTGTTCGGGAACAGGGAAAAGCCGCTCCAGGATTTCCTCGACGCCAAATCGTACTTTCGCAGGAATTCGGGAGGCGGGATAGAACCCTTCGATAATGGAAAACGCCGCCTCCGGCGTCTTGACGCCGATCCTTTTAGCGAGAAATTCGATGTCCGAGATATCGTGCGAGCCGTCGATGCCTTCCGGCCGCATCGACATGCATTTCATCGCGAAAATATAAGACGGTGTTGGAATGTATATTCTGAGGCCGCCCTGCGGCGAACCGGGGAATCCTTCCATGAGCGCCATTTCCTCCTTGTTGGAGAGAAATCCCTTCACGCCGTCATTGAGCCAACCCTCAGGCCAACGTTCCTCTACAGCGATTTCAGCCGCCGCGGAACGAAGAAAATCGGGGGAACCGCTTACGACGGCGTCGACGTCGCGAGTGGCAAGTCTGACGTCGAAGGCGATCACGAGGGCCGCGCCGCCATAGACCGCCAGATCGATGAGTATGTCTGCATTCCGGGCTTTTTGGTCGATCTTGCGCAACCCGCGCAGGATGTCGTCTCTAGTTAGCAGCGCCATGGTGTCATCCGGTTCACCCGCCGAAGCGAGGCGTATCCTTCCTGGGGCGATACAGAGGCTCGCCGTCGACGAAGATCATCCGCCGCCGAAAGGCGATCGGGCTTTCGCGAAGCAGGGTCGCCTTCAGGGACTCCAGGCCGCAGGGAAAAAACGGTCGATCGAGAAAGCGCTCCGGAGAGGACGTCCACGCGGGCACAGGAAGTCCGTAGGTGAAGGCGAGATGTTCGGCCACGGCGGCGTAATAGGCGTTTGCCCGTTGACTTTCTGTCAAAGGAGGCTCGTCCGCGAGCATCGAAGCGCGAAGGTTCCGGTCATCCTGGCTATAGAACTCGTCCAGGAACTCCCTGAGATAGGCATCGCGATTGCCAAGCCGGATGCCGAACACGGCGGCTTGCTGAATCGAAGTGGGGCGTGACGTCGCTTCGGGGTCGGCAAACTCGTTCATCAGCCTGGGCTTTCCCGAAGCGTTTCGTCGCTCGTTAGCCAATCTAGCAGCCCCTGTGTCGCGCGCCAATCCCGACCGGCGATCCGCGTCGAAACACACCCTACGCCCGAGGGCTACGCCGTTGCCTTTGCATGTCTCAGGAAGAAGCGGATCATCTCCCGGCTGGCGTCGGGACCCCGCGGATCCGTGTAGGAACCGCTGGCGCTGCCGCCGGACCAGGCATGGCCGGCGCCGTGCAGCAGCCATTGTTCGACGACCTCGGCGCCGGCGGCGTCGGAATGAACCGTGCGGGAGTAACTCATCCCGCCCGGCGCCTCGCCCCGCGCCACGACTTTCGTCAGTGGCCCTTGCCGCCTCGCCTGGGCGACGATGTGGTCGCTATTGACGGGGTTGACGGTTCGGTCGGCATCGCCGTGGAAGACGATGGTCGGCACGGTCCGGCCCCGTCCTCCGGGCGCAATCGTCGCGTTCCCGGCCATGGCGGTGAAGGCCGAGGGCATGTCGCTGGCCGCGCCGCAGGCCAGCCCCGAATGGACGCCGACCGCCGCGAACAAGTCGGGATAGGTCGCCCCCATGATCGCCGCCGCCGCGCCGCCCGCCGAGAGCCCCGCCACATAAACCCGGGTCGGCTCGGCGTGGAACTCCTCGATGACTTGCAGGGCGATGCCCGCGATGAGCGACGGCTCGGCGCCATTGCGTCGCTGGTCTTCCGTGTTGAACCAGTTCCAGCACCTCTGAGGGTTTGCAGACTGAGATTGACGGGGATAGGCGACCAGGAACGACTTCTCCTCGGCCAGTTCGTTCATCCGCGTGCCAGCGGCGAAATCGTCGGGGTCTTGAGTGCAACCGTGAAGCATGACTACGACCGGGAGGGCCTCACCCGAGTAGCGGCTGGGGACATAGACCTTGTAAGTCCGGCTTCCCAAATCGTTCGAGAACGCCCGCTCCTCGAACCGAGCCCCTTCCGGCACGCGGACCACCGATCGTCGAAAGGATCCGGAGCCCTTGCGGGGGCCTGACAAACCCAACTCGGATAGCGGATCGCGAAACGTCGCCATTTTTCGCGCCAATGGCGCCGTCCAGGCGCCGCCCTGAACCGTTGGGGCCTGCATCTCGATGGTTGGCGACATGGCCTTGGTCCGATGCGGCTCCCGTGAGCTCTCCTCATTTGCGGCCGCGGTCTGACCTTGGAGCAAGGCCATAGCTTCGGCGAGCTTGCCGGCCCGCGTCAAACGCGTGACTTCGCCCATATCGATCTTCGAGAAATGGTTCATGGTCGTGATCCTTTGTGACCGGCATCGCTGCCGGCGAGAGGCGTGTCGGGGGGAGCTATCGCGCCGTCAGGCGGTGCGATCGGCCAGCGCCGCCTTGACGGCTGAATGGGCCTGAAAGGCGCCAAGCACCTGCACGGAGGCTATCGCGGCGCGGGCGAGTTCCGGCGTGACGTCGCTGGCGATGCTCGCCAGCCCGAGAACCTGGATATGGAGCGGCGACCCTTTGTCCCTCGCCGCCTCGAGATCCTGCCGCGAGTAGTGGGACAGCCCGAGCTTGAGCTGCCGGCGCTCCACGGACTGACGAACCGCGTCCTCCTGTCTTTCGAGCTGGTTGCGAACCGCCGTGCGGATGAAGTCCGCACGGTTTGCGTAGAAGCCATCGCGCACCATCAGATCAATCCGGCCGAGATCGATGAAGCCGAGATTGACCGTAATCTTTTCGCTGTCGGGGGTTTTGGCGCGTAGCTCGTGAACATTGTCCGCCATGGCAAATCTCTTTTCCATCCAATTGGATGGTTTATAGATGGCTTGGGGATGGGATGATTTCAAGCTTGTCGCCAAAAGATTCGCGATCCGGCCACGCATACCGAAGCGGTCGGCGGTGTCTTTTCCGGCCAGCGCCTTGAAAGGGGATGTCCGCTCTCTGGAAGCGTCCCAGCCACGCCACGTGAAGTGCGAAAAACGCAAACTCGCGCTTTACGATTTCCGCGAGCTACGGCGAGAGACACTCGTCTATCAGAAACCTGGTATTCCCATCCATCAGGGTCGCCAATCGATCCCCAGGGACTCCGCCCAAACGATCGCGGCCTCTATGCCTCCGGGCGGAAGCGTTGGGTAAGCGTCGAGGATGCGCTCGAAGGAATGCCCGGCCTTTAAAGTCATGACGATCGTTTCCGCGGCAATACGTGTCCCCTCTATGCAGGGATCTCCGCTCATGACTTCGGCGTCGGCGACTATTTTCACTCGCGCTATCACGTTCGGCACTGTCGTTCTCCTCGTTTGGTGGCGAGGAGAGTCCATGGCGCCCTCGGGAGCAAACGCCCCGGCCGTGGCGGCATGGCGCCAGGGATTTTGCGCCCATGAAAGGATTATGGTTTAAGGTTGTCGAATTGTCGGCCGTCCGACTTACGGCAGGGGGCTTCGAGATGGAAACTTCGCGCACGCCTTTGACGGCTCCCTTCGGGAGCCAGGGTTCGGAATCGCCGACGCTGACGTTGACCGCGGTCGCCCGCGACGAATCCGACCGCAATCCAATTTTCGACGCGCTGATCTCCAGCGACGGCGAGATCGCCGGTTTGGTCGCTTATTCGCTCTACAAGCAGAACAAGCGCGACTGGCTCGACGCCTTCCGGAAGCAGATCGGCCGCCTGCCCACCGACGCCGAGACCCGATCCTACATCATCGGCGAGAGCACGGAGCGGCGCCTGACGATCTATCGGCAATTGGCGCAGACGACGCTGGGCCAGGCATCGGGGCGCTCGGGGGCTTTCCTTCCGTCCAAGTCGTCGCCGCTAGCGACCGCCATCTGGGCGCTGGCGATCGTCATCGCCCTCGGCCTGCTGGGCTATCTCATCCACGCCCTGGGTTGGCTCGGCGGCAAATGATCACCTGACGATCGTCAGCCGGCGCGCGGCGCGCGTGACGCCGGTGTAGAGCCAGCGCGAGCGGTGCTCGCGGAACGCGCCGCTCTCGTCGAACAGCATCACGTCGTCCCATTGCGATCCCTGCGCCTTGTGGACGGTCAGGGCGTAGCCATAGTCGAATTCGTCGGAATCGCGACGGACGGGCCAGGACAATTCGCCTTCCGTCCCGTCGAAAAACGCCTTGTGAACGGCGACTTTCGTGGCGCTGCGCGAGGGCTCGTCCTCCGATCGCACCGTCATCTTGATATAGTCCTTCTTGACCCCGCCGAGCGCTTCGATGCGCCACAGGCCGCCGTTGATCAGGCCCTTGGTGCGATCGTTGCGCAGGCAGACCAGCTTGTCGCCGACGACCGGCATCGGCTCGGCCTTGTCCAACAGCGTACGGATGCGCTGATTGTAGAGCCGCCTCGTGCGGTTCATGCCGACCAGCACCTGATCGGCGTCCAGCACCATTCCGGGTGCGATCTCGTTGCGGCGGATGACGCGCGTTTCGCCATATTCGCCATAGGGAATCTCGCCGCCGGCGCGCACCATGCCGGCCAGTCGGATGATCGGGTTGTCCTGCGCCTGGCGATGGATCTCGGTCAGCATCACGTCGGGCTCGGCGTCGGTGAAATAACCGCCGCCCTTGACCGGCGGCAATTGCGCGGGGTCGCCCAGCACAAGGATCGGCTTGCCGAACGAGACGAGATCGCGTCCCAGTTCTTCGTCGACCATCGAGCATTCGTCGATGACGATCAGGCCGGCGCGGGAGGCCGGGCCGTCGTGGTTCAGCGTGAAACTCGGCGCGCCGTCCGTGCCCTCGCTGGCGCGATAGATCAGCGAATGGATCGTCGTGGCGCCCGCGCAACCCTTCGAGCGCAACACCAGCGCCGCCTTGCCGGTGAAAGCGGCGAACGCCGCCTCGCCGCGCGCGCCTTCGGCGATGTGCTTGGCGAGCGTCGTCTTGCCGACGCCGGCGAAGCCGAACAACCGGAACACCTGGGGCTGGCCCTTGCGCAGCCATTGCCCGACCGCGTCGAGCGCCTTGGTTTGTTCCGGCGACCAGTTTTTGGGCGCGCTGGCGACGCGGGCGGGGCGCGGGGCGACCGCCTTGGGCGCTTCTTCCGCCGGCTTCGCGGCCTTGGGCGCTTCGTCCGCCTTGGCCTTCTTCAGGCGCGAAAGGTCCTGCTCGACGCCGCAACGCGAGCAGACGGCCGGGCGTTTGCCGAGATCGTAGAATTTCGCGCCGCACGATGGACATTGGCGCTTCGTTCCCAGTTTTGCCACGCTTACGTCCCATCCGCCTTCAAGCTGCCCGCCGATTCGGCCCGCTGGGGCCCGTTCAGGAATCGTTAGCGGTTCTCGCGCAACATCGCACGATCGCGGCGGGCCTTGAACCCTTGGCGCAGAGGGCCATATTCGACGGGTAGGCGCGCCGCCTCGTTTGGGACGCGCCGGGTTGCAAAATGAAGAAGTTCGGCGTGGTCGTTCTCCTTGGGAAGGCCGGGCCGGAGGAGCGCCGCGGGGGCTTCGCATGGTTCGCGTCACAGCATTGAGTTCGCCCTTCCTGTTGGGCTTTGACCAGATCGAGCGTGCTCTCGACAAGGCGACGAAATCCGGGACGGACGGCTATCCTCCGTACAATATCGAACGCCTGCCGGCGTCCGGCCAGCGGCCGGAGCGGCTGCGTATTACCTTGGCCGTCGCGGGCTTTTCGCGCGACGATATCGAGGTCACGCAGGAAGAAAGTCAGCTCTGGATAAGGGGCCGGCAGGATGATGACAAGTCCCGCGACTATATTCATCGCGGCATCGCCGCGCGGCAGTTCCAGCGCAGCTTCTTGCTCGCCGAGGGCATGCAAGTGCTTGGCGCGGAACTTGCGAATGGCTTGTTGGAGATAGATGTCGCGCGTCCGCTGCCCGAAAGAATAGTGAAGAAGATTTCGATCGTGTCGCGGGAATGAAAGCCCGGAAAGGAGAGCCAATCGTGCCCAACAACAACAACAATGAAGGATCGGCGGCTTTGACTTCGCAGGAATTTGCCCAACTTGGCGACGGGGCGATCGCGTATGTCGCAGTCATCAAGTCCGAGGACGCGCACCGTCTGTTCCCACAAGCGCCGGTGATCCGACCGGGGCTGCGCCTGTTCGCGCTGCTCGGGGCCGACGGAACGCCGATGCTGCTGACCGATTCCAAGGACGCGGCGATCGCCAACGCCTGGGAGAATCAGCTGCAGACGGTGAGCGTGCACTGAAGCGAGGCTAGCCCGCAGGGGCCCGGATAGCGGATTTCTGGGGCGATCAACTGCAATTTCTTCATGGCCGGGCATGTGCCGGCCATCCTGCGATTTGCGGGCCAGCCGTTGACGTCGCGGTGTAACGTCTCGTTCGCAGGCTTTGCAGAAATGTCCCGACGTCAATGCCCGCGACGGGCGACCGCCTTATACTAGGAAGGCGTTTGCAGAGGTAAAACGACTCCACAAAGCGGTGTAGACCGGCGCTGGGCAGGGCGATGAGGCTGGCGCTTCGCGGCTCGGCGCGCTTTTGTCCTCCGGCGCGGCGACTTTGCATCGATGAACGAATCGCTTGCGTTCGCCGGTCTTGTCGGGTGAAACACGAATCCGTTGGAGCGCGACAGGATGTCGAGCCGTCACCCCGAATACCAGTACCTCGATCTGTTGTCCCAGGTGCTCGAAAAAGGCGACCGCCGGATCGACCGCACCGGCGTCGGGACGCTGTCGATGCTCGGCGCGATGGCGAGATTTGACGTCGGCGCCTATGCGCCCATTCTCACGACCAAGCGCATTTTTTGGAAGACCGCCGTCAAGGAGATGTTGTGGTTTCTGACCGGCGGCACGAACATAAAGCCGCTTCTCCAGGAGAACGTGAGGATTTGGACGGATTGGCCGCTGGCGCGCTATCGCAAATCGTCTGGCGAAAATGTCAGTCAGGCGGATTTCGAAAGCCGGATTGTCGAGGACGATCGCTTTGCCGAGCGGTGGGGGGACCTCGGCCCGGTTTACGGCAAGCAATGGCGCCGGTGGCAGGGGCCGGACGGCCGGCAATACGACCAGATTGCCGGCCTCATACAGGCGATCACGAGCAATCCGACCAGTCGGCGACTGCTGTTCCACGCCTGGAACGTGGCCGATATCGACGACATGGCGCTGCCTCCCTGCCATATGGTCTATCAATTTCACGTGCGAGACGGTCGCCTCTCCTGCCTGCTTTATCAGAGAAGCGTCGATCTGCTGCTCGGTTGCGGCTTCAACTGGGTAGGCGCCGCCGCCCTGCAAGCGATGCTGGCGCAGCAATGCGAGCTCGAACTCGGTGAATTCGTCTGGGTCGGCGGCGACGTTCACCTCTATCTCAATCATCTCGAGCAGGCGCGCGAGCAGTTACAAAGGACGCCCCGGCCCTTCCCTCGCCTGATATTGAAACGCCGCGCCACGAGCATCGACGACTATCGAATCGAGGATTTCGAGGTCGAGGGATACGATCCGCATCCTCACATCAAGGCGGACGTCGCCGTGTGATGGATTCGACGAACTCCGCGAACGCTTTCGAGCCCGGCCGACCGTGCGTCGCCAATATCGCCGCCCCCGCGCGCAAATCCTCGCAGGCGCGGGCGGCGCGAAAATTGAGCCGGAGGGCGAAATAGATCGCGTGAAGTCCAAGCCCTAGAAAACCTGCATTTCGCCGTCGGGGGCCATCGACCGGACCCTCGCGCAAGAGCTTTGAGCGTCCATCGTCCTGGAAGGCCGTGCTTCAGCCTCTGTTAACGGTCTCGACGCTAAACTTTCACCTAGCAATCCTAGCAAGACGCCCGCATTGCGGGTACTGCGTGGCATGAGGCCGCGGGATTGTGTCGGCGAAAAGTCCGGCATTTGCAAATACCTTTGCGCCTCCCCTCCGGATGTTCGCCGCGATTGGCGATTCCGAAACCGAGCCCCTACGCTTTATGACCCTCACCCCAGCGACTTCGTCGGTTTCGAATTTCGGACTGCGCATCGTCCACAAAATCGGGCTTGCCTTCGCGGCGGTGCTGATCTGCGCCGTTGCGCTTGGCGGCTTCGCCGAAAATCGGTTGGCCCGGGTCAACCAACTCGCGGCGACGATCGGCGGCTACTGGCTGCCTGCCACACGCAGCCTCGGCGTGCTTTCCTATCAGGCGCAGCGCTTTCGTCAGATCGAGGCCGCCTACATGCTGGCCGCCGGCGACGAGCGCGACAAGGAAGCGGAGACGATCAAACAGATTCAGCAGCAAATCGACAAGGTGTTCGCCGAACAATTGGCGCTCGCCGTCTCCGAAGACGAGCACGGCCGACTGCAGCGGTTGCAAAAAACCTGGAACGATTATCACGTCCTCGACCTGAAATATCTCGATACCGCCAAGTCGCAAGGCGATCTCGCCGCCATCACGCTGTATCTCGGCGAAATGCGGCAGTCGATACACGTCTTTCAAGACGCGCTCGGGGCGGAAGCCAAACGCAACCTCGACCAAGGCGGCGAGGCTGTCGCCGCCTCGGCGGCGCTGGGCGTGTCGGCCGACTACAACATTCTGGCGGCGCTGATCGGCGTCGGCGCGCTCTGCGCCGCGGTCGGTTTCGGATTGAGCCGCAGTCTGTCGCGGCCGATCACGGCGCTGACCCTGTCTATGGCGCGACTGGCCGAAGGGGATCTCGAAGCTGACGCCCCCGGCGACCGACGAGGCGACGAAGTCGGCGCGATGGCGCGAAGCGTTCTGGTGTTCAAACAGCATGCCCTCGAGCGTCGGCGCCTCGAAGCGGAGGCCGAGCGCCAACGCGCCGCCCTCGACGGCGAGCGCGCGCTGACGGCTCACGAGCGCGCCGAAGTCGCCCGGCAACAATCGGCCGCGATCGGCGAACTCGGCGTGGCGTTGCAGGGGCTAGCCGACGGCGACCTGGCGCGTCGCCTGGGCGACGGCTTTCCCGCCCAGTTCTCGGCGATCCGCGACGATTTCAACACCGCGGTCGCGGCGCTGGCGTCGATGATACAGGCGGTCACCGAGGCGATTCACACGATCGAGGCGGGATCCAGGCAGATCTGGTCGGCCTCGCAGGATCTGGCCCACCGCGCCGAAAAGCAGGCGGGGTCGCTGGAGGAAGCCGACGCTGCGATGCGCGAACTCAATGGCGTGGTCAGTCGCACGGCGAGCGCCTCCGTCAAGACCAAGGTCGCCATCACCGAAGCCAAGACCGAGACGCAAGAAAATATTGCGGTCGTGGCCGAGGCGGTGGCAGCGATCGAGCGAATCCAGGGCTCGTCGGAACGGATCAGCGCGATCACCGGCGTCATCGACGAAATCGCGTTCCAGACCAATCTCCTGGCGCTCAACGCCGGCGTCGAGGCGGCCCGGGCCGGCGACGCCGGACGCGGTTTCGCCGTCGTCGCGACGGAAGTGCGCGCGCTTGCCCAGCGCTCCGCCCAGGCCGCCAAGGAAATCAAGGCTCTGATTGCGCAATCGGCGAGCGAGGTGGTCCACGGCGTCGCCCTCGTCAACGCCACCGGCGACGCGTTCGACCGCGTCAACACACGAATATCCTATATCGACGGCGGTATCGCCGACATCGCCACGCAGGCGATCGACCAGTCGAACACACTCAAACAGGTAAATATGGCGGTCACCGAAATCGATCAGGCGACCCAGCACAACGCCTCGATGGCGGAAGAGGCGACCGCGGCGTGCCAGTCGCTGTCGCAAGAATGTTCACGGCTGATGCAGATGACGAGAAAGTTCCGGCTCGACGCCTCGCCCCCGCGGGGCGAGCGAATCCCGGCGCAGTCGACAACGACGCGGTCAGCCGCGTGAGGGAGAAGTGATGGCCATTGCCGAGCTGAATGACGCGCCGCCGCCGGTCGCCGCCGCGGCCGGCCTCGAATGGAAGATCGATGGCGCTTTTCTGTTCGAGGCGATCATTTGCGATTTGCATTCCTGCGCGATGCAGGTGGCGATGCTGGCGATCATGCTTTCCGCCTGGGGGCGACCGGAATGCGCGGCGGCGCTGCGCTCCGGTCGGCATCTGTTGCATGACGACAGCATGATCATGGAACTGGCGCTGCAATACGGCGAAGACATTGGATTGCCGGCCGCGGCCGTCAAGCGTATCGCCAGTTTGTACCGCGGCGTCGGCGCCGCCAAACAGACGCTCAGCCCGTTGCTTCAGGCCTCGTCACGTTCCCCGTCGCAAAGCGACTCGTTGCTCAACGACCGTCAGGTCTGGCGGCGGCTTGCCGCCTCCGCTTCCGAGGCGCTGGCGGCGGTCGACTCGCTGACCAGATCCCGGCTCAGCGCCGTCTACGGCGAAGATGCCACGACACTGCGCAAGTTCCTCAAGGAGGCGGCCGACGGCGACATCCGCCGCGTCGATGCGGCAGGGACGATCCAGGCGCCGTTGCTTCGCCAAAAGCGTAACAATCCGCGCGTCGCCGTAAGGTGGCCTTGCAAGATCGTTTTGCCCGGCGGGTCCCACAGCGCGCGGATCGCCGACGTTTCCCGCGATGGACTTGGGATCGAATGTTCGTCTGCGCTCGCAGACCGGCAGGCGGTGCGCGTCGCGCTCGAAGATGGGCGCCAACTCGAGGCGACTGTGGTGCGCCGTCAAGGCAACCACTTCGGCCTTTCCCTGCGCACCCGGCTCTCGAGCAAAGACCCGCTCTTCAATCCGCGCCGGCGCGACTAGTCGCGCCGGCGCCGCTGCCGGTTCCGGGGGCCTGCGCCGCGAATCCCCTCGCTCACGAATATCGCCGCCCGCGCTTCGCTTCCGCCAGCGCCTTGACGAAGGCGCCGGCGAATTCCGCCTTCTCGTCGGGGCCGAGGAAATGGGCGACGTCGAGGCGGTGGCCGCGGCTGATCAGCGACAGGCGCTGCGGGCCGAATTCCTCGTGGTCGACGCGCTCGAAACGGACGAAGGCCGGCGCGAATCGCCATTCGCGCCTCTGCCCCGCCGGATTGGCGCGCGCGACCTGAAGCTCGAAATAGCTGAGGCGGAAATCCTCGTAGGCGCGGGCGGCGCGATAATTGAGCCGGAAGGCGAAATAGATGGCGACGACGTCGAGCCCTAGAAAACCGACGATCGGCCAAGCGCCCATGAGAAAAAACGGCAGGGAAAGCGCCGCGCTGGCGACGAAAGTCGCCGCCATCAGGGCGCGGAACCCGCTCGGCCCGAGCGACCTGTGCGGCGTCAGCCGCGCGGTGAAGATCGGCTCGTCCACGTCGTGCGGCGCTTGGCTCATCGGCGGCCCCGTTGCTGGCGCGCCTTGGCGCGGGGTTCGTGGCTGAATATAAGCCGGCCATGACACAAATCAAATTGAGCGCGAAGGCGCGCGCGGAGGCGATCTTCGAGCGGCTCGCGGCGGCGTCGCCCGAGCCGCTGACCGAACTCGAATATCGCAACGTCTATACCCTGCTGGTCGCCGTGGCGCTCTCGGCGCAGGCGACCGACGTCGGCGTCAACAAGGCGACGCGGAACCTGTTCGCGGTCGCCGACACGCCGGCGAAGATGGTCGCGCTCGGCGAAGCGGCGCTCACGGAGAAGATCAAGACGATCGGCCTTTACAAGACCAAGGCTAAGAACGTCATCGCGCTGTCGGAAGCGCTGATTCGCAACCATGGCGGCGAAGTCCCCAACGACCGCGACGCGCTGGAAGCGTTGCCGGGCGTCGGGCGCAAGACGGCCAACGTGGTGCTCAACGTCGCCTTCGGCGCGCCGACGCTCGCCGTCGACACCCATGTGTTCCGGGTTTCAAATCGGATACCGCTCGCCAAGGGCAAGACGCCGCGCGAGGTCGAGGACGGCCTGATGAAGATCATCCCGGCGCGTTTCATGGCCCACGCGCACCACTGGCTGATCCTGCAGGGGCGCTATGTCTGCAAGGCCCGCGCGCCCGAATGCGGCAAGTGCCTGATCGCGGATCTGTGCGCGTTTCCCGATAAGACGGCTTGAGCCTCAGCGTCCGCCCGAGCTTGCGAGGCGTCGTTGAAGGCGACCCCCTCTCGGCTCTCGGGTCAACGGCGACCGGAGTCGAGGATAGCTCCGCTATCCCGAAATATCTTCCGCCGAGCCGATTGTCGCCTTGCGTCGCGGCGGACGTCATTGCATCCTTACCCCGGGGCAAGGCCGCGAGAGGCTCGGCGGCGATCCCTGCGTAGGTTTTCAACAAGGCGAACGAGCCCCAGGGGAGCGAATATGCGGAAAATTTTGGCGGCGGCGGCTCTGGTTGCGTTAGGCGTCAGTTCGGCGCAGGCCCTGTCTCTTACTAGCCCGGACATCAAACCCGGGGCGAAGATCGCCGACGAGCAAGTGTTCGACAGCTTCGGCTGCTCGGGCAAGAACGTTTCGCCGGCCTTGAGTTGGTCGGATGCGCCGGCGGGCACGAAAAGCTTCGCCTTGATGGTCTACGACCCCGATGCGCCGACCGGCAGCGGCTTCTGGCATTGGGTGATGTTCAACATTCCGGCCGACGTGACCAGCCTGGCGAAAGGCGCCGGCGACCTCAAGAACGCGTCGGCGCCGAAGGGCGCAGTGCAGAGCCGCACCGATTTCGGCGTTCCCGGCTACGGCGGCCCGTGCCCGCCGCAAGGCGATGCGCCGCATCACTATCATTTCATGCTGTTTGCCGTGGACACCGACAAAATCCAGGCCGACGAGAACGCCTCGGCGGCGTTCATCGGCTTCAATCTGCATTTCCACACGCTCGCCAAGACGGATCTGGTCGGCGTCTGGAACCACTGAGCGGCGTCGGCGCCCCGCCCAACGGGGCGCCGAACGGCTTCACTCCGCCGCCGACACCTCGGCGATGACGTCGACCGAGCGCGCGTTCAGCGCGGCGCGCATCTTGCCGCGGTCGAGTTCGCCCTCCCACCAGGACACGATGACGCAGGCGACGCCGTTGCCGGTAATGTTGGTCAGCGCGCGCACTTCGCTCATGAACTTGTCGATGCCGAACACGATGGCGAGGCCTGGCACCAGCCGCGCGTCGGCGGCGGCGAGCGTGCCGGCCAGCGTCACGAACCCGGCCCCCGTCACCCCGCTGGCGCCCTTGGAGGTCAGCATCGCGACGACCAGGATGGTGATCAATTGCCCGAACGTCAGATCGACATGCAGCGCCTGGGCGATGAACAACGTGGCCAAAGTCATGTAAATGTTGGTGCCGTCGAGATTGAACGAATAGCCGGTGGGCACGACGAGGCCGACGACCTGCCGCGAGCAGCCCAGATGCTCCAGCTTCGCCATCAGTGACGGCAGGGCGCTCTCGGAGGAGGAGGTGCCGAGCACGATCAACAGCTCATCCTTGATGTAACGCAGGAAGCCGAAGATCGAGAACCCCGCGATTCGGGCGATGATCCCGAGCACGACGATGACGAAAATCAGCGAAGTCGCGTAGAACGTCATGATCAGATTGAACAGATTGCCGAGCGCCGAGGGGCCGTAACGGCCGATCGTATAGGCCATCGCGCCGAAAGCGCCGATCGGCGCCGCCTTCATGATGATGCCGATGACGCCGAACATCGCGTGCGAGGCCTCGTCGATGATGTCGCGCAAAACCTTGCCGCGCTCGCCCAGGTTCATCAGCGCGAAGCCGAACAGGACGGCGAAGAACAGCACTTGCAACACGTCGCCGATCTGGAAGACTTGCGGGCCGCCGGAGGCGCAGCCGCCGCCCTCGGGAGACGCGACGAAGGCGCCCACCACGCTGTCGGGGATGATGTGCAGGATATAATCGACCGGCTTGGTCTTCGCCGCAGTGTCGACGTAGCATTGCACCTGCGCCTGCTGCTCGGGCGTCAGCGGCTGGGTCGGAAAGCCCGAGCCCGGCTGCCAGACGAGGCCGATGCCGATGCCGATGATCAGCGCCAGCGTCGAGACGAACTCGAAATAGAGCAGCGCCTTGACGCCGACCCGGCCGACCGCCTTGGCTTCCTGAATATGGGCGATGCCGGAGACGATCGTGCAGAAGATGATCGGCATGATCGCCATCTTGATCAGTTTTACGAAGGCGCGGCCGAGCAGGTTGATCCAGTCGTTCTTGGCGATCTCGGGTTCGAGCCAGCCCAGCAGCACGCCGAGCGCGATCGCGATCAGCACCTGAACATAGAGAACCTTATACCATGGTTGCCGACCTGACATTGCACCCTCCCAACGGCGCGCATTGTCACGCGGCCTTAGGCCAAGCCTTGCCTTGGTCCGCGACCGAATTCAAGGCGTTTACGGAGGGATTGCCTCGAGTGGTACCACCTCCCGGGCTCGAACCGGGGACCTCTAGATCCACAATCTAGCGCTCTAACCAACTGAGCTAAGGCGGCATGCTCGTCGAAGCGGCCGTTACCTAGTGTCAAAGCCGGCGCAAAGCAAGTGGGAATTGGCGCGGGGCGAGCGTCGGCGTCGCCCTCGCCCCCTGGCATTCGCCAAAATCTCGTCCATGATGGCCGCCAAACCGAAGCCCAGGGAGGCCCGCGGATGGCGCTCGATTTTTTCCGACATGGCGCGACGGCGGCGCTCGCATTGGCCGTCCTCGCGCTGCTCATCGTCTGGGCTTTCGGCGGCTACGAAATGCGCATCGGCTATGTCGCGCTCGGCGCGGTTCTGTTCTATCTCAGCGAATACGGCATGCACCGCTTCGCCTTTCATGCGCCGCCCGCGCCCTGGGCTTTCATGCGCAAATTGCAGCGCAGGTTGCACTACGATCATCACGTCGATCCGCGCCGGCTCGATCTGCTGTTCCTGCCGCTGTGGTTTCTGGTTCCCAATCTCGCCGTAACGGCGGCGCTGATCCGGGCGATTCTGGGCGCCGGCGCGGTCGCGCCGACCCTCGTCGGAGTGATGCTGGCGATTTTGCATTATGAATGGGTGCACTACGTCGCCCATATCCCCTACGAACCACGCACAGCTTGGGGACGATGGATCAAGCAATATCACCTGCGACACCATTACCTGACGGAGAAGGCCGGATTCGGGGTCAGCAACCCCTCGCTCGACCTGATCTTCGGCACCTACCTCGATCCGTCGCGCAACGAGAAGAGCGCGACGGTGCGCAAGCTTCATTCGTGACCCAGGCTCGCATGGTTCTTGCAAAGCGCCCGGCCGAAGCTAAAGACATGCCATGAAGCGGCGGAATCACGGAGTTCGGGCTTGAGCGAATCGATTGCTGCCATCGTCGCCGGGCATGCCCGAGGCGGATCGATCGTGGAGACGATCGAGGCGACCTACGCGAAGATCGCCGCTCACGCCGACCCGGCTTTGTTCATCACCTTGCGGCCGAGGGAAGACGCGCTTGCGCTAGCCGCCCAGCTCGAGGCCGACGGCCCCGCCGGAAAACCGCTCTATGGCGTGCCGTTCGCGGTGAAGGACAATATCGACGTCGCCAGACTGCCCACCACCGCCGCTTGCCCCGCCTTCGCCTATATTGCGGAAGTCTCCGCCTTCGTCGTCGCCCGGTTGGAGGCGGCCGGCGCGATCGTCATCGGCAAGACCAACCTCGACCAGTTTGCCACCGGCCTGGTGGGCGTGCGTTCGCCCTACGGAATCCCTCGCAACGCGTTGCGCCCCGAACTGATCCCCGGCGGCTCCAGTTCCGGCTCGGCGACCTCGGTCGGCGCCGGGCTCGTGCCGTTCTCGCTCGGCACGGACACGGCGGGCTCGGGGCGCGTGCCCGCGGCGCTCAACGGCATTGTCGGCCTCAAGCCGAGCCTGGGCTTCCTGTCCGCCACGGGCGTCGTCCCAGCCTGCCGCACGCTCGACACGATCTCGATCTTCGCCCTCGACGTCGCCGACGCGTTTGCCGCCTTCGAAGTCGCCGCCGGCTACGACGATGCGGACGCCTATTCGCGACCGCTCGCCGCGCCCCGCCTCGCCGCCCCGCCGCCGAAACTGCGCGTCGGCGTGCCCAAACCCTCGCAGCGGCTGTTCCTCGGCGATTCCGCCGGCGAGGCCGCCTATGCCGCCGACATCGCCAAACTCGAGAGGCTGGGCGCGACGCTTGTCGAGTTCGACCTCGAGCCGTTCTTCGATGTCGCCCGGCTGCTCTACGAAGGCCCCTGGGTCGCCGAACGGTACGCGGCGACCAAGTCGCTGATCGAGACCCGCCCGGACACGTTCTATCCCGTGACGCTGAAAATCATCGAAGGAGCGAGGAAATTCGACGCGGTTTCCGGCTTCGAGGCGACCTACAAGCTCGCCGCGCTGAAGCGTAAGACCGCGAAGGCCTGGGCGAATTTCGACCTGATGGCCGTGCCGACCATGCCGCGCGTCTACAGCGTCGCCGAAGTGCTCGCCGACCCTGTCAGGACCAATTCCAACAACGGCGTCTACACCAATTTCGTCAACCTGCTCGATCTCTCGGCGATCGCTTATCCCTCGGGGATGCGCGCCGATGGCCTGCCGTCGAGCCTGACGCTGATCGCCGCTGCCGGCCGCGACGGCATGATCGCGACTCTTGCCGCGCGGGCGCATGCGCTCTCTGGCGCTCCGATGGGCGCGACCGGCCGTGCGCCGCCGCCCGCGCCCGCCGTCCTCCGCCCCGAGGGCATCGAACTCGCCGTCGTCGGCGCGCATCTCTCCGGCCTGCCGCTCAACCGCGAATTGACCGCGCTGGGCGGGGTGTTCGTGCGCGAGGCGAAAACCAGCGCCGATTATCGCCTCTACGCCTTGCCCAACACTACGCCGCCCAAGCCCGGCCTGTTGCGGGTCGGGGCGGGGGAGGGGGCGAAGATCAACGTGGAGATCTGGTCGCTGACCCCCGCCGCCTTCGGCGCCTTCGTCGCAGCGATTCCCTCGCCACTGGGAGTGGGCGCGCTGGCTTTCGACGACGGAACGAGCGCCAAGGGGTTTCTGGTCGAGGCGGAGGCGGTCAAGGGCGCGCAGGACGTTTCGGCGTTTGGCGGGTGGCGGGCGTATGTGGGGCGGTAGCTCTGTCGTTCCCGTGAAAGCCGGAATCCAGGGGACGCGCGGCGGCCCTGGATTCCCGCTTTCGCGGGAACGACAAGAATTGATCCCTTTGATCGGAAAACGCCTAGCCGCCCTGACCTATAAGTCCCGCGTCGCGCGCTGGATGCCCGTTTTCACGGGCATGGCAGGGTACGGGGCCGTCCCCTCAATACGGCAGTCCCACATAATTCTCGGCCAGCGCCGTCTGCGCCGCCTTGGAGCTGAACAGATAGTCGAGCTCCGCGGCCTGCATCTTGCGGTCGAAGCCGGTGGATTCGGAAAACTGGTGCAGCATGGTCGTCATCTGCCAGGAGAAACGCTCGGCCTTCCAAACGCGCGCCAGCGCCTTGGCGGCGTAGCCGTCCAGGCCGGCGGTCGAATGCTCCTGGTAACGCTCGATCAGCGCGGCGGAGAGATAGGCGACATCGCTGGCGGCGAGATTGAGGCCCTTGGCGCCGGTCGGCGGCACGATATGGGCGGAATCGCCGGCGAGGAACAGGGCGCCGTGGCGCATCGGCTCGGCGACGAAGCTGCGCAGCGGCGCGATGCTCTTCTCGATCGACGCGCCGGGCCGCAAAGCGCGAACGCCCTCGGCGTCGAGCCGTCGCGACAGCTCGTCGTAGAAGCGATCGTCCGGCCATTCCTCGACGTTCTCGTCGAGCCGGCACTGCAAATAATAGCGGCTGCGGGTCGGTGACCGCATCGAGCACAAGGCGAAGCCGCGCTCGTGATTGACATAGACCAACTCGTGCGAAAGCGGGGGTTGATCGACGAGCACGCCGAGCCAGCCGAACGGATATACGCGCTCGTATGTGCGGATCAGCTCTTCGGGGATCGAGCGGCGGCTGACGCCATGGAACCCGTCGCAGCCGGCGACATAGTCGCAACTCACCTCATGCGCGATGCCGTCTTTCTTGTAGCGCACGACCGGCCTGTCGCTGGTCAGGTCGTGCAGGCTGACGTCCAGGGCTTCATAGACGGTCGCGGCGCCGATCGCGTCGCGCGCGTCCATCAGATCGCGGGTGATTTCGGTCTGGCCATAGACGGTGACGACCTTGGCCGTCAGCGCCTTGAAGTCGATGCGGTGGCGCATGCCGCGGAAGATGATTTCCGCGCCGTTGTGAACGAGGCCCTCGCGATGCAGGCGGTCGGCGGCGCCCGCCGCCTCCAACAGCGCCACGGCGCCCTGTTCGATGACGCCGGCGCGAATGCGGCCGAGCACATATTCGCGCGATTGCCGCTCCAGGACCAGCGTGTCGACGCCGGCGCGCGCGAGCAATTGGCCGAGCAGCAGCCCCGCGGGACCCGAGCCGATGATGACGACCTGCGCGTGCATGAAACCTCCCGGAAACTGCGAAACTCAGGGGTTGTTCCGCTCCGCCCCCGGCGCTGTCAAGCGGGGCTTCGACGTTGCGGCGCAGATTGTGTATGAGGAGCCCGCGCCGCCCGGGCGAGCCGGGCCGGTCGTCGGAAGCACCCCTTGTTTGCAGCGCTGCCAGAGGAGCGGATTTATCTTGCGCCGTCGCGGCGGCCGGGAGAACTGCGGCGTAAGTGGATCGCCGTCGCAGTGGTGTTTGCGACCTATACGCTGGCCGGCGCCACGCTGGTATACGACGGCGGATTGGGCGAGACGCCCAAGCCGGCTGAAGAAATTCCGGTCGAGATCGTCGTCGAACCGCCGCCGCCGCCTGCGCCGCCGCCGCCCCCTCCCGCGGCCCCGGCGCCGAAACCGGACGTCGATCTGGCGCCCGCCTTTGACGCGCCGCGCGCCGGTACGGCCGATACCGACACCGGCGACAAGGAAAAGGCGAGCCCGCCCGCGCCGGCCGCGCAGGACAAGAGCGCCGAACGCGACTCAGGCGCCGAAGCCAAAGCCGAGGCGCCCAAACCGGAGGCGCCCCCGACCCCTGAGCCGACGCAGGAAGCCCAGCCGGCCGCGCCGGCGCCGCCGCTGAACGTTTCCGAAGGCGAGGTTCCCGCGCCCGCGCCGCCGGCGCCGGAGCCGACGCCCTCGCCGACGCCGCAGCCTCAGGCTTCCGAGGCGGCTTCGCCCGCCAAGCCGGAGCCGCCGGCGGGCAAGTCGGCGCCGCTGTTCGCCTCGGTGCCCGACGTCGATTTTAGCGGCGCCGCGATGAAGAGCCCGGTTTCCGGCGGCAACTCCCGGGCGATCTACACGTCCATTCTCCTCGGTTCGATCTTGCCGCATTTTCACAAGCCGCATGGCGGCCGCTCGAGCCTGGGAGGCAAGTCCGGCGTGGTCAACTTCAGCGTCGACGCGCAAGGCCGGCTGTTGAATCGCTATATTTCGGAGGAAAGCGGCCTGCCCGAACTCGACCGCGCCGCGATCGACGCCGTCGGCGCCGCGTCGCCGTTTCCGCCGCCGCCCGCCGGATTGGCGCATGGCACGTTCAGTTGGTTCTTCGGCAAGCAGTGACTTGCCGCTCTAATGCGTCGTCAGCGAGCGCAGCAATCGCCAAGTGTAGACGCCCGTGTTGTGGCCGTCGTCGAAGCCGATCCTGACCGCATCGGCTTCGATCTGCTCGATGGCGACGATCGCGACCTCGTGGCGGGCGAATTTGGGGCGCGCCTTGCGGGGCAGGGCGTCGCGCAAACACTGCGACGAAACGCTGCCGACGACGCCGTCCTGGAACGTGATTTTCAACGAATGGCCGTTGTTTTGCACCCGCAATTCGCTCGGCCAGGTTTGTTCGATTGACCATGCGTCGGGTTGCTGAGTTTCCTCACCGGCCATGGCGTCCTCCCAAGACGTTCACGCGGCAAATCTAATGCCATTTGCCGACATTCGTAAACCCATCACACGCCAAATCCGCACAGCCCTTGCGCAGGCGCCCAATCATAAGGCTGTCATGCCGTCTTCTTGAGCGGCGACGGGCCCGTGCATACACTTTGCCGCCATTTGTAGACCCGGCGCGCCCTTTCGACGCATGGCATAGCGATTGCTAACCCTATGTCAGGACCGGCGCTCATCACGCGTCCGGCCGGGGGAGCTTGCTCATGAGTCAATCGTTCGTTTCTCGCCGCGGTTTTCTGCAGACGGCCGGCGCGGGAGCGCTGGGCCTCAGCGCGGGCCTCGGCAATTTTACCCGCGCGCGAGCCGCGGATCTGACCGTCGGCATCGTATATGTCGGCGCGCGTGACGACTTCGGCTGGAATCAGGCGCATGCCGTCGCCATCCAGGCCCTGAAGAAAGTGCCCGGCGTCAACGTCGTCGAGGAAGAGAACGTTCCCGAGACCGACGCCTGCGCCAAGACCATGGAGTCGATGGTCAACCTCGACGGCGCGGGCCTCATTCTGGCGACCTCGTTCGGCTATTATTCGCCGTTCGTCGTCGATATGGCGAAGAAATATCCCAAGGTCGAATTCCGCCACGCCGCGCCGCTCTGGAACAAGGACAAGGACCCCAAGAACGCCGGCTCCTATTTCGGCTATCTCAATCAGGCCCATTACGTCGACGGCGTCGCCGCCGGCCTCTCTACCAAGACCGGCAAGATCGGCTTCGTCGCCGCCAAGCCGATCTCCAGCGTGCTCTCCAACATCAATTCCGTGCTGCTGGGCGCGCGTTCGGTCAACCCGAAGGCGACCGTGCAAGTGATCTTCACCGGCGACTGGTCGATGCCGGTGCGCGAGGCCGAAGCCGCGAACGCGTTGGTCGACGCCGGCTGCGATGTCATAACCTGCCACGTCGACGGCCCGAAGGTCGTCATCGAGACCGCCGAAAAGCGGGGCGTGATGAGCTGCGGCCACAACGCCAGCCAGGCGCCGCTCGCGCCCAAGGGCTTCATCACCGGCGCGGAATACAAGTGGGAAACGATCTACAAGGGCTATGCGGCCGACCTGGCGGCGGGCAAGCCGCTGTCCAACTTCACGGCCGGCGGCTATGAAGTCGATTTCGTGCAGAATACGCCGTTCGGCGCCGGGGCGACTCCGGAAGGCCAGAAGGCCGCTATAGCGGCGATCGCCGGCCTGAAAGCCAATAAGCCGATTTACGTCGGCCCGCTGAAGGACAACAAGACCGGCAAGATCGTCATCGACAAGACCTACGGCAACCTCGATCCGTATCTCGACCAAATGGATTACCTGCTCGAAGGCGTCGTCGGCTCGACGACTTAAGATCGAGCCCTGTCCCTTGCCGTCATGCCCGGACTTGTTCCGGGCACCCACGTCGGCCCGTGATGCTCCGTTCGGAGGCTTTCACGCAATGTGGCGACGTGGATGGCCGGAACAAGTCCGGCCATGACGGAAAGGGCGGTTCGAAACCTGTTTTGGTTCTTCAATCAAACAACGAGCGTTCCTCGAACCCCGATCCAACAGGACTCAGAGCCATGTCCGACAGCGCCGCGACGAGCCCGCAACACAGCGTGTCGGCATCGTTGACCCCGAGCGCGGGCGCCGAGTTGATCAGGCGCGTGCGCACCAACTCCGAATATGTCGCGATCCCGGTGTTCGCCCTGATCGTCGCGGCGATCGCCTTCGGCATTTTCCTGTTGGCGATTGGCAAGTCGCCGCTCGACTTCATCGATTATGTCTGGCGCGGCGGTTTCGGCACCGCCTTTTCCCTGCAAAACACCTTGCAGCGCTCGGCGCCGTTGATCCTGACCGCGCTCTGCGTGGCGATTCCCGCCCGCATCGGCTTGATCATCATCGGCGGCGAAGGCGCGCTGGTGCTGGGCGGCTTCGCCGCGGCGGCGGTGTCCCTGCCGTTGGTCGGCGGCGGTGTCCCGGCGTGGTTGACGCTGCCGCTCATGTTCGTCGTCGCCGCTTTCGTCGGCGCGATCTGGATCGCCATCGCCGGCTATCTGAAATACGCGCGCGGCGTCAACGAAACGATCTCGTCGCTGCTGCTGACCTACATCGGCATCGCGATCATGAACTTCTTCGTCGAAGGCGTTTTGCGCGATCTTTCCAATCCCAACAAGCCTTCGACCAAACCGATCGGCGACGCCTATATGGTCGGCAAGATCCCGGGCACGGACGTGCACTGGGGACTGTTGGTCGGCATCATGCTGGCGATCGGCCTGCAAATCCTGATGACGCGCACGACTTTCGGTTTTGCCGCGCGGGTGACGGGCGGCAACTATCGCGCCGCGCTCGCCCAGGGCCTGCCCGTCGGCAAGATCATCGTCGCCTGCACGATGATCGCCGGCGCCTGCGCCGGCATCGCCGGCTTTTACGAAGTCGCCGCCATTCAGGGGCGCGCCAACGCCTCGCTCGCCGCAGGCTATGGCTTCACAGGCATTCTGATCTCCTTCCTCGCCCGCCACAACCCGGTCGCCATCGTGCCGGTCTCCATCCTGTTTGGCGGACTGGTCGCCGCCGGTGGCCTCGTGCAGCGCCGCATGGGGCTGCCCGACGCCACGGTGCAGGTGTTGGAAGGCCTGATCTTCATCGTACTGTTGATGTCGGAAACGCTCTATGGGCGTTTCGCGATCTTCCGCCCCGAAGCGCCGAAGGAGCGAACATGAACGCGAGCCTGACCATCGTCCTCGTCGCCATGCTCGGCGGGGCGATCCGCGTTTCCACCCCCTTCATGTTCGTCGCGCTGGGCGAATGTCTCACGGAGAAATCCGGCCGCGTAAACCTCGGCCTTGAGGGTACGCTGGTCATGGGCGCCATGGTCGCCTATGCCACCTCCTATCATACCGGCTCGCCCTGGGCGGGCGTGCTGATGGCGGGCGTCGCCGGCGCGTTTCTCGGCGCGATGCACGGCGGCATCTGCAGCCTGCCGAAAGTCAACGACGTCGCGGTCGGCATCGCGATGATGCTGTTTGGCACCGGCGTCGCGTTCTTCTTCGGCAAGCCCTACATCCAGCCGACGGCGCCGCGTCTCTCCTCGATTCCGTTAGGCGGCTTCACCGACGATCTCAACCTGAAGAGCGCGCTAGACGTCAATCCGCTGTTCTTCGTCGGCATCGCGGTGGCGTTGTTGATGGCGTGGGCGTTCGCCAATACGCGTTGGGGCCTCATCGTCCGCACCGTCGGCGACAGCGCCGCCGCGGCGAAGGCGATGGGCATTTCGGTCGACTTCGTGCGCTTTCTGTCGACGGCGCTCGGCGGCTTCCTCGCCGGCATCGGCGGCGCGTTTCTATCCCTGTCCTATCCCGGTTCCTGGAACCAGGGCCTGTCGTCGGGCCAGGGCCTGATGGCGGTGGCGTTGGTGATCTTCGCCCGATGGAGCCCGACACGCTGCGTGCTTGCGGCCCTGTTGTTCGGCGCGGCAGGCGCGCTCGGCCCGTCGCTGCAATCGGTCGGCATCACTCAGGGCTATTATTTCTTCAACGCCGCGCCTTACATCCTGACCCTCGTCATCATGATCGCCACGTCCAGCGCCACCCGCTCGTCGCGCGACATGCCCGGCGAATTGTCGATGGCGAAATAGTCAACAAAGGGTCGACAAAATGAACGGTTTGGGCGGCCTCAACAAATCTCCCAACGGCGTCGTGATCGGCGTCGTGCAATTGCAACTGCCTTTCGTCGTCACGCCCGCGGACTTGGCCGCGCAGACCGACAAAATCGTCGCCATGGTCGGCAAGGCGCGCCGCAACATGGCGACGATGGACCTCGTCGTCTTCCCCGAATATTCGCTGCATGGCCTGTCGATGGACATGAACCCGGCGATCATGTGTTCGCTCGACGGGCCGCAGATCGCCGCCTTCAAACAGGCTTGTCGCCAGCATTCGATCTGGGGCTGTTTCTCGCTGATGGAGTTTAACCCGCATGGCAATCCCTACAATTCCGGCGTGATCATCGACGACCGCGGCGAACTGAAACTCTATTACCGAAAGATGCACCCTTGGACCCCGGTCGAACCCTGGGAGCCCGGCGATATCGGCATTCCGGTCTGCGACGGGCCGAAAGGCGCCAAGATCGCGCTGATCATCTGCCACGACGGGATGTTCCCGGAGATGGCGCGCGAATGCGCCTACAAGGGCGCTGAGATCATGATCCGCACGGCCGGCTACACCGCGCCGATCCGCGACGCCTGGCGCTTCACCAACCAAGCCAACAGCTTTCAGAATCTGATGGTCACCGGCAACGTTTGCATGTGCGGAACGGATGGATCGTTCGACTCGATGGGCGAGGGCATGATCGTCAACTTTGATGGCTCTGTGCTCGCGCAAGGGACAAGCGGCCGGGCCGACGAGATCATCACGGCCGAAGTGCGCCCAGATCTGGTGCGCGAGGCGCGCAAATACTGGGCGGTCGAGAACAACATCTATCAACTCGGTCATCGCGGCCTGACTGCCGTGGCCGGCGGCGCTGGCGATTGCCCCTATACCTTCATGCAGGACCTCGTGGCCGGCCAATATCGTCTGCCTTGGGAAGATGAAGTGGTGCACAAGGACGGAACTGGCTTCGGCTTTGCGAAGCCGACGCGCAAATATGGCGAAACATTCGCAAAGGCGGCGGAATAACCATGGCGACGATCGAGGCCGATCCCTATCCCTGGCCCTACAACGGCGCGCTGACGCCTCAGAATACGGCGATCATCGTCATCGACATGCAGATCGATTTCTGCGGCAAGGGCGGCTATGTCGACTCGATGGGCTACGATCTTTCGCTGACGCAGGCGCCGATCGAGCCCATCAAGGTTCTGCTCGCGGCGGCTCGTGCGAAAAACTATCACATCATTCACACGCGAGAGGGGCATCGGCCCGATCTCTCTGATCTGCCCGCCAACAAGCGCTGGCGCTCGCGGCGCATCGGCGCCGGCATCGGCGACGCCGGCCCGTGCGGCAAGATACTGGTGCGCGGCGAACCGGGCTGGAACATCATCGAAGAACTCGCGCCGCTGCCCGGTGAACCGATCATCGACAAGCCCGGCAAAGGCTCTTTCTGCGCCACCGACCTCGAATTGTTGATGCACACGCGCGGCATTCAGAATCTGGTGCTGACCGGCATCACGACCGACGTTTGCGTCCACACCACGATGCGCGAAGCCAACGATCGCGGCTTCGAATGCCTGTTGCTGGAAGATTGCTGCGGCGCGACCGATCCAGGCAACCATCTCGCGGCGATCAAAATGGTGAAGATGCAGGGCGGCGTGTTCGGCGCGGTCGCCGATTCCAAGACCTTCATCGCGGGTCTCGGGTGACGCGGCGCGCCTTCGTCCATCGCTTCGGGATGCGCGCGCCTGATGACGTTTCCGCGCTGCTCGAGGCGTTCGCAACGGGCGAGATCGATCGTAAATCAATTGTCGCGATCTTCGGCAAGACCGAAGGCAACGGCCTCGTCAACGATTTTACGCGGGCTCTGGCAAGCCGGGCGTTGAAAGACGCCTTGGGCGACGTCAATGCATGCCTCGTCATGTCGGGCGGCACAGAAGGCGCGCTTTCGCCGCATGTTCTGGTGTTCGAAGTTCGCGAGGTCGACGAGGCCTCGAGCGCGGGCGCACTGGCTATAGGTTGCGCGCATACGCCCGACCTGCCTCCCGAGTCGCTCGGACGCCTCGCGCAGGTCGATCAGGTCGCCGCCGGGGTCGCCGCCGCCATGGCCGCCGCCGGCATGGAAAGCGCCGATCAGGCGCATTTCGTCCAGATCAAATGTCCGCTGTTGACCACTGGCCGCGTCGCGGCGGCGGAGGCTGAGGGGCGCCCGCTGGCGACGCGCGACACGTTGAAATCCATGGGCCTTTCGCGCGCCGCGTCGTCGCTGGGGGTCGCGATCGCCTTGGGCGAGATCGATCCGGCGAGGCTCGAGGACAGCGCTATCGGCCGCGATTGGTCGCTGTATTCCTCGCGCGCTTCCGCCAGCGCGGGCGTGGAATTGATGAACCATGAAATCGTCGTGCTCGGCGTCGCCCCGGGTTGGAG
>Ga0302157_10001462_pt1 | contig 28990 bp, 30 predicted proteins | sample I_Bog_N3_3_FD_193502 | JGI IMG/M metagenome (GOLD analysis project Ga0302157, IMG submission 193502) | Peat permafrost microbial communities from Stordalen Mire near Abisko, Sweden - I_Bog_N3_3 | ecosystem: Environmental > Terrestrial > Soil > Wetlands > Peat | place: Sweden: Abisko, Stordalen...
GCCCGCAGGTCCAGCTGCTGGGCGACGGGAACGAAGTCGTTCGCGTCGGCGCCCAGCCCGTGCAGGATGATGATGCTGGCGTTCGGCGATTCGCCGGTGCGGAAGTCGAGGGTGTCTAGCGGCATGCCGTCAGCATACCGAAAACGCGGGCACGAGCGCCCGGCGACCGTTGCGAACGACCCTAGCGGATCGCGTGGGCACCCGGAAGCAGCTTGACCGCAGGCACGTCCGCGATCGGCAGCGCCTGCACATCCGAGTAGCCCGGCATCAGGTAGACGTACAAGTCGTGGTTGCCGGACCTGACCGTGAACTGGTAGCCGTCGATCACTTCGGCCTTGTCGCCGTCGCGCTGCACCAGCACATAGTCGCCGCGCGGCAGGATGCCCGGGACGTACCACCTGTTGCGATCGCGTATGCGGGCCACGCCCATGTTGATCAGCGGCTTCGCATCCGTCTGCCATCCCGGCGCGAACTGGTCGCTGGTGATGGGCGTGGACGACGCCGCGGCCGACGTGGCGGCCAGCAACGCCACCGCGGCGAGCGTGCCGAGCACGATGCGGGCGGCGTGGGTAGTCGCGTGAAGGTTCGTCATGATGAAACCTCGCTCTCGATTCACGGCACTGGCGAAAGGCGTGCCACCCCAATTGCAGCAATCCCCGTTCCGGGTGACGGCCAGCGGCTCTACTTTCGCCGAAATGTCCTGTCGTGTGGATTCTTTACGTCGGCTTACTCGACATCGAGAAAGCGGTCCAGCGCCGACCGCACGCTCGCCTCGTCGGCCGCCAGCGTCACCGGCGCGCCGACCAGCGCCGCGGCGCCTTCCTTCCTGAACCGGCCTACCCACGCGCCCGCGTCGCGCCCCTGCGCGAAGGCCGCGCTCTGCAACAGCAGCGTGTCGCCGCTGCCCACGAGCTTGAAGTAGAACTGGCCGTCGGCCTCGCGGTACTGCTTGAACGTGGCCAGCGGTGCCGCGGCGACCACCGGAGCCGGCGTCGCCGGCGCGGCGGCGAGCGGGCGGAAGCGGCGCAGCCCGACGGCCTCGCGCAGCGTCTGCAGGAACGGGGCGGCGATCGCACGCGCCTTCGCGGCGCCGACCAGCAATTGCTCCTCGATCAGTTCCGGGTGGGCCATGAAAGCTTCGTACCTGGCGCGCATCGGCGCGATCTCGCGCTCGATCACGTCATGCAGGCGCTTCTTGGCCTCGCCCCAGCCCAGGCCGGCCCGCAGTTCGGCGCGGAACGCGGCCCGCTCGTCGGCGGCGGCGAAGGCATCGAACAACGTCACCAGGTGCGCCCCGTCAGGGTCCTTGGGCTCGCCCGGCAGCTTCGAATCGGTGACCACGCGCGCGATCGCCGACGCGAGGCCCTTGGCACCGCCTTCGAACAGCGGAATCGCGTTGTCGTAGCTCTTGGACATCTTGCGGCCGTCCAGGCCCGGCAGCAGGTGCATGGCCTCCTCGGTGACGGCTTCCGGCAGCGTGAACAGCGGCTGGCCCTTGCCGAACAGGTGGTTGAAACGCTGTGCGATGTCGCGCGCCATCTCGATGTGCTGCACCTGGTCCTTGCCCACCGGCACCTGGTGCGCGTTGAACATCAGGATGTCGGCCGACATCAGCACCGGATAGCAGAACAGGCCCATGTTGATGCCGTCGTCCGGCTCGCCGCCGGCGTTCGCATCGGTGGCCGCCTTGTACGCATGGGCACGGTTCATCATGCCCTTGGGCGTGACGCAGGTGAGCAGCCAGTTCAGCTCCGGAATCTCGGGGATGTCGCTCTGGCGGTAGAACGTGACGCGCGCCGGATCGAGGCCGGCGGCGAGCCAGGTGGCGGCCAGCGCCAGGCGCGACTCCTCCACCCGATCCGGGTCGTCGCACTTCACCAGCGCGTGGTAGTCGGCCAGGAACAGGAAGCTCTCCACGTCCGCGCGCCGGCTGGCCGCGATGGCCGGACGGATCGCGCCGACATAGTTGCCGAGGTGCGGGGTGCCGGTGGTGGTGATGCCGGTGAGAACGCGAACTGTCATGGGGAGGCCGGGGGCAGGTGTGAAATTCGACTGTAACCGAGCCGGCTCCTGGCACGGCCGCGCGCCGCGCCGCGCTGCGGTCAGGGCGTTGCGCCCGACGCCGCAGCCGCCTTCTTGCGCTCCTTGAGCACCCCGTCCATGTCCTCGACCCGGTAGGCCAGCGGCGAGCACTTGCGATTGACCGCCAGCATGTCGTCGTTATAGGCGCTGCCGACGGTCTGCAACTCGCCGGCTTCCTGGTTCATCTGCTTCACGTGCACGTTGTGGTCGCTGACCAGCAGGTTGAACGCGTGAACGGCCGTGTCGCTGTCGTGATCGAGCTGGCCCTGCACTTCCAGCAGCCTGGCATTCTCGGCCTCGACCCGGTCGAACAACGCGTCGTGTGCCGCGTGGGCGGCGTCGATGTCGCGCAGGCGGGCCTTCAGCGCATCCTCCTGGGCCAGGCACTCGCGCAACTGGTCCCGCGTCGCCCATTGGCGCGGAGCAGGCTGCGACGCCGCGGGCTTGGCCACGTTGACGGTGGTGGCGCCGGCCGAGGCCGCCAGCAGGGTCCCCATGATCGCAAGAAACGGAGTTCGGATGGGATGCATGGCAGCCAGCGCGCGTGAAAGACGCTGGATTGTGCCCGGCCGGGGGCAGTGTCCGCTGCTCACGTTGTCCCGGAGGCCACCGGCGCCACGAGCCGGCGCCCACGCAGCCAGGCGACGACCTGGACCAGCACCAGCAGCGCACAGACCGCGATGAAGCCCGCCGCGATCGGCCGCGTGACGAACACCGTCAGGTCGCCGCGCGACAGCAACATCGCGCGCCGGAAGTTCTCTTCCAGCATCGGCCCGAGCACGAAGCCCAGCACGATGGGCGACAACGGAAATTCGAGCGCCAGCAGGATCGCGCCGATGATGCCGAACGCGGCGACGATCGCCACGTCGAACAGGTTGTTGCGCGTGCTGTAGACGCCCACCGCGATGAAGAAAAGCGCCGACGGAAACAGGAAGCGGTACGGCACCTGCAGCATGCGCACCCAGACGCCGATCAGCGGCACGTTGAGGATCACCAGCAGCACGTTGCCGATCCAGAAGCTGGCGACCAGGCCCCAGAAGATGTCCGGGTGGTCCGAGATCAATTGCGGCCCGGGCTGGATGCCCTTGATGATCAGCGCGCCCAGGATCAGCGCCATCACGGCGTCGCCGGGAATGCCCAGCGACATCGTCGGGATGAAGTCCACCTGCGTCTTCGAGTGCGACGCCGCCTCCGGCGCGGCCACGCCTTCGAGCGCGCCCTTGCCGAAGCGCTCGGGCGTCTTGCTCCACTTGCGCTCCAGCGCGTAGGCGATGAAGGTGGTGATGGTCGGGCCGGTGCCGGGCAAAGCGCCGAACAGCGTGCCGACGCCGGTGCCGCGCACCATCGGCCAGAACGATTGGCGGATCTCGGCCAGGCTGGGGCGCATGTCGCGCATGCGCACCTTGGCGTGCGACGGATTGACCGTGGTGCGGTTGACGCTCACCAGGAAGTCGGCGATGCCGAACAGGCCCATCGTCAGGCCGCCCAGTTCCACGCCATCGAGCAGTTCGGTGATGCCCAGCGTGAAGCGCGACGTGCCGCTGATCGCATCGGTGCCGACCGTGCCGCACAGCAAGCCGAAGATCGTCATCGCGACGCCCTTCAGCGGCGAGCCGCGCGCCATCGTCGCGCCGGCCAGCAGGCCCAGCAGCATGATGGCGCAGATGTCCGCCGGGCCGAAGCTGCCGGCCGCGCGCACCAGCAGCGGCGACAGGAAGATCATCACGACGATGCCCACCGACGCCGCGAAGAACGACGCCATCATCGTGATGCCCAGCGCCGTGCCGCCCTTGCCCTGGCGCGTCAGCGGATAGCCGTCGAGGCAGGTCACCGCGTGCGGGGGATGGCTCGGCAGGTTCAGCAGGATCGCGCCGATGGCACCGCCGTACTGCGAGCCGTAGAAGATGCCGGCCAGCATCAGGATCGCCGGCACCGGCGCGATGACGTAGGTCAGCGGCAGCAGCATCGAGATCGTCGACAGCGGCCCCATGCCGGGCAGCACGCCGATCAGGTTGCCGATCAGCACGCCGAACACCGACCACATCAGGTTGTCCGGCTGCAGCGCCACGCTGAAGCCGTACATCAGTTGCATCAGGCTGTCATGCATGTCGCCTCACCACGTGAACAAGGGCAGCAACAGGTGCAGCCCGTAGTGGAAGACGACCACGCCCAACACCGTCATCAGCGCGGCCAGACCCGCCGCGGCACGAACGCTGTTGCCGCGATCGCCCAGCGCCGCGACGAACACCGAGACGAACGAGGCCGGCACGAAGCCGCCATGCTGGCCCAGCACGACGAACGACAGCACGCCGGCGATGATGCACAGCCAGCCGCGCCACTGCACCACCGGGCCGGCGAGATGCGCCGTCTCGGCCGCGGACTCGGCCGGCGCCGAAGCCGCACGCGGCGCCGTCATCAGCAGCGCAACGCCAACCAGGGCCATCAGTACGCCCAGCACCGCCGGAAAGAAGCCCGAGCCCATCTGGCGCAAGGTGCCCATGCCGTAGCCGACGCCGGCGATGACGACGGCCGCGCCCGTAGCGACGAGCATCGCGCCGCCGACGTGATCCCTGGTCAACTTGTTCATGGCCGCCACTCTACCGTCTGCGCGCCGTGACAATGCGGTGCGAGAACAACGGGAGAGCCACATGGGCATCGAGATCGAACGCAAGTTCCTGGTGGTCGGCGACGACTGGCGCCAGGCGCCCGCCGTGCCGTACGCCCAGGGCTACCTGAACCGCGACAAGCAGCGCACGGTGCGCGTGCGCGTCGTGCAGGACAAGGCCTGGCTGACCGTCAAGGGCGCCAGCCACGGCGCGACACGCGCGGAGTTCGAGTACGCGATTCCCGTGGCCGAGGCCGAGCAGTTGCTGGCGTTGTGCGACGGCCCGCTCGTGCGCAAGCTGCGCCGCGTCGTCGAGCATGCGGGCGCCACCTGGGAGATCGACGAGTTCCAGGGCGACAACGCCGGGCTGGTCGTCGCCGAGATCGAACTGGCCTCGGAGGACCAGGCGTTCGAGGCGCCGCCGTGGCTGGGCACCGAGGTGACGCATGACGCGCGCTACTTCAATTCCAACCTCGCGGCGGCGCCCTTCAGCACCTGGCCGGAGTCGCGCACGCGGGTGTGACGCGCCGCATGCGCGCGGGCGCGACCGCCATTCGTGTGATGATGGGCGGCTGTGCGCACCCGACGGTCATCCCGGCCGCGACCTCCGGCGACGCCGCTGACCTGTTCCAGGCAGCCCGCGCCCGGCCCGCACGAACCACAAGAACATTGCCGAGAACGGACTACTCAACATGGCTACCTCCCCCGACATCACCAGCATGGCGCTGTTCTGCGACTTCGAGAACGTCGCGCTCGGCGTGCGCGACACGCAGCACGAGAAGTTCGACATCAAGCTCGTGCTCGAACGCCTGCTGCTCAAGGGCAGCATCGTCGTGAAGAAGGCGTATTGCGACTGGGAGCGCTACAAGGGCTTCAAGTCGACGATGCACGAGGCCAACTTCGAACTGATCGAGATCCCGCACGTGCGCCAGTCGGGCAAGAACTCGGCCGACATCCGCCTCGTCGTCGATGCGCTGGACCTCTGCTACACCAAGGCCCACGTCAACACCTTCGTGATCATCAGCGGCGACTCCGACTTCTCGCCGCTGGTCTCCAAGCTGCGCGAGAACAACAAGCAGGTGATCGGCGTCGGCGTCAAGCAATCGACCTCCGACCTGCTCACGGCCAACTGCGACGAGTTCATCTTCTATGACGACTTGGTGCGCGAAAGCGGCCGCCAGTCCAGCAGGCGCGAGGCCCGCCCGGCGCCCCCCGCGAATCGCCGCCCTGCCGCTCCCTCCGCGAACCCCGAGGAGAGCAGCCGTCGCGAGGAGGCCGAAGCGCGCCGTACCAAGGGCGTCGAGATGGCCCTGCAGACCTTCGAAGCGCTGTATTCCGAGCGCGGCGACGGCGGCAAGATCTGGGCGTCGGTGCTCAAGGAAGCCATCAAGCGCCGCAAGCCCGATTTCAGCGAGTCGTACTACGGTTTCCGCAGCTTCGGCGGCCTGCTCGAGGAGATGCAGGCGCGCGGGTTCCTGGAGATGGGCCGCGACGAGAAGTCCAACGCCTTCGTGTTCCGCAGCAGCGGATCGGCAGCCTCGCAAGGCGCATCGACCGGCCAGGATCACGCCGCCGCCGCCCCGGCGGCGCCCGAAGTGCTGCCGGTGACCCATCGCGTCGGCGAGGCCGAGCCGCGCGGTCGCGGCCCGCGTTCGCGCGGCGGCCGTCGCAACGCCCCCGAGCGTCATGACTTCGAGCCGCCCTTGACGGTGGAGGCGGCCCAGGCGTCGCTGCCCTACGCCGCCGAGGAAGACGACGACGCAGCCGAACGTTTCGCCGATGCCGCCCGTCAATCGCAGGCGGCACGCACCGTGATTCCGGCGAGCGAGCCGGCGCCGGACGAAGACACCTACGTCTCCGAGGCCGCAGTCGAGACGGCGTCGCCGCGCGAAGGCAATCCGCGCCGCGGCAATCGCGGCGGACGCGGTGGGCGGGGCAACGCCGCGCGCCAGAACGCCGGACAGGCGCCGGCGGCCGAGCGCGCAGTCGAAGCGCCGGTGGTTGCGCCCGCGCCGGCACCTGCACCGATCGCCGCCGAAGCCCCGGCCCCGGTTGCCTTGCCGAAGGCGCCGCGCCCGCGCAAGACAGCGGCGGCAAAGATGCCAGCCGCGGCGGCCCCGAAGAAGCCGGTGGCCAAGAAGGCCGCGCCGCGTCCCGCGCGCAAGACCAAGGCGTCCGACGAGGCTTGAGCAGGTACGAACGTCACGACAGGACGTTCGAGCGCTCAGGCGCCCTTCGTCGGGCGGCCAGGCTGCATGCACCGCCCCAACTGGACGGAACCCGAGCTCAGGGCGCGGGCGACGCCGCGCATCGTGGCGTCATTGAACGCGATGCCGCTGGGGCTGCCCAGGAAGTCGGCATAGCGCTGCAATTCGTCGTCGGAGAGCGCGCCATAGGTGAACGCGTAGGCGTCGAGCGAGATCTCCGCGTAGTGCCCCACGATCTGGGGCCGCCGGCTCTCCAGCTGGGCCTTGATCTGGGACGTCGAATTGCCTTGCGCCGACGCATTGACGCTGGCCATGCCTTGCTCCACCGCGAGCGTCATCTCGATCACCGTGTCGGTCATCATCTCGACGGAACGCGACTTCGTGACGATGGCCTGCAACGCGGCCTTGCGCGCGTCGTCGGCCTTGGCCAGTTCCTCGGCTCCGCGCCGCACGCGCTCCTGCGGATCCGGGACCAGTTCCGACGAGTCGTGCTCGGCCAGCGCGATCTGGTGGCCGACGGCGCTGTCGTACCAGGCCTTCAGCACGGGCACATCGGTGGCTTGCAGGCCGCCGGCCACCGCATCGATGGCCGTCTTGCGCAGGCCTTCCGTCGCATAGGCCGACTGTGCGCAGCCCAGCAGCTTCGCCTGCTGCTCGGCGGTCACCTTTCCGGCGCTCTTCGCCGCGGCGGCGGACATGCCCTCGCCGACTTGCGAGCCCAGCGAATCCAGTTGGGCCCACAGGCCCGATTTCTTGGCCAGATCCTGGGCCGCGTCGGGGCTGATGCCCGCGATCGCCGCGGTCTGCGCGCCCAGCAGCACGAGGGCGGCTCCCAGCATCTTGTGCGATCCATTCATGGCTTGTTCCTTGTCGATACAAAATAGGCGAGGCCGAGTATAGGGAGCGTTCATGAAGCAGACCGCCGCGTCGACTCGTCCAGCAGTTCCGGGCATCGATGAAGACGAACGACTTCGAATCGGTCGCAGGCGCCCCGGCGCCACTTCATGCTCGAGTGGTCGCGGAGATGGCGCAACGCCTGTCAGCGCTCCTTCACGACACCTCGATAGAGCAGGAAGGTCGCGAACAGGCCGCACGCGGCGGCGCCGCTCATCCAGTACCCCGGCGCGGCGTGGTCGCCGGTCACCTTGATGAGCCACGTCGACACCAGCGGCGTGAAGCCGCCGAAGATCGCGGTGGCGAGCGCATACGCGAGCGAGAAGCCGACGGTGCGCACGTGCGGCGGCATCACTTCGGTGAGCGCGACCACCGCCGCTCCGTTGTAGCTCGCGTAGAGGAACGACAGCCACAGCTCGGTGGCCAGCATGCGGTCGAACGAGGGCGCAGCGACGAGCCATGACAGCACCGGATAGGCTGTCAGCAACGTCAGTACCGTGAAGGTGACGAGCAGCGGCCAGCGCCCGACGCGATCGGACAGCGCGCCCATCACCGGCAGCAGGATGAAGTTCGACAGCCCGACGCAGAACGTGACCAGCAGCGCGTCGGTGGCGCTCAGCTTGAGCACGGACTTGCCGAACGTCGGCGTGTACACGGTGATCAGGTAGAACGAGACGGTGGTCATCACGACCATCATCATCCCCGCGACGATCAACGGCCAGTTGCGCGCCATCGAGTGCAGGATCTGCGTGAACGTGGGGCGCACCTTGCGTGCGAGGAACTCCTCGGTCTCGAGCAGCGAGCGCCGGATGTAGAAGACGAAGGGCAGGATCATGCAGCCGACGAAGAAAGGAATGCGCCAGCCCCAGTCGTCGATGACCGCGGGCGACAGCCATCCGTTGATCGCGTAGCCGAGCGCGGCGGCCACCATGATGGCGGCCTGCTGGCTGGCCGACTGCCAGCTCACGTAGAAGCCCTTGTGGCCCGGCGTGGCCATCTCCGACAGGTAGACCGATACGCCGCCGAGCTCGACGCCCGCCGAGAAGCCCTGCAACAGGCGGCCGATGACGACGAGCAGCGGCGCGAACACGCCGATCGTCGCGTAACCCGGCACGAACGCGATCAGCACCGTCCCGCAGGCCATCAGCGCGAGCGTCAGGATCAGGCCGCGGCGGCGGCCGATCCGGTCGATGTAGGAGCCCAGGATCACCGCACCCAACGGCCGCATCAGGAATCCGGCGCCGAAGGTGATGAACGTCAGCATCAGCGACATGTAGGCGCTCTTGCCCGGGAAGAACGCGTTGGCGATGTCCGTGGCGTAGAAGCCGTACAGGAAGAAGTCGAACATCTCCAGGAAGTTGCCGCTGGTGACGCGCAGCACGGTGCCGATCTTCGAGGGCACGCGGGCCGGGTTCGCCGGGGAACTCGACGGTTCCGTCACAAGAGTGGTCATGCGTCGTCCTGCAGGAAAATGGATCAACTCTAGTGCATATCCGGCGCCGGCGCCGCCATCGGCATCGGCGCGGCCTCGTCGGCCGCGTGGAGAACTCATGGAAGACGGCTCTCGGCAACATGGCGCAGCCAGGTCGCGTATGTGCGCGGACGCACAGACAGCGGACACCCGCCCGAACTAGCGTCCCCGAGTGCCCGCCGAACTCCGGCGCGCGCACCTCACCGGACACTGCATGGCCCATATCGACATCATCGAATACCAGGACGCCTCCGAGGAGATGCGCGCGCTCTATGTCGATTTCCAGCGCCGGATGGGGTTTCCCGCCGCGCCCAACTTCATCAAGACCCAGGGACATTCGTACGCCGCCGCCAGCGGCACCTGGGGCCTTCTGCAGAACGTGCTCGCAGGCGGCGCGTTGCCGCGCACGCTCAAGGAAATGCTGATGGTGGCGATCTCCACCGACCGCAAGTGCCGCTATTGCGAGGCCGCGCACCTGGCCTGTTGCCGCATGCTGGGCATCGACGGCGACTCGCTCGCGCAACTGACCTCCGACGTCGACAATCTCGATCCGCCCAAGGTGCGCGAGATCATCAAGTTCGGCGTCAAGTGCGCGCGGGATCCGCAAAGCCTGTCCGCGGAGGACTTCGCGGGCCTCAAGGAACACGGCGTGCGCCAGGCCGAGATCATGGAGCTGATCGCGATGGCCGCGCTGGCCGTGTACGCGAACATCCTCGCGGACGCGACGGGGATGGAAGCGGACGAGATGTTCAGCCAGTTCTGAGACCATGGACCACCTCAAGGAAGTCGCGCGTCTCAACCTGGTGCTGGAACTGGTCTCCGAGTGCGCGGGCTTGGCGGGCGTGCCGGCTGTCGCGCGCGCGATCGGCGCGCGCCTGCACTGGATCGTCGAATTCCAGCGCTGCACGCTGGCGCTCAGGAGCGGAGGCGAGTTGCTGTGGTGCGTGATGGAGGAGGGCGGCCAGGCGATCGCGCCACTCGCCGCCGCGGAAACGCCGACCGCACGAAGCGCGCTGATGGAGACCGCCATGTCCACCGGTGCCCCTGTGTTCGAAGGCGTGCCGATGCACGTCGTCGCCTATCCGCTCGGCGAGCCCGGCCAGCGCCTGGGCGCGCTGTGCGTCGAGCGGCGAACCGCCGCCTACACCCATCGCGACCTGCGCCTCGTCCACCACATCTGCACCAGCCTCGGCGTCGTGCTCGACCGCCTGGCACAACAGGACCTCGTCGACACGCAGCGGCGCGGTGCGCGCGAACTGGCGACCCTCGCCGAACGCGACCGATCCGATCGCGCCGACGCCGCCACGCATGCCAACGACGCGTTCCTGGCAATGCTCGGGCACGAACTGCGCAATCCCCTGGCGCCGATACTGGCCGCGGCAGAACTGCTGCGCCGCAAGTCGCAAGACGGGCCGATCCCGGAAGTCGAGATCATCGAACGCCAGACCCGCCATCTCGATCGGCTCGTGTCGGATCTGCTCGACGTCTCCCGCGTCACGACCGGCAAGGTGAGCCTGTTGCGCACGACGCTGGATCTTGCCGCGGTGGTCGCGAAGGCCGTGGAGATGGCCCGACCGTCGATGGAACGCAAAGGCCAGACGCTGTCGGTGGATCTGCCGATGACGCCGCTCATCATCGACGGTGACGAGACGCGTCTGTGTCAGGTCATCTCCAACCTTCTCAACAACGCATCGATCTACAGCCCCGCGCGCTCGCGCGTCAAGCTCAAGGCCGAACCGCTCGCAGGCGAGGCCATGGTCTCGGTCTCCGACGAAGGCATCGGCATTCCGATCGACATGCTCGAGAGCATCTTCGAGATGTTCGTGCAGGGCGGACGCAGCAAGGAACTCGCCCCCGCCGGACTCGGCCTGGGCCTGGGCGTCGCGCGTTCGCTCGTCGAGTTGCACGGCGGCCGCATCCACGCCTCGAGTGCCGGAGAAGGCTACGGCAGCCGATTCACCGTCTGGTTGCCGGCACTGGCGCCGGGCGCCATCACCGATGCCCCGGCGCCCCGTCGTCACGGCGCCCTGCCCGGCACGGGCGGTCCCGCGCGACGCGTGCTGCTGGTCGACGACAACGTGGACGCAGCCGACATGATGGGGGCGCTTGCACGCGCCGCGGGCCACGACGTCGAGATCGCCTACGGCCCCGAGCAGGCGCTCGTGCTCGCCGATGCCTTCAGGCCGGAGGTCGCCGTGCTGGACATCGGGCTGCCCGTGATGGACGGCTACCAGCTGGCCCTCGCGGTACGCGCGCGCCTGGGCGACGCGCCGCTGACGCTGATCGCCTTGTCCGGCTATGGCCAGGAACGCGATCGAGAGCGATCGCGCGCGCACGGCTTCACCGCCCACCTGGTCAAGCCCGCCGCAGTGTCGGAACTGCTGGAGCTCATCGCACGGGCGGGGACGGCGGTCAACGTCGCGTGAAACGCCTGGCGCGAGCGTGAGCGCGACTCAGCGCGCTGCCGGTCCGGCCCCGAGCTCGGCGACCTCGAGTTCCAGCCGCTTGCGCGCGGAGATATCCTGCGCAATGACCGCGAACTGTCCCTGCGCCGGCCGATAGGCCACGATGTCCCACCAGCGCCCCGACGCCGCGCGCTGCTCGAAACGCGTCGGCTCGCCGGTGAGCGCCACGCGGCCGAAGCGGCCGATCCAGTCTGCGGGGTCGTCGACGATGTCCGGGAACACGTCGGTCACGCGCGCGCCCACGGCCGTCGACGCATCGATGCCCAGCATCTCGCTGAAGGCCACGTTCATCGCCAGGAAGCGGTAGTTCACCGGCGTGCCGGCCTCGTCCACTTCGATCGCGTGCAGCGCGTGGCCGCTGGGCAAGTGATCGAACAGCAGCCGGTAGCGTTGCTCGCTGTTGCGCTGGCGCAGTTCCAGCGACTTCATGCCGGTGATGTCGATCCACGTGCCGTAGAAGCCGTCCGCATGCCCCTCGAACGGCTGGGCCGGCACCAGCGTCACGCGCAACTGGAGCAGACCCGACGTGGTGAGCATCGCCCACTCGAACTCCTGGCGCCGGCCGCCGAGCACGGCCTCGATGCGCGGTTGCAGCGTGGCGTAACCCACGGCGTCGATCTTCGAGACGATCTCCCGCAACGGTTGGCCGATCAGGCGGTCGGTAGGCAGCCCCACGGCGGCCTGGAAGTCGCGGTTCACGAACCGCGTGACGGCGTCGCGATCCCAGTAGCCGACCAATGCGGGCGTGTTGTCGACCACCGCATCGAGGTGCGCATGCGTGCGGCCGAGCTCCGCTTCGAGCCGTCTCGTCGCGGTCACGTCCTCGAGCACGGCCAGTGAGCGCGCGGGGGAGCCGTTGTCTTCGCGCTCCAGCGTGGCCGACAGCAGCACGTCGATCGCCGTGCCGTCGCGCCGCACGAACTGGTACTCGATGCGGTCGCAGCGCCCGTCGCGGAAGAACGCCGGCAACACGACATCGCGCGCGTACGCCTGCGACGCAGGCGTGAGGAAATCCGACGAGGGACGGCCGATCACTTCGTGGCGTTCGTAGCCCATCAACGCGAGCCAGCGGTCGCTCACGTCGAGGAGGCGGCCGTCCGACCCGATCGAGTGCAGGATCGCGGGCGTGGCCTCGTACAGGCGGCGCACGCGCAACTCGCTCTCGGCCAGCTGGCTGGTGGTGGTGAGCAGTTGGCGCCGCTGCGTCAGCATCGCGCCGACGATGGCAGCCAGGCTTTGCAGCATCGTGCGCTGGCGTTCGTCCAGGTGGCGCGGCGACCGGTCGATCACGCACACCGTGCCGATGCGCTCGCCGCCGGCCAGCACGATGGGAGCGCCGGCGTAGAAGCGGATACCAGGGTCGCCGATGACGAGCGGATTGGCCGCGAAGCGGGCGTCGAGCGTCGCGTCAGCCACCTCGAACAAGGCCGAATCGCGAATGGCGTGGTCGCAGAAGGCGACGTCGCGCGGCGTCTCGTCGACGCCGGGCAGGCCCACGTTGGCCTTGAACCATTGTCGTTGCGAATCGATCAGCGAGATCAACGCGATCGGCACGCCGCACAACTGCGCGGCGGTGCGCGTGATCGTGTCGAACACCAGCTCGGGCAGGCTGTCGAGCACGCCCAGCTCGTGCAGCGCCGTCAGGCGCCTGGCTTCGTCGACGGGCGTCGATCGGTTCATGGGACAAGCCCGACGGCCGCGGCGTCGATGCGATGCAGCGGCGCCGGGTCGATGGCACGCAGCACGTCGATGGCGCCGCGGGCGCCGCCGTTGCGCAAGGTCCAGCGCACCTCGCTCTGCATGGTAGTCACCAGGGACTGGTCGAGCCGCAAGCGGTAGTCCTGGTTCTCCATGATGGTGGCCGCCAGCACGGGCGACAGGTGCAGGCGTTCGGCCAGCAGCGCACGCGCCGCCTCGGGTTCGGCGTGGATGAATTTTTGAGCCCGCACGAGGGCGCGCAGCAGGCGTGCGATGTCGGCGTCACGCCGTTCGAGCGTGGCATGCGCACTCACCAGGTTGAAGTGCTGCGTATACACGCGCGGGCTCACGAACGCGACGGCGTCGCCGCCGAGCGCCAGCGCCGCGGTCGACGCGAACGGCTCCCAGATCGCGATGGCGTCGACGCTGCGGGCCTCGAGCGCTTTCACCAGCTTGTCGGGCGCCAGCGCGACGATGGTCACGCTGTCCGGATCGATGTCGTTGAACACCAGCCAGTTGTCAAGGAAGTACTGCGCCGAACTGCCCGGCACCGTGCCGATGCGCTTGCCTTGCATCTGCGGCGCCTCCGCGATCTTCGCGCTGCGGCGCGCCACCAGCCTGATCTGGGTCGACGAGGCGTCGATCGTGGCGAAGATCTGCAGGTCGCGATGCGCGGTACTGCCTGTCGCGACGACCAGTTCGGCGGCCGTCGCCACGTCGACGCTGCCGTCGGCGAGCCACTGGTAGCATTCGCGCCCGCTGGCGCATTCACGCAGCCGCAGGTCCAGCGACTCGTCCTTGAAAAAGCCACGCGACTCGGCCACGTAGATCGGCAGCGACACCGGGCCCGAGGACACCGCCAGGGTCAGCGGCGCCGCCTGCGCCCGATGCGCGAACATCAGCAGCGCACTGCCCCAGACGAGCATCCACGCCAGGGCCCATGCCGCGCCGACAAGGGCCCGCCGCGCGGCGGCCAGGCGTGAGTGCACAGGCGCGCGCGCGCTCATGAGGCGACCTCCGCCTTGCGGGCTGCGGCGGGAGCGCACTTCGGAACGGCCGGGCGGGCGCTCATGCAGAACTCTTCTCGGCCACCAGCACGTCGTCGACCATCACGCGCCATGTGTTGCGGCCGGCCGCCTTGGCAGCATAGAGCGCTGCATCGGCGCGGCCGATCATGGCCTCGACCGTAGCCGCGTCGGCCGCAACGATCTCGCGGCGGAACGCGATGCCGATGCTGGTGGTCATCGTCAACGTCCGGCCTTCGACCTCGAGCGGGCGCGTGACGCCGGCGACGATCTTGCGCGCCAGGACCTGCGCTTCTTCTTCGTTGTCGAGCCCTTCCAGGATGATGACGAACTCGTCACCGCCCAGGCGCGCCACGGTGTCGGTGGTACGTACGCTCTTGCGCAGGCGCTGCGCGAAGGCTTTCAGCACCTCGTCGCCGGCCGCATGGCCCAGGCTGTCGTTGATGCGCTTGAAGTGATCGATGTCCAGGTACATCAGCGCGAGGCCGGACAAGGCACGCCGCGCGCGCGACAGCGCGAGCGGCATCGCCTCGTTGAACTGGTAGCGGTTGGCCAGGCCGGTGAGCGCGTCGGAGCGCGCCAGCAGGCCCAGTTGGCGTTCGACCTTCTTCAGCGCCGACACGTCGGTGGCCAGCCCGTACAGGCCGGCGACGCGGCCGTCGGATTCGATGTCGGGAATGTAGGCGTAGTGCAGGATGCGCGTGACGTCGCCGCTGGTGGTCTCGGCCTCGAACGTGACCCGCTTGCCCGTCAGGCCCTGCTCGATGGCCTCGCGCCGGCGCTCGTACGCAACCGGCTGCATGATGTCGCCGATGCGCTGGCCGATCACCTCTTCGGCGCGGCGGCACAACCATTCCAGGCCGGTACGGTTGACGAAGCGGTAGCGCTGCTCCGCGTCGAGGTAGGTGATGGCCACCGGCAGGTTGTCGGTGATCGCGCGCAACTGACCCTCGACCTTCGCGCGCCGCGTCTCGGCCTCTTTCAAAGCGGTGACGTCGAAGGTCATCAGGTAGTAGCCGCGCTGCGCACCGCCGTCGCTGCGGTCGGGAATCAGGTGGGCCTGGAAATGCGCCTCGCGTCCGGCAAAGGCCACCTTGCCCTCGAGGCGCGCGCGCCGGCCTTGCAGCGCCTCGCGCACATAGGGCGCGTGTTGCGCGTAGATCGTCTCGCCGAGCGCGGCGCGCATGCTCAAGCCGGGGATGTCGGCACGGCTGACGCCCAGCGAGCGCAGCCCGGCATCGTTCGAGAACAGGCAGGTCTCGTCCATGTCGAAGTAGCCCACCATCGCGGGAATCGCGTTGGTGAGGTCGGCCATGCGCTGTTCACTGCGCGTCATCTCGATCTCGGCCGCGCGACGTTCGGTGATGTCCACCGCCAGCGTGTAGCAGCCGCGCACGAAGCCCGTCGCGTCGACGTCCGGGATGTATTCGACCTGAAGGTGGCGCTCGATGCCCTCGCGGCTGTAGCTGCGAGCCCATTGCACGCGATCGCCTGCCAACGCCTTGTCGAGGTGGCCCTTCATCTCGCCATAGACCGATTCGCCCAGCACCTCGGACACGTGGCGGCCCACCATGCTGAACGGATCGTGCCCCAGCCACTCGCGGTACTTCTCGTTGGCGAAGCGGTACTGGAGTTCGGGATCGACGTAGCCCACCAGCGCGGGCAGGTTGTCCGTGATGTCGCGCAGTTGCTGTTCCGAGCGATCGCGTTGCCGGTCGCTGGCTATCAATGCCGCCGTCATCGCGTCGAACTCGCGCGACAGGTCGCCGAACTCGTCCTGCGTCGTGTTGTCCAGCCGGAACGTCATGTCGCCCCGGCGGATGGCCGCGGCGGCCTGGTCGAGGCGGTGCATCGGCAGCAGTACGCGGCGCAGCACCACCCCGCCGCTGGCCAGCAGCATCAGCAGCATCACGCAAGGCACCGAGAACGCGATCCACCGGAATTCGTTCTCGGCGGCGCGACGCTGGACCACCGCATCCTGAAACCACTGATACGCGTAGTCGCTCATGGACTGCGTGTTGGTCAGCAGCTGGTCGAGCAGCGCCTCCTTGCGGCGGCCCGTGAAGCCGTCGTCGCCGGCGGGCAACTCCTCGAGCCGGGAAAACAGCGCGGGCAGCGCCTGCGTGACGTCGCGCAGTTCGACCAGCGCCGGGTTGCTGCCCTCCTGGCGGTCATCCGCCAGCGCGGCGGCGATCGCCGCATGGCGCACGCGCCACTGTTCGGCCGCGCGCGGCTCCGCGTAGCGCGCGTACTCCTGCGTGAGCGCGAGCAGGCCCGCGACCTCATGCTCGGTCACCTGAGCGCGCGCCTGCGCGTCGCCGGCCGCATCCTCGCGCCGCCCGGCCGCGAACACGATCGCCGCGGCGAGGATGCCGGTGCAGACCGAGGCCGTGACAAAAGCGAGGAGCTGGTTGCGAATTCGCATGGAACCTAAGCGCCCGTCCCGACCGCATCCGGCTTGACGGATTTCAAGGGTCCCGAATGGATCAGCGTCAACACGTTCGGCCGCGCCCCCTCGGGGACATGGCCTTCGCGCTGCGCCCAGCGCATTTCGCCTTCCATCGTCGTCAGCAGCGCCTGGTCGAGCGACAGCCGGAAGCCGAGACCGCCCCACACCCAGTCGACGAAATGCTGGTCGAGCTTCAATTGATCGCGCAGGATGGCCTGCGCCTCGGCAGGATTGGCCTGGATGAACTGCTCGGCGCGATCGATCGCGTGCAGCAGCCGAGCGAGCGCGACGTCGTGTTGGCCGACACGCGATCGGCGACCCACGAGGTCGTAGCTCTCGATGTAGCCACCGGTCAACGGCAGTCGCAGGCCGACAGCGTCGGCGCCGTGCATCGCGGCGTAGCCGAACGGCTCCCAGACGGCGATGGCGTCGATGCGCCCGGATTGCAGCGCCGCCACCGTCTCCTCGGCCTGCAGCGGCACCATCGTGACGTGGCGCGGATCGACGCCCACCGCCAGCAGGTGGGTTTCGAGCAGGTACTGCGCCGCGGTGCCGGCGATCACGCCGACCTTGCGGCCGTCGAGCTGCTCGCCGCGCGTGACGCCGCTCGCCTTGCGGGCGATCAGCTTCAGGTTGTCGGTGGCATGCGCCATGGTCGCGACGATGGCCACGTCGCCGTGCGCGAAGGCCTGCAGCACGATGGGCATCTCCGACGTGGTGGCCAGGTCGACCTTGTCGTCGAGCACCTGGCGCAGGCAGCGGGTGCCGCCGACGCAGTCTGAGATCACCACGTCGACGTGCTCATCGGCGAAGAAGCCGAGTCGCTGCGCCACGTACAACGGCAACGACACCGGCGCGCGCGTGGCGGCGATGCGCAGCGTGTCGGCCGCGGCAGCAGGCGGCATCAGCCAGCCCGACGCCGCCATGACCAGCGTCGCCATGGCGCCGCGCGGCGTGGCGCAACGCAGCGTCGGCTTGGCTGGGGCAAAAGGGATCATGGTCTCTTCGTGAATCGGCGTGGTGGCTCAGGCGCGCGCGGACGACTCGACGTATGCGTCCACCGACCGACTTCGCGAGCATCCCGTATCCCGGGCCGCAGCGATAGCGCGAAAAGACGAGGAAAGGGCCTGCATGTCGGCGTCGAGGACGCCGACCAGGCCAGGGCCAGGGCCAGGGATCAGTTCTGGGAAGAGTGCGCCACGTAGAGCGTCACGGCACGCCCGCCGCGGAACTCGATCACGGTCGAGCTGATCATCGTCAAATTGCCGCTCTGGCCCTGGAACAGGCTGGAAAAATGGGCGCCGGCCTTAGCCGGTATGCCCAATGACTTGCGCAGCTCTCCGCTCAAGCTGCCCAACCACAGGCCGTCGTCGAAGCGCACCGGCATGAATCTGGCCGGCAGTTCCGGGCACTGCGCGCTGGCGGGAACGCCGCCGGCCAGGTCGGCGGCGACGACGGCGTCGATACGGCCGCGCGACAGCTCGCTGGACGTGAGCCACAGCCGTTGCGCTGGCGAGGTACCGGACAGCGTGTAACAGAGCCAGTCCAGCGCCTCGGTGCCGCTGCCGTGGCGCAGGCTGACGCCGGCGCCGATGGCCAGCCGGGTGTCGGCCAGCGTGGAGCCGTCGAGCGTGATGCGCAGGGCCCCCATCAGCAGCGGGCGAACCGGGTCGGCCGTCAAGGCCACAGGGGAATCCTTGAGCGCGGGCCACGGCGGCGGCGCCGGGTCGGTTTCTGCGGCACGTGGCGCGCCGTGCCAGGACGCGGCGGCGGTGCCGACGAGGAGCAGCGCGAACAGCCGGGAAGGCGAGCGGATCTGCATGGTCTGAAAAGTCTCCGGAATCGTTTGTCTGCCACGGACGCCTCTGCGTGCGTCCGGCGCGGGCCCTGCCCGCCTTGCTGTCGCGTAGTCTCACATGGACGAGCGCGCTTGTCTTCCTGCGCCCGCCTCCACGCCTTGCGACGGTTCGATCGTGCTGCATTTCGGCGGCGCGCGAGTGACTTGGCGAGCCATTCAGCGGTCATTTCGCACGCTCGCGGACTCTGGCTGACCTTGGTACGGGGGCGTGGCCGGTCGGCCGCAGCGGCAGCGTGGTGCCCCACAAAAACTTTACGTCAGCCCGCTGACGCCGCACAGAGTCGCACTGCGGCGCAAGGTCAGCGCCCATTTGCTAGATTCGCGACTCAACCACGGGCGGAAAGACGATGATCGACAAGATCGTTGAAAGCACGGCAGCGGCCCTTGCCGACGTCCAGGACGGCGCAACGGTGATGATCGGCGGCTTCGGCACCGCCGGCCTGCCCGATGAACTGATCGCCGCCCTGATGGACCAGGGCGCGCGCGACCTGGTGGTGGTCAACAACAACGCCGGCAACGGCGACACCGGCCTGGCCGCGCTGCTCGCGGCGGGCCGCGTGCGCAAGATCATCTGCAGCTTCCCGCGCCAGGTCGATTCGCACCATTTCGACCGCCTGTACCGCGAAGGCCGGATCGAGCTCGAACTGGTGCCGCAAGGCAACCTCGCAGAGCGCATCCGCGCCGCCGGTGCCGGCATCGGCGCATTCTTCACGCCCACCGGCTATGGCACCGTCCTGGCCGAGGGCAAGGAAACGCGCGAGATCGGCGGCCGGATGCAGGTGCTCGAATACGCCATCCACGCCGACGTGGCGCTGATCAAGGCCGAACGCGGCGACCGCTGGGGCAACCTCACCTATCGCATGACCGCGCGCAACTTCGGCCCCATCATGGCGATGGCCGCCAAATGCACCGTCGCCACGGTCCACGAGGTGGTGGAACTCGGCGCACTCGATCCCGAGGCCGTCGTCACGCCAGGCCTGTTCGTGCAGCGCGTGGTGCTCGTCCCTCGCACCGCCACGCGCGGCGCCGGCTTCAAGGCAGCATGACATGAACACTCCCCTTCCCCGCTGGACCCGCGACCAGATGGCCGCCCGCGTGGCTCGAGACATCGTGGACGGCAGCGTCGTCAACCTGGGCATCGGCTTGCCGACGCTGATCGCCAACCACCTGCCCGTGGGCCGCGAGGTGATCCTGCAAAGCGAGAACGGCATCATCGGCATGGGCCCGGCGCCCGCGCCCGGCCACGAGGACTACGACCTCACCAACGCCGGCAAGCAGCCCGTCACCCTGCTGCCCGGCGGCTCCTACTTCCATCACGCCGACAGCTTCGCGATGATGCGCGGCGGCCATCTGGACATCTGCGTGCTGGGTGCATTCCAGGTGTCGGCGCACGGCGACCTGGCCAACTGGCACACCGGCGCCGAAGGCGCCATCCCCGCCGTCGGCGGCGCGATGGACCTGGCGATCGGCGCCAAGCGCACCTTGGTGATGATGGAGCACCTCACCAAGAGCGGCGAGAGCAAGCTGGTCGAGCGCTGCACCTACCCGCTGACCGGCCTGACCTGCGTGAGCCGGGTCTACACCGACCTGGCCGTGATCGACGTCGGGCCGACGGGCGCGACGGTGGTCGACATGGTCGAGGGACTCGCCTTCGAGCAGTTGCAGGCGGTCACCGCGATCCCCCTCGGCCGTGGCCCGCATTGATCCCGGACAGGGACTCGACAGCGGACTCTGGTAGAAACCCTGTTCAGCCACGCCGAAAGCCCGACATGACCGAAGACGAGGTGCGCCAACGCGCCTTTGCGATGCCGCTGCACAACCCGGCGTTCCCGCCCGGGCCATACCGCTTCGTCAATCGCGAGTACCTGATCATCTCGTACCGCACCGACCCGGACGCGCTGCGCGCGCTGATCCCGGCGCCGCTGGAGCTCGCCGAGCCGGTGGTGAAGTTCGAGTTCATCCGGATGCCGGATTCCACCGGCTTCGGCGACTACACCGAGTCGGGCCAGGTGATCCCGGTCACGCTGGCCGGCGAGCACGGCGGCTTCGTGCTGTCGATGTTCCTCGACGACCATCCGCCGATCGCCGCCGGCCGCGAGCTGTGGGGCTTCCCGAAGAAGCTGGGCCAGCCCGACCTGCACGTGCATACCGACACGCTGATGGGCACGCTCGACTACAGCGAGTTCCGCATCGCCACCTGCACGATGGGCTTCAAGCACCGCCCGCTGGACCACGCCGTGGCCCAGGCCGCGCTGGAAGCGCCGGCGTTCCTGCTGAAGGTGATCCCGCACGTCGACGGCACGCCGCGCATATGCGAGCTGGTGCGTTATTCGCTCACCGACGTCGCCGTCAAGGGCGCCTGGACCGGCCCCGGCGGCCTCGACCTGCGCCACCACGCGCTGGCCCCCATCGCCGACCTGCCGGTGCTCGAGATCCTGTCGACGGTGCACATCGTCGCCGACCTGACACTGCCTTACGGTACCGTCGCCCACGACTACCTCGAGAAATGACTGCCCCCACGCACCACCCGTCGCTGCCCCCCGAGGGGGAGCTCGGTTAGGCTCGGGTGCGACCCTCGCTTCCCGAGAGCCTGGCTGGAATCTCGAAACGCAAGCACCATCCCTTCGATCATCAATCGAACTTCAGGAGAACCCCATGCAACTGCAAGACAAAGTCGCCATCATCACAGGCTCGGCCAGCGGCATCGGCAAGGAAATCGCGCTCGAGTACGCCAAGGAAGGCGCCAAGGTCGTGATCGCCGACCTGTCGATCGCCGCGGCGCAAGCCACGGCCGACGAGATCAACGCCGGCGGCGGCAAGGCCATGGCCGTCGAGATGAACGTCACCGACGAAGCCGCGGTGGACGCGGGCGTCGCCAAGGTGGTGGAGCAGTTCGGCGGCGTCGACGTGCTGATCAGCAATGCCGGCATCCAGATCATCAGCGCCATCGTCGACTTCAAGTACGAGGACTGGAAGAAGCTGATGGCGATCCACGCCGACGGCGCGTTCCTGACCACGCGTGCCGCGATGCGCGCGATGATCGCGCAAGGCAAGGGCGGCTCCATCATCTACATGGGCTCGGTGCACTCGCACGAGGCGTCGCCGCTGAAGTCGGCCTACGTCACCGCCAAGCACGGCCTGATCGGCCTGGCCAAGACCGTCGCCAAGGAAGGCGCCAAGGACAGGATCCGCGCCAACGTGATCTGCCCTGGCTTCGTGCGCACGCCGCTGGTCGAGAAGCAGATCCCGGAGCAGGCCAAGGCGTTGGGCATCAGCGAGGCCGACGTCGTCAAGAACGTGATGCTCAAGGACACCGTGGACGGCGAATTCACCACCGTGCAGGACGTCGCCGAGCTGGCCGTTTTCCTGGCCGCGTTCCCCACGAACGCGCTGACCGGTCAATCCATCACGGTCTCGCACGGCTGGCACATGCAGTGAATATGGGCCCCAGCCTGCGGTGTACCGCAGCCTCCTTGCAGGACGCGCCGGGCCAGTGGCCCGGCCCTTCGCCAGGCGAAAAACAGTCCACTGGACTGTTTTTGTCCAGGCTCAGCCCCCGAGGGGCTGGCGGCCTCGCTCCGGAGCGGCCGAGCGCTGCGGCCGCATGTGCCCGGCCTGCGGTCGGGAGGCCCTCTTGATCCGCACCGGCATCTTCAAGGCCGCCATCTTCGACATGGACGGCCTGTTGATCGACTCGGAACGCGCCATCTCGCAGGCGTGGATCGAGGGGGCGAAGGCGCTCGGTTTTCCGCTGGAGATGGCCGACTTCATGAGCGTGATCGGCCGCGCCGCGCAGCAGTCCGAGGCGATCCTGATCGACTTGCTGGGTAGCGAGCAGGCCATGCGCGCCACGGCCGCCAGGGCGCGCACGTTGCTGCCGCATTCGGACGGTGCGCCCGTTTTTCCGCTCAAGACAGGTGCGTTGCCGCTGCTGGAAGCACTGCACGCCGCGGGCATTCCGTGCGCCGTTGCGTCGTCGTCGAACGTCGAGGAGATCCGCCATCGCCTGGGCCACGTCGACGTGCTGAAGTATTTCAAGGTCATCACCGGCGGCAACGAGGTGACGCACGGCAAACCCGACCCGGCGTTGTACCTGCTCGCGGCCGCGCGCCTGGACGTGGCGCCCGAGGATTGCATCGCGTTCGAGGACAGCGAGAACGGCGCCCGTGCGGCCCAGGCGGCGGGCGTGCGCGTGGTGATCGTGCCCGACCTCCAGCATCCGCCCGAGGATGTCGCGGCGCGCGCCCACGGCGTGATGGGTTCGCTCTCGGAGGCCATCGCGCACGTGCCGCACTGGTTCCCGCAGCTGTGAGCCCGGCGACGCCCGACGACTTGCGTTTCCTCGGCGGCTACCCGACGTCGACACTGGACCAGGTGCGCGATCTCATCGCGCAGGGCAAGCTGGGTGACTACCTTGCGCGCCGCTATCCCGAACGCCACGCGGTGCGCAACGACAGCGCGCTGTACGACCACGCGATGGCGCTGAAACAACGCTACCTGCGCAACGCACCGCTGCTGGCCAAGGTGGTCTACGACAACCGGCTGCAGATCGACCAGCGCGCACTCGGCACGCTCACCACCGTGTCGCGCGTGCAGGGTGGCCAGCTCAAGGCCAAGCGCGAGATTCGCGTGGCGGCGCTGTTCAAGGACGCGCCGGCCGAGATGCTGCAGATGATCGTCGTGCACGAACTCGCCCACCTGAAGGTCCGCGACCACGACAAGGCGTTCTATGCGTTGTGCGAACACATGCTTGCCGACTATCACCAGATCGAGTTCGATACGCGCCTGTACCTGACGTGGCGCGCCCGCGCGGCCCTCGAGCCCGTGCCCGCGCCGCCCGCGATCAGCGGCCCGAACGCCTGATTCGAGGCGCGTGGCGCGCTGCTTCCGCGCCCGAGCCCGCATGCGGCGCCGGTTCGCGTGGCCGACTTCACGAACTCGCTCGGATTGCATGAGTGTTTCCACGGATCAGCAGGCCCGGTTGCCTCTATCCTCGCAACATCCGATCGATCCATGACGTCGTCGCTCATGACAATCCTCCTTCTCGCGCTCTTCGTCGCCCTTGTCACCGGCCTCGTGGCCTGGCGTATCGCGGTCGCCGGCCGCCGTTCGGCGGACACGCTGTCCGCCCGCGAGAACGCGACGCAGACGGCCCTGCTGGCCGCCCGCCGCAGCGCACTGCAAGCCGGCAAGACGCCGTCGGCGCCCCAGCTGCCTGCTGCAGCGGCCGATGTCGAGGCGGCGCGTGCCACCGCGCGCGCCAAGGCCGAACGCGTGATCGCCGCGGAGGCCTTGCGCCGCAAGGCCGCCATCCAGAAGGCGCAGAACGCCGCCCGCGTCGAAGCCGAGCGCCGGACCGCGAAGGCCGCCGAAGCCGCCGCAGCGCTCGCGACGACGATGCCGACGTCGGCCCTGCCCGCAGTCGAGCGGACCACGCCGATCTTCGTGAAGACGCCGATCACGCCTGCGGCGCCAGCCGCACGACACCCATCCGCCGTCGAGAAGACCACGCCGTTGATCCGCCCGACGCCGGTCGTCGCGCGCAAGCCGGCTGCACCCCCCGTGCTCAAGACCGCCGCGCAGACGGTGGTCATGCTGGTCGACGACTCGAAGATGGTGCGCGTCAAGTCGAGCCGCCTGCTCGCGTCGCACGAGTTCCAGGTGGTCACCGCCGTCGATGGCGTCGATGCGCTCAGGCAACTCGAGAACTGCTGTCCCGATCTCGTGATCACCGACGTCGACATGCCCGGGATGGACGGCTTCGGCCTCGTCAACGCGCTGCGCGGCAACCCGCGCACGCAGCACATCCCCCTCGTGATGATCACGTCCGCCGAGGAACGCCACCGCGAGGAAGCGCTGCGCGTCGGCGTGGGCCTGGTGATGGGCAAGCCCTACGACGAAGCCGCGTTGATCGCGCACATCCGCAGCTTCAGGTTCTTCGCCAGGGCCGGGGAAGCCGAGTCGCTGGCCTGCGCCTGATCGGGCGCTTGGCACGGGCCCGGCGGCATGCCGGGATGCGCTTTCCGCCCCCGTTCCGAAGCCCGCTGCCGGGAACCTCGCTCATGGCACTCGAACACGACGAAGTCGACAACGGGTACGGCAAGACCTGTCCGAAGATCTTCGAGGGTGCATGGCTCAGCTGCCGAGGTGATGCCGCTCGTGCCACTCGGCCAGCGATTCCTTCGGGTAGTCGTCGAAGGTGTCGTCCGCCGGACGCACATGGGCGTCGACCCAGTCGGGCTTGAACTCCAGCATCATGTGCGTGACGTCGGGCGGCTTGGGCAGCGGGGTGTCGACGGCGCCCGCGTGCGGATGCACCAGGTCCTGCCAGGTCGGATCGTAGAGCCACAGCGCCGTGCCGCAGTGCCTGCAGAAGTTGCGCTCGCCCGTGCTGGTATGGCCGTCCTCCAGCTTCGCCCGGTACACGGACAAGTGCTCCTTGCCGTGGATCTTCAGCGTGCGGTGGTCGGCACCCAGGTTGATCGCGTAGCCGCCGCTGCCCGCGGTCTTGCGGCAGATCGAGCAGTAGCAGCGCATGAACGGCACCGGCTCGTGCGCCATCACCGTATAGGTCACCGCGCCGCAGTGACAGGATCCTTCGAGTTGCATCGTGGCTCTCCATGGGGAGCCCGCGTCCAGCCGCGTGCGTCCATGGCGAGGATCGGCAAAAGGCGTACCAGCGTGCGAAGCCCGTTCAGTTGCCGACGCCGGGATAGCGCATGCCGTCGAAGCGCAAGGTCGTCGTGCGTTCGCTGCGGCGCACCCGGGGGTGGCAGCGGGTGGGGGCGCTGGAGCCGTCGGGGGTGTCTTGCCTGCGCTCGTGAACGACCAGGTCGGCACGGCCTCGCGTGCTCGTCGGGGCGACTGCCAGCGTGCGGACAACGTCGTGGCCCTCGCCGCAATCACGCGTCGCCAGGTTGGACATCGTCTGCAAGGTCAACACCTTGTTCAGCGCGACGCCAACGGGCTCGAGCAGGCGCAGCGTCTGCGATTCCTCGGCAGCGAAGCCCAGGTGCCGGCCGAACATCCGCACGCCGAAGGCGCGGCTGCCCGGCGCGAGCGTGTAGTTCGCGGTATCGAATTCGACACTCTCGAACTGCACCGATTCGGAATTCCAGGCCTTGTCCTCGTGATAGCGCTGCAGCACATGGGCGGTGCTGGTCTGCACGACAAGCACGGTGAGGTCGACAGCAGCCTCGTCCGAGCTCGCGCTTTCGTCATCCGTCCAGGCGATCAACGTGCGGTCGGGCACGCCCGGCCACGCCTTGAACTGCGCCTCCTCGGGAATGTCGTCCGTCACGGCCGCGCGGATCTGGGCGTCGGTCAGTGCGGCGGCCGGCGCAGCCTGCGGCCGACAAGCGCAAGCGCCACGTACGTCCAGCAGCGCACCGGCCGCGTCATGCGCTCACCGTGGCGTGGCGGCCTGCAGGCGCGCCACCAGGTAGCCCACGAGCATCGTGTCGAGCTCGCGCGCGGCGGCCTTGAGGTCGGCCCCCTCGAGGTCGGCGCGCAACTGCACCGCCGACTTCATCACGTGCTGCACCACTGGCGCCATCGCGCGCAAGGTCTTGCGCTCGGCGTGCGGCGCATGGCGCACCAGGATCGCCTCCAGGCGCTCGCGCACCTTGCGCCGCACGCCGGCGACCAGCGGCGACGGCGGCCCGGGACGCTCGATGAGCGTCGCGAACGACGGGTGATCGGTGCGAAACGCGACGAAGCAGACGGCCAGCGCGTGGCCCAGGTCCGCCGTGGCCAAGGCCGCTGCGCGCTCGCCCAGGCTGTCGAGCCGCTGCCAAAGCCCGTCCACCTGCTCGCTCACGAGCGCGTCGGCCACCGCCTCCTTGGTGCGGAAGAACTGGTACAGCGAGCCGATGGAGGATTCCGACTGCGCCGCGATCTCCGTCATCGTCGCGGCGTCGAAGCCCTTGAGGGCGAACACCTCGGCGGCGGCCGCCAGCAGCGCCTCCACGCGCAACTGTCCGCGCGCGCGGCGCGGCGCGCGTGGAGCGTCGGCCGCGGCGTCGTCGGCAAGCGGGGACGAATCCTCTGGAACAGGAAGGGCAGCTCTGGACATTTATGAGTGTTTCCTCATAAAATTTCAAGTGAGGATTTCCTCATGTTATTCCGGAACGCCGCCATGACCAATGCCACCGCCCTGAAACTGGATCCCGCCACCACCGCGCTGGTGCTGATCGACCTGCAGCAAGGCATTCTCCCGTACGCGAAGGCGCCGTACGACTCGGCCGCCGTGCTGGCCAACGCCGCGCCGCTGGCGCAGGCCTTTCGCGCTGCGAAGTCGCCGGTAGTCCTGGTGAAGGTGGGCTGGTCGGCCGATGGCGGCGATGCGCTGACGTCGCTGGTCGATGCCCCCAATCCGCCGGGCGCTTCGCCCGCCAACTGGCTGGACGAACCCGTCGAACTGCCGTCCCAGGCCGGCGACATCCACATCGTGAAGCGCCAGTGGGGCGCGTTCCACGGCACCGAGCTCGATCTGCAACTGCGTCGGCGCGGCATCCGCACCATCGTGCTGGCCGGCATCGCGACATCGATCGGCGTGGAGTCCACCGCCCGTTTCGCGTGGGAATTGGGCTACGACATCGTGTTCGCGGAAGACGCGACGGGCGGCCCGGACGCCGCCATGCACGCCAATTCGTTCGAGAAGGTCTTTCCGCGCATCGGCCGCATCCGCACGACGGCGGACGTGCTCGCGGCGCTGAAGTGAAGCTCGCGCGCTGCGCTCGCTCGCGGGCGCCGGGGTGTTTGTTTCTTTCAATGTGACGGCGGGAAAGCCGCCCCCTCACATCAACCGTAGTTGCGGATCCATTCCACGCCTTCGGTATAGGCCGCATCGATCGCGGTGTCTTCCGTCAGGTGCTGGCCGCGCGGCACGGCGATCTCGCGCGGGCGTGTGGGCCATACCTGCTTGGAGATGATCAGGTTCGGGGCGAAGCGACCGGCGTCCACCGGCTTGGCGCTGCAGAGCAGTTCATAGTTCTGCCACTTGAAGACCCGTGTCGTGTCCATCACCGCTCCTGCTGTAGAGATTGACAGTATGCGCCAAGCCCGATGACAGTTTCCGGGCCCACCGGACAATGTTCCGAAACCTCGGGTTTCCACAGGAGAAGCTGTTGCGATGGGGCCTCGCTTCGGCGATTGATGCGACAACGAATATTTTGTCGCTGAAGTGTCAACCGCTGGTGTCCGACTGCCGTTGTGTCTCCAAGCCCGGCGAATGCCGGGCCCGCTCGAGAGAGTCGGAGCCAAAACGAATCTCGTCTGAACCGGAATTTTGAAATGACCAAGACCCTCATCGTTGCCGCCCTGCTGTCCTCCTTCGCAGCGGTTTCGTTCGCCCAAGCTTCGGCACCGATGGCTGCTAACGGCGCTTCGGCCCCGGCCAAGCACATGAAGGCCAAGAAGGCTCACAAGGCTCACAAGGCTGCTTCCGCCGCCGTGAACCCGGAAGCCGCAGCTGACAAGAAGGGCGGCAACTAAGCTGTCCTCCGGTCGCATGACCGGATGAAGCTGGTTGCAAACTAGGGGGGTGACCCCCTGGTTGCCAAACAAGAAGGGCCGACCGATGTCGGCCCTTCTTGCATTTGCGCGGCACCTGCACCTTCCGGTGCAAACCTGGAAAGCCGGCCCCGACGTGCGCGCGAACGACAATCAGGGCCTCACGATGCCGACCGGTCGCCCTCCTCGCCAGAAACACCACGTCTATGTGGTGCTGCTCGACGACCGGGTCTGGAACGAGCCGTCGTTTCGCAAGTCCAACCCCGATCACACGCTCGCCAGGCCGTGCGTCTATGTCGGCATGACGGGACTCGATCCCGACCTGCGCTTCGACAAGCACAAGGCCGGCATCCAGTCCAACCGCTTCGTCTTCCAGTACGGGCTGCGCCTGCTGCCCGAGCTGTACGCCGTCTACAACCCGATGCCTTACGAGGCCGCGCGCGAGATGGAGGTGGAGCTGGCGATCGGGCTGCGCGAGGCGGGCTACGGGGTGTGGCAGGCGTAGCCTCGGAACGGTATGCTGGCGGCCTTCTCACTGCCCGGCTGACAGCACATGACGATGACCAAGACATTGATGATCGTGGCCGAACTGGCCGTGGTCAATTGGGCGCTGATCGTGGCAGCGAGCCTGATCAAGGCCAAGGCCTGGAAGCCGTCCGGCCTGATGGCGGCGATGGGCAATCGCGACAGCCAAGAAGATTGCGACGGCTTTCCGGCCCGCAC
>Ga0302157_10001463_pt1 | contig 28988 bp, 26 predicted proteins | sample I_Bog_N3_3_FD_193502 | JGI IMG/M metagenome (GOLD analysis project Ga0302157, IMG submission 193502) | Peat permafrost microbial communities from Stordalen Mire near Abisko, Sweden - I_Bog_N3_3 | ecosystem: Environmental > Terrestrial > Soil > Wetlands > Peat | place: Sweden: Abisko, Stordalen...
AGTAACTCCCGCCACGGCGACGTTTCTCCCGCCACTGCGTTAGCTCGCACGACTGAGCGTGCGTGAGGGGCGTCATTCTGGTCTCTGGACGTGGGTATAGAGACCAGAATGACGCCCCTCACGGGATGTCGGCTGGGGCGGGCGGCAGCTAGACGGACCGCAGGACCGCGGTGACCTTACCCAGGATGGTCGCGTAGTCGCCGAGGATGGGCTCAAAGCTGGAGTTGCGCGGGAGCAGCCAGGTGTGACCGTCGCGCTGCCGGAACACTTTGACGGTCGCCTCTTCATCGAGCATCGCTGCGACGATGTCGCCATTCTCAGCGTGCTGCTGCGGATGCACGACCACCCAGTCGCCGTCGCAGATCGCTGCGTCGATCATCGATTCCCCGACGACCCTGAGCATGAACAGCTCACCCTTGCCGACGATCTGGCGGGGGAGCGGGAAGACCTCTTCGATGTGCTGCTCGGCGGTGATGGGGACACCTGCCGCGATACGGCCGACGAGCGGCACCATCACGGCATCTCCGAACGACGGGCTCGCGACCGTCGCATCCTCGGAGCGAGGAAGGTCGATGAGGATTTCCATTGCCCGTGGACGATTAGGGTCGCGCCGCAGATAGCCGCTCAGTTCAAGCTGGTTCAACTGGTGGGTCACGCTGGAGAGCGATGAGAGCCCGACGGCATCGCCGATCTCGCGCATGCTTGGCGGGTAACCACGCGTGTCGAGCGAAACCTGGATGGCTTCGAGGATCGCCTGCTGCTTGTCGCTGAGGCTTGTGCGTCGACGCGTCGACGGTCGCTCTGCTGCTTCATCCACGTTATGTCTCCATCTTTGTTGCCCACGAACCCGTTGCCCATGAACGCTGTCATGCCGAACAAGGACAGGCCGCGCGACGCCAGGTCGCGCGCTGTCGGTGCAAGCAATGTCAGTGGTCGCTGATTACCTGATCTCGCGACAATCGAAACTGTATCCGCAATTGGACACTAAAAGAAACACCTGTTCGAGTGTGTTGGTAAAAATCTGCCAACAGGTTCGAATACCGGGTTGCATTTTCGAATAATCGAAGATATGTTCGGTACAAAGCTTCGCATCCGGCGCCGATGCTCCCGGCCGAGCATCGAGTGCCGGATGCGAGAACCCTCAAGTGCCGGAATCGCGGGAAGCGTGGATTGCGCTGAAACACGGAGTTCGAGAAGCACGAACCTCGGGAAGCACAAACCTCGGGAAGCACGAACCTCGGGAAGCACAAACAGCGCCGGAAACGAACCGTGGGCACCAAGCCCGACAGGAACTGAAAAGGAGAACGACAATGACTGCAATTTCGGTTGGCGGCTTCACCGCGCACTCGGCTCCGATTCGTCGCTCCCACCTGCGCATGACGAAGCGCGGTCGAGCGGTTCTGCTCAGCGCGGTCGCAGCACCCGTCGTTCTGGCGGCCCTGGCGTTCGGCATCAATGCTGGGGGAGCCACCGCGACGAGCTCGTCGACCCCACTCGCAAAGGTCACCGTGGTCGGCGGCGAGACCCTCTGGGGTGTCGCGCAACAGATCGCACCAAACGCAGACCCGCGCGACGTCATCGCCGACCTCGAGTCGGTCAACCGCCTCGGGTCCGCAAATATCTACCCGGGCGAGCAGTTACTGATTCCCGCGCAGTACAGCAAGTAGTCGCCGGCAGCCGATACAGCCGGTCGCCGATATGGCCGGCAGCGGATGAGAGGGAATGCTTCCCTTTAGGCTTGGCCAGTGACTTCTCAATCGTCGGGCCCGCGCGGTCCGATATCGCTCGATGACCTTCCCATCAGGCAGGACCTGCGCGGCCACACGCCGTACGGCGCCCCGCAGGAGCACGTTCGCATCCAGCTCAACGTGAACGAGAACACCCACCCCATTCCCGAGGAAGTCGCGGTCGATATCGAAGCGGCCCTCGCCGACGCGATTCGCACCGTGAACCGGTATCCCGATCGCGAATTCACGACCCTCCGGGAGAGCCTGGGCGAGTATCTCGGGCATGGCCTCCAGCCCACCAATATCTGGGCAGCCAACGGCTCGAACGAGATCCTGCAGCAGTTCCTGCAGGCTTTCGGCGGCCCGGGTCGAAGCGTGCTCGGTTTCCGTCCCACCTACTCGATGCACTCGATCATCGCCGCGGGCACGGGCACTCGCTGGATCGGGGCCAAGCGCGACGAGGAGTTTCGTATCTCGCCCGAGACGGCCGTTGCTGCCATCGAGCGCGAGAGACCTGATGTGGTGTTCCTGTGCTCGCCCAACAACCCGACCGGCACACCGCTGCACCTTGACACGATCGTCGCGGCCTACGACGCAACAGACGGCATGGTGCTCGTGGATGAGGCTTACGCCGAGTTCGCTCCCGCCAGCCTCCCGACGGCCCTGTCGCTGCTGCCCGGGCGACCGCGCCTCGTTGTGACTCGCACGATGAGTAAAGCGTTTGCGTTCGCCGGTGCCCGCGTCGGCTATCTTGCGGCCGACCCTGCCGTGACGGATGCCCTGCGCCTCGTTCGACTGCCGTACCACCTTTCCGCATTCACACAGGCTGCCGCGATCGCCGCTCTCGCCCACACCCGCGAGATGCTCGCCATGGTCGACGACATCAAGTCGCAGCGTGATCGACTGCTCCTCGAGCTGCCGAAGATCGGCTTCCCTGTGCATGAGAGCTGGGCGAATTTCGTCATGTTCAGCGGAGTGGCCGATCCCCACGGGCTCTTCGAGGCGCTCCTGAAACGGGGGATCATCATCCGGGACCTGGGGCTTGCGAATTCGTTGCGGGTGACGGCCGGCACCGAGGCGGAGACCACCGAGTTCCTCGACGTGCTGGCGGCGCTCGTGCACACGGGCGAGATAGCGGTGCTCGGTAGGATCGGGGCATGACGAATCAGCGCGCAGCGCACCTGGCGCGGGAGACGAGTGAGTCGACTGTTGACCTCACCCTGAACCTTGACGGCACCGGCAAGTCCGAGATCGACACGTCCGTGCCGTTCTTCGACCACATGCTGACGGCGTTCGCCAAGCACTCGCTCGTCGACCTCACTGTAAAGGCATCCGGCGACACCGCTATCGACATCCACCATACGGTCGAGGACACGGGAATCGTGCTGGGTAAGGCGATCGCGCAGGCACTGGGCGACAAGTCGGGAATCTCGCGCTTCGGGGACGCCCTGGTACCGCTTGATGATGCGCTCGCGCAGGCGGTGATCGATATTTCGGGTCGACCGTATTTTGTGCACTCGGGGGAGCCCGTGGGTTTTGAACATCACCTGATCGGCGGTCACTTCACGGGTTCCATGGTGCGTCACGTGTTCGAGGCGATCACCGTGAACGCCGGGCTGACTGTGCACCTGACTGTGCTCGGCGGTCGTGATCCCCACCACATTGCCGAGGCGGAGTTCAAGGCGTTTGCGCGAGCCTTCCGGTTCGCTGCCGCTCTCGACCCGCGGGTGAGCGGCGTGCCGTCGACCAAGGGTGCCCTCTGACCTATGGGTTGGTCTAATAGCAATGCGCCGTCCGTTGTGGTGCTCGACTACGGCTCCGGAAACGTCCACTCGGCCGCAAAGGCGCTCGAGCTTGCCGGCGCGCGCGTCGAGTTGACCGCGGACCGGGCAAGAGTTGCTGCTGCCGACGGCCTTGTCGTTCCCGGTGTCGGCGCTTTCTCGGCGGTGATGTCGCAGCTGGATGCGGTCAAGGGTGCCGAGCTTATCGACCGCCGTCTGGCCGGCGGCCGTCCCGTGCTTGGCGTCTGCGTCGGCATGCAGGTGCTGTTTGAGGGCGGCGTCGAGCGGGGCAACGATACGCCCGGACTGGGGGAGTGGCCCGGTGTCGTGCGTGAACTCGACGCCCCGATCCTGCCTCACATGGGCTGGAACACGGTTGCGGCGCCCGCGGATTCCGTACTGTTCGAGGGCATCCGCGATGAGCGGTTCTACTTCGTGCACTCGTTCGCTGCGACTGACTGGTCGTTCGAGCCGACTGCACCGGTGAAGCAGGCTCGGCTGACCTGGTCTGAGCACGGTTCGCGTTTTCTTGCCGCGGTCGAGAATGGCCCGCTGTCGGCGACGCAGTTTCACCCGGAGAAGTCTGGCGAGCCAGGCATCCGTCTCCTCCGCAACTGGCTTGCCAGCCTGTAATCGAGAAAGCGCCGAATGACTTCCCCTGCTCTTGTGCTGTTGCCCGCCGTCGATGTCGCCGACGGGAAGGCCGTCCGTCTGACCCAGGGCGAGGCGGGAACGGAGACCAACTATGGTGACCCGGTCGACGCTGCCAACGAGTGGGTGGAGCAGGGTGCGGAGTGGATTCACCTCGTCGACCTCGACGCAGCGTTCGGTCGCGGAAACAATTACGAGTTACTGAGGCGCGTCGTCGCGAACACGCCGTCGTCGGTCAACATTGAGCTCTCCGGTGGTATCCGGGATGACGCATCCCTGGCCGCAGCGCTCGAAACGGGATGCCGCAGAGTGAACCTGGGCACCGCTGCGCTGGAGAATCCGGAGTGGGCGGATGCTGTCATCCGCTCACACGGTGACCGCATCGCGGTTGGCCTGGATGTGCGCGGGACGACGCTGGCGGCCCGCGGCTGGACCCGTGAGGGGGGCGACCTGTGGGAGGTGCTCGATCGTCTCGAGGCGGCCGGATGCGCGCGCTACGTTGTCACCGATGTCAGGAAGGACGGCATGCTGAACGGCCCCAACCTTGAGCTGCTTCAGTCGATGTGCGAGCGCACTGAGAAGCCGGTGATCGCGTCGGGCGGGGTGTCGAGCCTGCAGGATCTGGCTGACCTGCGACAGCTGGTGCCGGCGGGCGTCGAGGGCGCGATTGTCGGCAAGGCGCTGTACGCCGGCGCGTTCACGCTGCCCGATGCTCTTGTTGTGGCGCGCGGCTGATGCCGGGCAGCGATTCCGCCGGGATTCCGTGGGAGGGCCGGTCGTTCGATCATGGGGAGCCGTCGAATGACGACGGCTCGGCCCCGCCCAAGTTGCTCGAAGCACTCAAACGTTTTCGCACGCGCGAACTCGGTGAGGCGGAAGTGGTTGACGAGGTACGGGTGTCGCGGCTGCTCATCCCGCTTGTCGCCCACGCGGGGGAACTCGGGACCGCTCCGGACGGCCACATCGTGGACAAAACGCAGGAACTGTCGATCATCACGGTTGCGGGGCCCGATGGCCGGTCGGTGCTGCCCGCTTTCACGTCTGTGGATGCGATGGCCCGCTGGAACCCGTCGGCGCGCCCGATTCCCGCCGACGGGGTTCGGGTGGCTCTTGCTGCGGCGAGCGAGGCGACCGACCTTGTCGTCCTCGACGCGATGAACGATACCGAGTTCGCGATCCGTCGACCCGCCTTGTGGGCGATCGCGCAGGACCGCCCCTGGCGGCCGAGCTATCTCGACGAGGATGTGCTCGCGGAGTTCATGGCTGCGGCCGAGGATGAGGAGGCAATCGTGGCCGTGCAGCTGGCGCCGGGCGATTTCGACGCCCGTCTCGCTGGCCCTGAGCTGATCGTGCAGCTGTCGCTGGTCGTGGGGCTTGACGAGATCGAGCTGGCGGAGCTCCTCGGGCGCGAGCAGGAACAGTGGGCCGCAAGCGAGATCATTGCGGAGCGTGTCGATTCGATGACGGTGAAGCTTGCGCGTGCCTGAGCCGGCACCCCGCCTCATCCTGGTTGACCTCGACGGCACCCTGGTTGGCGCAAACCACGAGGTTTCGCAGCGCAATTCCGCTGCGTTGGAACGCGCGACGACTGCCGGCGCCAGGGTCGTGATTGCGACTGGCCGCCCGGTTCGGTTGCTTGAACCGGTGCGGGCCAGCCTCGGGCATTCGATCGCGCTCTGCTACAACGGGGCGATCGTCTTCGATCTTGCCTCCGACCGCGTGCTCGAGGCTCACCTGCTGGATGGCCGCGTGTTCCAGCGGGCGGTCGAGAAGGTGCGCGAATCGGGTCTGGACTTTGTGGTTGCGGTCGAGGGGATGCCCGATGTCGGGCTGCGGGGCGAGGAGGGCTTCCGGGAGGGGTTCGAGATGCCACGCGGGACACTGGACGAGATCTGCGACGGGGGAATCGTGAAGGGGCTGATCCGCGCCAAGGGCGACGGTTTCGCCCCTATCTGGGAGGCTTTCTCGACTGGTTTTCGTGGTGAGCTCGAGGTCACTCGGTCCGGTATCGAGGGCCTGCTGGAGATCTCGCGGGCGGGAATCTCGAAGGGCGGTGTGATCGATGAGCTAGCGCGCGGCTGGGGGATCGACCCTGCGGATGCGATCGCCTTCGGGGATATGCCGAACGACCTCGAGATGTTCCGGTGGGCGGGTCGCTCGGTGGCCATGGGCAACGCGGAACCCGAGGTCAAGCTGGCCGCCACTGAGGTTGGTGCTCACCACGACGACGATGCCGTTGCGCAGGTGCTGGAGCGCTGGTTCTGACGCCTGCACAACCGCCTGCACAACCGTTGGGCGGCTAGTTGACCGGACCGGTGTACTTCTCGCCAGGACCCTGTCCGGGTGCATCCGGAAAGGTGGATGCCTCGCGAAACGCCAGCTGCAGCGAACGCAGGCCGTCCCGCAGGGGGCGGGCATGCTGGTCGCCGATCTCGGGCGCGGCGGCAGTGACGAGCCCGGCCAGTGCCGTGATGAGCTTGCGGGCTTCGTCGAGGTCGAGTTGGTGCTCCGGGTCGTCGGCGAGCCCGAGTTTGACTGCGGCAGCACTCAGCAGGTGCACCGCCACCGTGTTGATCACCTCGATCGCAGGTACATCCGCGATGTCACGGGCCTCGTCGGCGCCGTCGAAAGGATCTGGCTCGCTCATTACCTGCACACTCTGCTATTCTTGTTGAGGCTCCGGGTGCTGTGCGCCCGGTACGAAAGTGGAGATTCTCCCACCCGTTCACCGCTTCTCAAGGTTACCGGGTAGTTATGCCCCGGCTGTGCTGGATGGTTTTGGATGCGTACACGCATCCAAAACGTCGAGGATAGTCAGAAATAAAGGGCATGAATCCGAATTTATTTCGGGTGTGAGTTCTTTCTTGCGTTGCCGTGCGGCATCCGCCGTGCGCCCGGCCACACGAACATCGAGAAGGAGACACGCATCAGCGATCCGCGTACCAATGACCGAATCCGAGTTCCGGAGGTCCGTCTTGTTGGCCCTAACGGCGAACAGGTCGGTGTCGTCCGCATCGAAGACGCTCTTCGTTTGGCCGGGGAGGCCGACCTGGATTTGGTTGAGGTTGCTCCCAACTCCAAGCCGCCCGTCGCGAAGATCATGGACTTCGGCAAGTTCAAGTACGAAACGGCGCAGAAGGCCAAAGAGGCCCGGCGCAACCAGGCGAATACGATCCTCAAGGAGGTTCGATTCCGCCTCAAGATCGACAAGCACGACTACGAGACGAAGCGCAAGCGCGCCGAGGGCTTCCTGCAGTCCGGTGACAAGGTGAAGGCAATGATCCTGTTCCGCGGCCGTGAGCAGTCCAGGCCGGAACAGGGTGTTCGTCTGCTCCAAAAGTTTGCCGAAGATGTGGCGGAGTTCGGCTCTGTCGAGTCGACGCCGACCATCGACGGACGCAACATGGTCATGGTGATCGGCCCGCTCAAGAACAAAGCGGAGGCGAAAGCCGAGGCCGAGGCACGACGGGCGGCCAACCGCCCGGCCAGAACACAGGATGCGGCGCCTGCTGCGCAGGCCGAAAAGCCTGCGGCGACGAGGCCGGTTGCGGAAGCGCCAGCGGCTGAGGTTGCAGAGGCTCCGAAGGCTGAGGCTCCGAAGGCTGAGGCTCCGAAGGCTGAGGCTCCGAAGGCTGAGGCTCCCAAGGCTGAAGCTCCCAGGGCTGAGGCTCCGAAGGTCGAAGCTCCCAAGGCGGAAGCCGCCAAACCGGCAGGGGTTCCAAAGCCCACCGGAGTTGCGAAGCCCGCCTCACCACGACCCACCGCAACACCCAGGACCACGGCCGCTGCAAGCGCAGCTGCCCCAACGAAGGACGAAACGAATGCCTAAGCAGAAGACCCACTCAGGGGCCAAGAAGCGCTTCAAGGTAACCGGCTCCGGCAAGGTTATGAAGCAGGGTGCAGGAATGCGCCACAACCTGGAGAAGAAGTCGAGTGAGCTCACTCGCCGCCTCAACCGGGAAGTCGTGCTTGCGCCGCAAGACGCCAAGAACATCAAGCGCCTGCTGGGCAAGTAGACAGAATTTCTTAGGACAGAGGAACCAGATCATGGCAAGAGTAAAGAGAGCGGTCAACGCCGCCAAGAAGCGTCGCACCACACTCGAACGCGCCGAGGGATACCGCGGCCAGCGTTCGCGCCTCTACCGTAAGGCCAAGGAGCAGGTCACCCACTCGCTCGTCTACGCGTACCGTGACCGTCGACAGAAGAAGGGTGACTTCCGTCGCCTGTGGATCCAGCGGATCAACGCGGCCTCCCGCGCGAACGGCCTCACGTACAACCGCCTGATCCAGGGACTGAACCTGGCCGGCATCGAGGTCGACCGTCGCATCCTCGCTGACCTTGCGGTCAATGAGCCGGCGACGTTCGCGGCGATCGTTGAGACGGCGAAGGCTGCCCTGCCTGCCGACACGTCCGCGCCGAAGGTCAACGCGGCGTAGTTCTCCTTTTCGACACGCCCCGGCCCGCTGCTCGACCAGCGCGCCGGGGCGTTTTGTCATCTGGCGCCAAATAAACTGGTCGCATGATCGACAATCCGCGATCTCCGCGGGTGCGGGGTGTCGCCAAGCTCGCGAAACGGGATGCCCGTGCGCACACCGGCCTGTTCCTGCTTGAGGGTCCGCAGGCGGTGTCTGAGGCGCTGCGTTTTCGTCCCGAGCTGCTTGTCGAGCTGTATTGCACACCCACCGCGCTCGACCGGTATCCGGAGATCGCCCAGGGTGCCGCAGCCTCCGGAGTCGACGTCGAATTCGTTACAGAGGAGGTGCTCGAGAGCATGGCGGATACCGTCACGCCGCAGGGCATCGTCGCCGCGTGCAAGCAGTTTCCGACCTCAGCACGAGAACTCTTCTCGGGGGAGCCGAAGCTGATCGCGATCCTCGAGGAGGTGCGCGACCCGGGAAACGCCGGCACGATCATCCGGGCCGCGGATGCGGCGGGAGCCGATGGCGTGATCCTGACCGGCCGCAGCGTCGACCTCTACAACCCGAAGGTGGTTCGGGCAACGACCGGGTCGCTGTTCCACCTGCCTGTCGCGATCGGTGGAGAACTTGAAACCGTCATCGAGCGGGCGCACGCTGCAGGAATGCAGGTGGTCGCGGCCGACATCAAAGGCTCCGACCTGCTCACGGCGCGCAAGGATGGATTGCTGGCGCAACCCACGGCGTGGCTCTTCGGTAACGAGGCCCGCGGCCTCACCGATGCGAACTTCGCGCTGGCCGACCAGGCGATCGCGGTGCCGATCTACGGCGCCGCAGAGTCGATGAACCTGGCGACGGCGGCATCCGTGTGCCTGTACGAGAGCGCCTTCGCCCAGCGCGACTAACCTGGTGCCGCCTCGTTGGCGGCGACCAGGCCCGACGCGGGGGGCGGGAGCGCCGTCTGTTTGCGGCGACCGGCGCCGGTAGTTCGTTCGGTAAACTCGGGTCTCGTGTCAGAACCCACCCTCATCACAGAACCGGCCGTAGCCGAAGCTGTCGCTACAGCGCTGGCCGCTGTCGCCTCGGCCACCAATTCCACCGAATTGAGGGCGGTCCGCACGGAGTTTGCCGGGGAATCCTCGGCGCTTGCGCGCATGAATGGTTCGTTGAAGGATGTCCCGAACGACCAGAAGGCGGCCCTCGGCAAGCTGGTCGGCCAGGCTCGCGGCCGGGTGGGTGCCGCCATCGCCGGGCGTGAGGCCGAGCTGGTTGCGCTGGAGGAGCGCGCGCGACTCGCGAGCGAGGCGGTGGATGTGACCGCCGTCGGCACACGCTGGCGGGCAGGGGCACGGCATCCACTTAGCCTGCTGATCGAGGAGATGGGCGACATCTTTGTCGCGATGGGGTGGGAGATCGCCGAAGGCCCGGAGCTCGAGAACGAGTGGTTCAACTTCGATGCGATGAACTTCGACGAGGATCATCCCGCCCGCGCCATGCAGGACACCTTCTTTGTCGACCCGGTCGACTCACATCTCCTCCTGCGCACGCACACGAGCCCGGTGCAGATCCGGTCGCTGCTCGATCGGCCCCTGCCCGTCTACGTTGTCGCGCCGGGGCGTGTTTACCGCACCGATGAATTGGATGCGACGCACACTCCCGTGTTCCACCAGATCGAGGGACTTGCCATCGATCGGGGCCTGACGATGGCGAACCTGCGCGGCACGCTCGAACACCTGGCGAGGGCGATGTTTGGTACCGGCGCGAAGATTCGCCTTCGCCCCAACTATTTTCCGTTCACTGAGCCGAGCGCCGAGATGGATGTCTGGCAGCCGAACGCCAAGGGCGGCGCGCGCTGGGTGGAGTGGGGTGGATGCGGCATGGTCAACGGCAATGTGTTGAGGGCGGCCGGCATCGATCCTGACCAATACCAGGGCTTCGCCTTCGGGATGGGCATCGAGCGCACGCTGCAGTTCCGCAACGACATGAATGACATGCGTGACATGGTCGAGGGCGATGTCCGGTTCTCGCAAGCCTTCGGGCTGGTGGTCTGATGCGGGTTCCCGTGAGCTGGCTGCGTGAGTTCGTCGATGTCCCTGCCGCAGCATCCGCCGATGACATCCTTGCGGCGCTGGTCGCTGTGGGTTTCGAGGAAGAGGATGTGCATTCGTTCGGTGTGAGCGGCCCGGTTGTGGTCGGGCAGGTGCTCGCGTTCACAGCCGAGCCGCAGACCAACGGCAAGACCATCAACTGGTGCCGGGTGGATGTCGGTGAGGCGGAGCCTCGCGGCATCGTGTGTGGTGCGCACAATTTCGTTGTCGGTGACAAGGTTGTCGTTTCACTTCCTGGCGCGATCCTGCCTGGCCCCTTTCCTATCGCGGCTCGCAAGACCTACGGTCACGTCTCTGACGGGATGATCGCGTCGGCGCGCGAGCTGGGCCTGGGTGACGAGCACGACGGTATCCTGCGCCTTGCCGCGCTCGGCCTCGATCCCCGGCCGGGCGATGATGCCGTTGCGCTTCTCGGCCTCGATGACTTCGCTGTCGAAATCAACGTCACGCCCGATCGTGGCTACGCGTTCTCGATTCGGGGCGTCGCGCGTGAGTATTCGAATTCGACCGGTGCGAGGTTCACGGATCCTGCCGACCTGGTGCCGGAGTCGTTCACGGTGACCGGTTCGTTGACCGAATTTCCGGTCACCGTCGACGACCGCTCCGGTATCCGCGGCCGCTCGGGAGTTAACGCGTTCACGACTCGCGTCGTTCGCGGCGTGGATGCGACCCGGCCGACGCCGGCATGGATGGTGGGACGACTGGCGCTCGCGGGCATCCGGTCGATCTCCCTGGTTGTCGACATCACCAACTATGTGATGTGGGAGCTCGGGCAGCCGCTGCATGGCTACGATCTCGACAAGGTGGCAGGCGGCCTCACGGTGCGGCGAGCGTCCGCGGGAGAGAAACTTGTCACCCTGGATGGGCAAACCCGCGCGCTCGACACCGAGGACCTGCTCATCACCGATGATTCCGGCGCGATCGGCCTGGCGGGCGTGATGGGCGGCGCATCCACGGAGATCAGCGATGCCACCACCCGGGTGCTCATCGAGGCGGCGAACTTCGACCCGGTGTCGATCGCGCGGACGGCTCGCCGGCACAAGCTGCCGAGTGAGGCGTCCCGGCGTTTCGAGCGGGGTGTTGATCCCAAGGTTGGTCCGGCGGCTGCGGCCCGTGCGGTGCAGCTGCTCGTCGACCTCGCTGGCGGAACGGCGGAGCAGCTCGGATCACACGTCGACAGCTCGGATCCACTGGCTCCCATCGACCTGCGAGACGGGTTCATCTCCACCCTCATCGGCGTCGAATACAGCGATGCGGAGATCGTCGGTTCACTCGAGAAGATCGGGGCTCGCGTCGAGGCGGGGGCGGGCATCCTCATCGTCACGCCGCCGAGTTGGCGCCCCGACCTGATCGATGAGCCCACGCTCGCCGAGGAGGTCGCGCGCATCATCGGTTACGAGCGCATACCGTCGGTTCTGCCAGTGGCTCCTCCCGGGCGCGGGCTCACCCGCACCCAACGGCTTCGCCGGTCTCTCTCGGCTGCGCTTGCGGCGGGCGGAGCGACTGAGATCATCTCGTACCCTTTCCAGTCGCGAGCCCAGATCGACGTGTTCGGGTCGCCGGTCGCCGGCGAGGTTGCCGCGGTCAGGCTCGCCAACCCGCTCGATGCCGAAGCGCCGTACCTTCGTACGACGCTGGTGCCCGGCATGATCGAGACCGCACGACGCAACCTTTCCCGGGGGCTGACCGACCTCGCCCTGTTCGAGGTGGGTGTGGTGTTCCAGCCTCGCGCCGGCGTCGTTTACGGCAGCGGTGCGCTTCCGATCGGCCCGGCGCATCCCGGTGCGGAGCGCCTCGCCGAGCTCAACGGGGGCATTCCACCGCAGCCCTGGCATGTCGCTGCGCTGTTCACGGGTGACTCGATCGCCAAGCAGCCCGGCGTTGCAGCGGTTGCGTCTGGTCTGGCGGATGCGCTCGCGGCCGTCCGTCAGGTCGGTCAGGCGCTGGCTGTCGATATCCGTGTCGCTGGTGGGTCGCATCATGCGCTTCACCCGGGTCGCACAGCGGAGCTGTGGGTTGGCGATCGTTCGGTGGGGTTCGCGGGCGAGCTGCTCCCGTCGCTCGCGGTCGAGCTTGACCTGCCGCGTGTTGTGGCGGTCGCCGAGCTTGACCTCGACGCGCTGATCGAGCTCGCCCGGGTTGAGGTGAATCCCACGCCGATCGTCACTATGCCCGCAGCGACGCAGGATCTCTCGCTTGTTGTCGCGACTGGGGTTGCGGCGGGGGATGTGCTCGCGACGGTCATTGAGGGCGCGGGGGAGTTGCTCGAGCACGCTGCCCTTGTGGACGACTACCGTGGGCCGGGTCTGCCGCCGGGCACGAGGTCGCTCACGTTCGCGCTTCGCTTCCGCGCGCGGGACCGCACGCTCACCGCGGCGGAGGCCAGCGACGCGAAGCTCGCGGCCGTTACCCTCGCGGCCCAGCGCCATGGTGCCACCCTGCGTGACTGATCAGCCCGGTTGGCGGGAGAAACTGCACCCTCCGGATGGGGAAACTGCGTCGTGGGCGGAGTTGTAACTCCCGCCGCGGGCCAGTTTCTCCCGCCAACCAGGGTCAGGGACGGGGACGGATGCGCAAGAATCCGCCGATTCGCGCAGGAAAGCGGCGCACGCTAGGCTCAAGCCGTGGACATCAGCGGAACTGCAAGCGACCTTCGTCGCCCGGCCAGCTTCCGTGCCGTCCGTCGCGCGCGCCGATCGTAGGCGACGCACGCCGCTGGGTCCTGCCAGCATGCTGAACGTTCAGCCGCGTAGCGCCGCCTAATCAGACTCCTTGTCCGATTCGATCGATAGGCCCAGCCATGAACTATTCCGTCGCCGTTGCCGGCGCGAGCGGGTATGCGGGGGGCGAACTCCTGCGACTGCTTGCCGCGCATCCGCAGTTCGACGTCACGACCGTCACCGCCTTCACCAACGCGGGACAACCGCTGTCGAGCGTGCAGCCGCACCTGCGCTCACTGGCCGGTCTCACCCTGGTCGAGACCAGCCTTGCGAACCTCGCGGGACACGACATCGTGTTCCTGGCGTTGCCGCACGGAAAGTCAGGCGAACTGGCGGCGGGCCTGGATGCGGGCACGCTCGTCGTCGATTGTGGGGCCGACCATCGGCTCGCAGATCCCGCAGCCTGGGCGAGGTTCTACGGCGGCGATTACTTTGGGGCGTGGCCGTACGGCCTGCCAGAACTGCCGCTGAAGAACGGCGGAACGCAGCGCGAGAACCTCGTTGGCGCAACCCACATCGCTGTGCCGGGCTGCAACGTCACCGCCATCACGCTCGGTCTCGCGCCAGCGATCCACGCGGGGCTCGTCGAGGCGCAGGACCTCGTCGCCGTGCTCGCGGTCGGCACATCCGGTGCAGGCAAGGCGGCCAAGCCGGAACTGATCGCGAGTGAGATCCTCGGCTCCGCGTCCGCGTACGCGGTGGGCGGGACCCACAGGCATACCCCCGAGATCGTCCAGAATCTCACGGTCGCGGGCGGCGTCGGGGTGACGGTCTCGTTCACTCCCATGCTCGTGCCGATGTCGCGGGGAATTCTCGCGACGGCGACGGCGAAGCTCGCGTCGGGTGCTACGGCCGTGAGCATCCGCGACGCGTTCGAGCGCGCTTATGCGAACGAGCGCTTCGTGTCGCTGCTGCCTGTCGGCGAATTCCCGCGCACGGCGGATACGCTGGGCGCCAACACGGCACTGGTCGGGCTCGCGGTCGATGAGTCGGCGGGCCGGCTGGTCACAATCACCGCGATCGACAACCTGGTGAAGGGCACCGCGGGTGCGGCCATCCAGTCTGCCAACATCGCGCTCGGACTGCCCGAAGAACTCGGGCTCACAACGAACGGAGTCGCCCCATGAGCGTCACAGCTGCCGCCGGTTTCGTCGCAACCGGCCTTGAGGTCGGCCTCAAGAACAGCGGTGGCAAGGACCTCGCGCTCGTCCAGAACGTTGGCCCGTTGAAGTCGGCCGCGGTTGTGTTCACGAGCAACCGGGCCAAGGCCAACCCGATCCTGTGGTCGCAGCAGGTCATCGCAGACGGAATCGTCGAGGGCATTGTGCTCAATTCGGGCGGTGCGAACTGCTACACGGGTTCGAGGGGTTTCCAGGTCACCCACTCGACGGCCGAGGCGTTCGCGGAGAAGCTGGGTGTGTCGTCCGGTGACATCCTCGTCTGCTCGACGGGGCTGATCGGCGACCAGTTGCCGCTCGACAAGATCGTCGCCGGAATCGAAAAGGCCGATCTGGCAACCGACGGCGGTGAGGCCGCCTCTGAGGCGATTCTCACCACTGACACACATCCGAAACGTTCGATCGTGAGGGGCAACGGCTGGACCATCGGCGGCATGGCCAAGGGGGCAGGGATGCTCGCGCCGGGCCTCGCAACCATGCTGGTCGTGATCACGACCGATGCCGTGGTCGATTCGGCCCAACTGGATGCGAGCCTGCGGGCCGCGACCCGGGTAACGTTCGACCGGCTCGATTCTGATGGCTGCATGTCGACCAACGACCAGGTCACGTTGCTCGCGAGTGGCGCATCCGGGGTCTCGCCGGAGCCGGCGGACTTCACGGCGGCCGTCACGCAGGTCTGTGACGAACTGGCGCAGCTGCTGCAGGAGGACGCCGAGGGTGCAAGCCATGACATCGTGATCGAGACCGTGAACGCGGTGACCGAGGATGACGCCGTTGAGGTCGGTCGCGCGGTCGCGAGAAATAACCTGTTCAAGGCCGCGGTTTTCGGCAACGATCCCAACTGGGGCCGGGTGCTGGCCGCGATCGGAACGACAATGGCGCCCTTCGACCCCTACGCGGTCGACGTGAGCATGAACGGTGTCATGGTGTGTCGTTCGGGGGAGCCCGGTGAGCCGCGAGATCTCGTGGATCTCACCGCCCGGCGGGTGCATGTGCTCATCGACCTGAAGGCGGGAAGCGCCGCAGCGACGATCCGCACCAATGACCTCACCCACGATTACGTGCACGAGAACAGTGCATACAGCTCATGAGTGACAATCCCCGGGAGTTGGATGCCGCGGTTAAGGCCGCGGTGCTGATCGAGTCGCTGCCCTGGCTGCAGCGTTTCGAGGGCAAGATCGTTGTCGTGAAATTCGGCGGCAATGCGATGGTGGACGACAACCTTAAGCGCGCCTTTGCGGAGGACATGGTTTACCTGCGGCATGCGGGCCTCAAACCCGTGGTGGTGCACGGCGGCGGCCCGCAGATCTCGGCGGAGCTTGCGGCGCGCGGAATCCTGAGCGAGTTCCGGGGCGGCCTGCGGGTCACGACCCCCGATGTGATGACGGTTGTCAAGGAGGTGCTCGAGACGCAGGTGAACGGTGAGCTCGTCGAGCTCATCAACGAGCACGGTTCCTATGGGGTGGGCCTGTCGGGGGCGTCGCAGGACCTGTTCGGCGGTCGCCGTCGCGGCACGGTTGTCGACGGTGAGGAGGTCGACCTGGGGCTCGTCGGCGATGTGGTCGAGGTCGATCCGGCGGTCATCCTCGAGCTTCTCGACGACGGCTTCATTCCGGTGGTGTCGTCGGTGGCGCCCGACCTGGATGTTCCCGGGCAATCCCTTAACGTCAACGCCGATTCGGCGGCGGCGTCGCTTGCTGCGGCCCTTGAGGCCACGAAGCTTGTGATTCTTACGGATGTTGCGGGGCTTTACAGTGACTGGCCGAATCGGGACTCGCTGGTGTCGCACCTGAACGCGGCGGAGCTGACCGCGCTGCTGCCGAGGCTGGAATCGGGGATGATCCCGAAGATGCTCGCCTGCCTGGAGGCGGTCGAGGCGGGTGTCGAGAAGGCGGCGATTATCGACGGCCGGGTGCCGCACTCGATTCTTCTCGAGATTTTCACATCGGACGGAATTGGGACAGAGGTGGTTGCACAGTGACCCGGATCGTGACGACGGAGCCCCCGGGGCTTCTCACGGAGTGGACGGAGCGGTTCGGCGCCGCCCTGATGGGCTCGGCCCCTCCACCGATGGCCGTGCTGGTGCGCGGTGAGGGCTGCTACGTCTGGGACTCGGAGGGTAACCGGTACCTCGATTTCCTGGCGGGCATCGCAGTCAATTCGCTTGGCCACGCCCATCCGGTGCTCGTGGATGCGGTCAGCCGGCAGGTTGCGACCCTCGCGCACATTTCCAACTATTTTGCGTCGCCGTCCCAGATCGAGCTCGCGGAACGGCTTAAGCGCATCAGTGGCGCGGGGGATGCCGGCCGCGTCTATTTCGGCAACTCGGGGGCGGAAGCCATCGAAGCCGCCATCAAGCTGGCGCGACTCAATCAGGGTCGTCCGCGTATCCTCGCTTTGACGAATGCGTTTCACGGTCGCACGATGGGTTCTCTGTCGCTCACCGCGAAGGCGGCGATGAGGGATCCGTTCCTTCCTTTGCTGCCCGGTATCGAACACATCGACGCGACTATTGACGCGCTCGAGGCGGCGCTGGACGACTCGGTCGCCGCCCTCGTGGTCGAGCCGATCCAGGGTGAAGCCGGCGTGCTCGAATTGCCGCCCGGCTACCTCGAGAAGGCCCGCGAGCTGACCACGAAAGCCGGTGCCCTGCTGATCCTCGACGAGATCCAGACCGGTGCGGGACGTACAGGCAGCTGGTTCTATTTCCAGCAGAAGGGCATCGTTCCCGACGCCATCGCGGTCGCCAAGGGGATCGCCGGCGGGGTCCCGATCGGTGCGCTCATCACGTTCGGTTCGGCCTCGAGTCTCTTCCAGCGCGGGCAGCACGGCAGCACGTTCGGCGGCAATCCGCTCGCGACCGCAGCCGCGAACGCGGTGCTTGGCGAGATCGAGAGGGCGGGACTGGTGGATGCCGCAATCCCGAAGGGGGCTCGCATCCGGGCGGGGATCGCGAGCGCGGACTCTCCGCTTGTGGGGGGCACCCGGGGTTCGGGCCTTCTCATCGGTGTGGCCCTCACCAGGCCCGTCGCGCACGAGATTGTGGCTTCGGCGCTCGCGCAGGGTCTCATCGTCAACGCGGCGAACGATTCGAGCATCCGGATCGCGCCCCCGCTCATCGTGGACGACGCCGAGATCGACGAGTTCATCACCAAATTCACGAAAGCCCTGGAGGCAGTGGCATGACCCGGCATTTTCTGCGCGACGACGACCTGACCGGTGCCGAGCAGCTGGAGATCCTTGATCTCGCCGAGCAGCTGAAGAAGGATCGCTTCGGCAGTAAGCCTCTTGCGGGACCGCAGACCGTTGCGGTGATTTTCGACAAGTCATCGACGCGCACCCGTGTGAGCTTCGCTGTCGGAATCGCCGACCTGGGTGGCAGCCCTCTGATCATTTCGACCGCCAACAGCCAGCTCGGGGGTAAGGAGACCGCTGCGGACACCGCCCGGGTGCTCGAGCGCCAGGTAGCGGCGATCGTCTGGCGCACCTATGCCCAGGCGGGCCTTGAGGAGATGGCGCTCGGCACCACCGTGCCGGTGGTCAATGCCCTCAGCGACGACTTCCACCCGTGCCAGCTGCTCGCCGACCTGCTCACCATCCGTGAACACCGCGGCGAACTGAAGGGCCTGACCATCACTTTTCTCGGTGACGGGCGCAGCAACATGGCGCAGTCGTATGTGCTCGCCTGCGCGACGGCAGGCATCCACATCCGCATCGCCTCGCCGGCCGAGTACGCGCCGGATGATTCGGTCGTGCGCGATGCGGATGCGATCGCCGAACAGACCGGAGGCTCGGTGACCCTGTTCACCGACGCGCTGGAGGCGGTCGCCGGTGTCGACGTCGTGGTGACCGACACCTGGGTCTCGATGGGTAAGGAAGACGAGAAGGCCGCGCGCCTGCGCAGCTTCGGCCACTACCAGGTGAATGCCGAGTTGATGGCGCTCGCTAAACCCGATGCGCTCTTCCTTCACTGCCTGCCCGCCGACCGCGGCTTCGAGGTGACCGCTGACGTCATCGACGGTCCGCAGAGTGTCATCTGGGATGAGGCGGAGAACCGCCTGCACGCCCAGAAGGCCCTGCTCGTCTGGCTGCTTCGGCACTGATCCGTGACCCTAAACTTGACCACGATAATCCAAGGAGAAATATGACAGAGCGCGTTGTCCTCGCCTATTCGGGCGGTCTCGACACGTCGGTCGGGATCGGCTGGCTGCACGATGCGACGGGCAAGGATGTCGTCGCCCTCGCGGTCGACGTCGGCCAGGGCGGCGAAGACATGGAAGACATCCGCCAGCGCGCGCTCGCCTGCGGTGCCGTGGAGGCCGTGGTGGTCGATGCGAAGGATGAGTTCGCTGCCGACTACCTGATGCCGGCGTTGAAGGCCAACGCGCTGTACCAGAAGCGCTATCCCCTCGTCTCGGCGCTGAGTCGACCGGTGATCGCCCGCCACCTCGCGCGCGTCGCGCGGGAGCTGGGTGCGGACTCGGTGGCCCACGGATGCACCGGCAAAGGTAATGACCAGGTGCGCTTCGAGGCTGCGGTTGCCGCGCTCGCACCCGAGCTGACCTCCATTGCTCCTGTGCGTGATCTCGCCCTGACCAGGGACAAGGCCATCGTGTACGCCGAGGAGCACAACCTGCCGATTCGGCAGAGCGCCAAGAACCCGTACTCGATCGACAAGAACGTGTGGGGCCGCGCCGTTGAGACCGGGTTCCTCGAGGACCCCTGGAATGCCCCCATCGAAGACCTGTATGAGTACACCGAGGACCCGGACGTGGAGCGCGAGCCGGACGAAATTACGATCACTTTCACCGCGGGCATCCCAACGGCCATCGACGGCGTCGCGTACAGCCCGCTGAAGATCATCGAGATCATGAATGTCCTTGCGGGCAAGCACGGCATCGGCCGGATCGATGTGGTGGAAGACCGGCTGGTGGGAATCAAGAGCCGTGAGGTTTATGAGGCACCCGGCGCGATTGCGCTCATCGCAGCCCATGAGGAGCTGGAGAGCCTGACGCTCGAGCGCGACCTGGGGCGTTACAAGCGCGGCGTCGAGGCCGAGTGGGCCAACCTGGTTTATGACGGCCTCTGGTATTCGGGGCTCAAGCGTTCGCTCGATGTCTTCATCAATGACACCCAGAAGTATGTCTCTGGGGAGATCCGCCTTACCCTGTCTGGCGGCCGTGCTGTGGTCACGGGCCGCAAGAGTGAGCAGAGTCTCTATGACTTCAGCCTGGCGACTTACGACACCGGTGACACGTTCGACCAGTCGCTGTCGAAGGGCTTCATCGAGATCTGGTCGCTGCCCAGCAAGATTTCGGCGCGCCGGGACCTGCAGGGCAAGTGATGGCGACCGGCGGCAGCAACGAGGGATCCTTGTGGGGTGCCCGATTTGCTGACGGACCGTCGCCCGAGCTCGCTGCGCTGAGCCGCTCAACCCATTTCGACTGGCAGCTCTATCCGTATGACATAGCGGGCTCGAAAGCGCATGCGAAAGCGCTCGCGAAGGGCGGCTACCTGACGGGGCAGGAGCTCGACGGGATGCTCGCGGCGCTGAACGAGCTGCAGTCGCGGATCGAGGCGGGATCGTTCGGTCCGCTCGACGCAGATGAGGACGTGCACTTCGCACTCGAGCGGGGACTCGTGGAGATCGCGGGTGCCGAACTCGGCGGCAAGCTGCGTGCCGGCCGCAGCCGCAACGACCAGATCGCCACGCTGATCCGGCTCTACCTCCTCGATCATGCGGCGAAGATTGGCCAGCTCACGGTCGACCTCATTGACGCGATCGCGGCCAAGGCGGAGGCGGTCGGTGACGCGCCCATGCCGGGGCGCACCCATATGCAGCATGCCCAGCCGATCCTTCTTGCCCACCACCTGCTGGCCTACGCGTGGCCGCTGGTTAGATGCCTCGAGAGATTTCGCGACTGGCGGGTTCGGGCATCCTTTTCGCCCTACGGTGCGGGGGCACTCGGCGGCAACGGATTCGGGCTGGACACCGACCTCGTTGCTCACGAGCTTGGTCTCGGCTCGCCGAGCGAGAATTCGCTTGACGCGACCGCAAGCCGGGATGTGGTGGCCGAGTTTGCGTTCATCGCGGCGCAGCTGGGAATCGACCTGTCACGTTTTTCCGAAGACATCATCATCTGGGCGACCAGGGAGTTCGATTTCGTGCGCCTCCACGACTCGTACTCGACCGGGTCTTCGATCATGCCTCAGAAGAAAAACCCCGACATCGCAGAGCTCGCGCGCGGCAAGTCGGGTCGGCTGGTCGGCAATCTCGCTGGCCTGCTCACGACTTTCAAAGGTCTGCCCCTCGCCTACGATCGCGACCTGCAGGAAGACAAGGAACCGGTCTTCGATTCGGTCGCGACGCTGGAGGTGCTGCTGCCCGCCTTCACCGGCATGGTCGCGACCCTGGAGTTCAACACGCCACGCCTTGCCGAACTCGCGCCGGCGGGCTTCGCGCTGGCAACGGATGTCGCGGATTGGCTGGTGCGCCAGGGAGTTCCGTTCCGTGAGGCGCACGAGATCAGCGGAAAGCTCGTACAGTTCTGCGAACAGCATGGGCTCGAACTCGACCAGCCGAGCGACGCCGACTACGCCGCAATCTCACCCCGGCTTACCGCGGGCGTGCGCGAGGTGCTTAGTGTAGAGGCATCCCTCGCGGCCAGGTCGAGCCCGGGAGGTACGGCGCCCGCCCGGGTGAAAGAACAGTTGTCTGCCCTAACCACGCGGGTGCGCGAGTTGGGCAAAGCGCAATAATGACCAGAAGAAACCACCCGTCACAATCCAGCCGTCGATGAAGGTACCGCAATGACCCTGCAAAAAGATCAGCCCAAAGAGCCGACGACGCGTCTGCAGAAAATCGTCTGGATCGTGACGCTGACTGTCGCGATCGGGTGCGTCATCGCGGCGATTGTTCTCGCCATCACCCACCACATCAACATCTTCTAGGCCGCACCGGGTCCTGGCTGCCGGTGTTCGATCGGACTGTGCTTGAGGCTCCATCGGTCGAGGTGGCACCTCTCCTGCTGGGTTCGGTCCTGCACGGCAGGGGAGTGAGCGTTCGGCTCACCGAGGTCGAGGCCTACCTGGGTGAGGCGGACCCGGGTTCGCACGCGTTTCGTGGCCCGACACCGCGCAACCGCGTCATGTACGGCGAGCCCGGCCACCTCTACACCTACTTCACGTACGGGATGCACGTGTGTGCGAACGTGGTGTGCTCGCCGGCCGGCACAGCGACGGCTGTGCTGTTGCGCGCGGGCGAGGTGATCGGGGGGCTCGATCTCGCTCGCGAGCGCCGTACGACCAGCAGGGTCGACGCCGATCTCGCACGCGGCCCGGCGCGGCTGGTGGTCGCGCTTGGAATCGTGTTGGGCGACAACGGCCTCGATCTCGCGGCGGGGGAGGTGATGCTCGAGCTGTCGAACGAGCGGCCACCATTCCTGCAGGGGCCTCGAACCGGTGTGTCGGGCGCTGGAGGCACTGCGGACTATCCCTGGCGGTTCTGGATTCCCGGTGACCCGAGCGTCTCGCCGTACAAGGCGAGCGCCGCGGCGAAGCGCTCAGGCTCGGCTACCCTGTAGTTCGTGCCAGCCGCAACATCCGACATCCTCAAGACCCAGAGCAACGACCCGAGCTTCACCGACCTCTGGGCGGAGTTCGAATGGCGCGGACTCGTCCACGTGTCGACCAACGCTGATGAGCTCCGACAGCTTTTGGCCGGCGACCCGATCACGTATTACTGCGGATTCGATCCGACGGCGCCGAGCCTGCACCTGGGCAACCTGGTGCAACTTCTCCTGATGCGCCGGCTGCAACTCGCCGGCCACCGGCCGCTCGGCCTGGTGGGGGGTTCGACCGGTCTCATCGGCGACCCACGCCCTACGGCCGAGCGCACTCTGAACCCGCGCGAGACTGTCGCTGAGTGGGTCGGTTACCTGCAGTCGCAGGTGAGCAAATTCCTGAGCTTCGAGGGCGACAACGCCGCGCGCCTGGTCAACAACCTCGACTGGACCGCCCCGCTGTCCGCGATCGACTTCCTGCGCGACATCGGTAAGTTTTACCGCGTCGGCACCATGCTCAAGAAGGATGCGGTGAGCACCCGCCTGAATTCCGAGGAAGGCATCAGCTACACGGAGTTCAGCTACCAGATCCTGCAGGGCCTCGACTTTCGACAGCTCTACCTGGATTACGGTTGCGTGTTGCAGACCGGGGGATCGGACCAGTGGGGCAACCTGACCAGTGGGGTCGACCTGATCAAGCGAGCAGAGGGCGCCACGGTGCACGCCATCGGCACCCCGCTGATCACCAACTCGGATGGCCAGAAATTCGGCAAGAGCGAGGGAAATGCGATCTGGCTCGATGAGAAGCTCACGACCCCGTATTCGATGTACCAGTTCTGGCTCAATACGGCGGATGCGGATGTGATCGACCGACTCAAGGTCTTCACCTTCCTCTCGCGCTCCCGCATCGAGGAGCTTGGCGCGGCGGTACGGGATGAGCCTTTCCGGCGTGAGGCGCAACGGGTTCTCGCGGCCGAGGTGACGGCGCTCATCCACGGGGAGGCGGCGGTCGCCGCATCCGTCGCCGCGGCGGACGCGTTGTTCGGACAGGGCGACCTCTCGGCGCTCGATCAGGCAACGCTCGAGAGCGCGATCGCTGAACTTCCGAGCGCGGATGCGACCCCGAATTCGCTCATCCTGCAGCTCCTGGTCGACACGAGCCTGGTCTCGAGCCTCGGGGAGGCGCGGCGCGCTGTCGCCCAGGGCGGTGTCTACGTGAACAACGTGAAGGTAGCGTCTGAGACAGATGTGCTCGGCTCATCGGATCTCGCGGGCGGGGTCTGGATCCTGCGGCGCGGAAAGAAGACGCTGGCCGGGATTTACGACGCAGGGCGCGTGCGAAACATTCCCGTGACCTGACCGGTCTACTCTGTGGATCACGACGTGGTTCACGGCGAGAAGGGACACCGGTGAGCGACCTGAACAGCGAGCACGGCTCCGCCCCCGCAGGCCCCGGGAAACCGGCGGGCGCGTTCGACTGGCTGTTGGAGTCGCATCGGCAATCCGCCCCGATGGCACCATTGGAGGAGGAGCCGGCACAGCCCGCGCCGATTGCGCTGTCTGAGCCGAGTTTTGTGCCCGAGCCCAGGCCCGGGCTCGTGCCCGAACAGGGACTCGTGCCCGAACAGACTTTCGTTGCGCCACCCGCCGCACCGCACCCGGCGCCATCCCCGTGGCCTGTACCGTCACCCGCCGCCTTCTCCCAGGCACCGCCCCCGCTTGCCGCACCCTCACCACCGCTGCAGTTCGCCGAAACGCCACCCTCGCACTTCTGGGATGCGCCTCCCGGTCCACCCGCCCCGGTGCCGTCCGCGGACGCCCCGGCAATGGGCGTAGCCGCTCTTTACCCGGGACCGGTCCACTCGGAACCCCCCACCCCTATGCCTGTTGCCTCAGTTGCTGCAACGTCTGTGCCGGCTGGCTCGCTGCCGCCCATCGAGCTCGCAAACCCCGATCCTGGGCCCCTTCACCCCTTCGCCGCGGCACCACTGGCACCGGGCGGCTTCGGCCTCGAGCGCCGTCAGGCACGGCCGCGCTCCGCCAACGGGCCTCTTGACTGGATCTCGTTCGTGCTGGCGATCCTCGCGCCTCCGGTCGGACTCCTTCTCGGGATCGGCGCCGTCATCACTGAGCCGCGCCTGAAGGGGTATGTGACAGGCCTCGCCAAGGCGGCGATCGGCATCGGCGCGGCCCTCAGCCTCGTTCTTGCCGTGGGGTTGGTCGCTTACGCGAAGGTGAGTCACGACCAGGCCGCACACAATGCGATTGTCGCGAGTTCGAAGGCGTACTGCGCGGCGCTCAAGTCGAACCCGTCGACCCTAGCGAGCGATACCTTCGGATGGCCGTCGCCGGGTGACACCATTCCCGACTCCATCACATCAATGCAGCAGTATGTTTCTCGCTGGAATTCTCTGGTGAAGATTGCCCCGCCGGGCATCCGGGCGGACACGCAGAAGGTCGCTTCCACAGCGAAGTCGATTGTCACTTCGGTGCAGACAACCCAGACCCTTGACGACTCCTCGGATGTCGCTCAAATGCAGAATGCGGTGGCCACGACTGGCATCAACGCCTGGGTGACTGAGTATTGCAACTAGGTAGCCAGGGTCGCGACACGCCCGGGATGCTTCAAATTTGCCCACCCCCCGGAACCCACGTAAAGTAACTCCTTGTCACCCCAAAGGTTCGGCACAGTCGAAGTACTGACCGGCCTCAAGAGGGACAGTCCTTAACACGGACAGTCCATTCAAACGGACAGTCCTCTAAAACGGACAGTGTTCTCTGAACACACACTCCAAACCCCCAAATGCGCTGTGTTCGGTTTCAATGAAACTGGGCGAGTGATTCAAGCGGGTTGGAATAGCAAGGCCCACCACGAACAACTGTTCAGTAGGGCGCACGGGAAAGCAATTTCACGGCGCGTCACGTTGACAGTGACCTTCTTGGTGGTAGGTTAGAGCAGTTGCCCTAAATTCGAGCCGCAAGGTGAGTATTAGGCGCGCCCGATCCTTGAGAACTCAACAGCGTGCACAATGTCAAATGCCAAAAACCCGTAGCAGGGTAGGGCGTGGACTGCATTTATCTAAATGCCGGAAAGCGTCTGATCTGCAACGGATTCCTTTGGAATAGATATAAACAAAACAAAGCAAGTCAGTAATGATTTGTCATTTGTCAGTTTCAAACTTGCAGCCTTGTCCGCCCATTCCGGCGGCAGGCTGCACTAGATGTGCCGAGCGTCACTTGTGATGTTCGTGCAATCAAACATTTACGGAGAGTTTGATCCTGGCTCAGGATGAACGCTGGCGGCGTGCTTAACACATGCAAGTCGAACGGTGAAAGAGGAGCTTGCTCTTCTGGATCAGTGGCGAACGGGTGAGTAACACGTGAGTAACCTGCCCTTGACTCTGGGATAAGCGTTGGAAACGACGTCTAATACCGGATACGACCTCCGAAGGCATCTTCTGGAGGTGGAAAGAATTTCGGTCAAGGATGGACTCGCGGCCTATCAGCTAGTTGGTGAGGTAACGGCCCACCAAGGCGACGACGGGTAGCCGGCCTGAGAGGGTGACCGGCCACACTGGGACTGAGACACGGCCCAGACTCCTACGGGAGGCAGCAGTGGGGAATATTGCACAATGGGCGCAAGCCTGATGCAGCAACGCCGCGTGAGGGACGACGGCCTTCGGGTTGTAAACCTCTTTTAGTAGGGAAGAAGCGAAAGTGACGGTACCTGCAGAAAAAGCACCGGCTAACTACGTGCCAGCAGCCGCGGTAATACGTAGGGTGCAAGCGTTATCCGGAATTATTGGGCGTAAAGAGCTCGTAGGCGGTTTGTCGCGTCTGCTGTGAAAACTGGAGGCTCAACCTCCAGCCTGCAGTGGGTACGGGCAGACTAGAGTGCGGTAGGGGAGATTGGAATTCCTGGTGTAGCGGTGGAATGCGCAGATATCAGGAGGAACACCGATGGCGAAGGCAGATCTCTGGGCCGTAACTGACGCTGAGGAGCGAAAGCATGGGGAGCGAACAGGATTAGATACCCTGGTAGTCCATGCCGTAAACGTTGGGAACTAGATGTAGGGACCATTCCACGGTTTCTGTGTCGCAGCTAACGCATTAAGTTCCCCGCCTGGGGAGTACGGCCGCAAGGCTAAAACTCAAAGGAATTGACGGGGGCCCGCACAAGCGGCGGAGCATGCGGATTAATTCGATGCAACGCGAAGAACCTTACCAAGGCTTGACATATACCGGAAAAGTTCAGAAATGTTCTCCCCGCAAGGTCGGTATACAGGTGGTGCATGGTTGTCGTCAGCTCGTGTCGTGAGATGTTGGGTTAAGTCCCGCAACGAGCGCAACCCTCGTTCTATGTTGCCAGCACGTAATGGTGGGAACTCATAGGAGACTGCCGGGGTCAACTCGGAGGAAGGTGGGGATGACGTCAAATCATCATGCCCCTTATGTCTTGGGCTTCACGCATGCTACAATGGCCGATACAAAGGGCTGCAATACCGTAAGGTGGAGCGAATCCCAAAAAGTCGGTCTCAGTTCGGATTGAGGTCTGCAACTCGACCTCATGAAGTCGGAGTCGCTAGTAATCGCAGATCAGCAACGCTGCGGTGAATACGTTCCCGGGCCTTGTACACACCGCCCGTCAAGTCATGAAAGTCGGTAACACCCGAAGCCGGTGGCCTAACCGTAAGGAAGGAGCCGTCGAAGGTGGGATCGGTGATTAGGACTAAGTCGTAACAAGGTAGCCGTACCGGAAGGTGCGGCTGGATCACCTCCTTTCTAAGGAGCACGTGCAGTCCGGATGATGGTGCCCTGTTTACAGGCATCCCCTCGCCGGAAATAACTGCCAAGTCATTTCGGGAACATCTGTTTCCCGGTGACGCTCATGGGTGGAACATTGACATTGTGACCAGGCGTAATCCTGGTATCCCAGTACGTCTTCCCGTCATTTAGTTGGCGAGTCGACTGGAACAGATACCGGAGGAATTCCTGGTCTTTTGCACGCTGTTGGGTCCTGAGGGACCGGACCTGCCGCCGAGCTTCTTTGGAGCGCGGCGGCTGAACGGACCTCTGGATCCTTTTGCCGACTGGGCCTGGCCCAGGCGCGAGGGATACCGCCCGTATTTTGAGAACTACACAGTGGACGCGAGCATCTTAGATGCCCGTCAAAATCATCCCGATCCTAGCGATTGGTGTGTCGGCGACGGGTATCACATAAAACAATGACGGCTCGATCTTCGGATCGAGTCACCATTGGTCTATCTCCAGCGCAGCGTTGTTTACAGCGCCAAGCTGGCGATCGATTCATACTCATGTGAAATCAAGTTTCTAAGAGCAGACGGTGGATGCCTTGGCATCTGGAGCCGAAGAAGGACGTATAAATCTGCGATAAGCCTCGGGGAGCTGATAATAGAGCTTTGATCCGAGGATTTCCGAATGGGGAAACCCCGCTGGGCGTTGCAAGACGACCCAGTGACTCCCGCCTGAATATATAGGGCGGGTAGAGGGAACGTGGGGAAGTGAAACATCTCAGTACCCACAGGAAGAGAAAACAACCGTGATTCCGTTAGTAGTGGCGAGCGAAACCGGAACAGGCCAAACCGATCATGTGTGATAGCCGGCAGGCGTTGCATGGTCGGGGTAGCGGGACTTTTCTGCTGTTACTGCCGTACAGCAAGCGTTACAACGTTATATAGATGAATGGCATTGAAAGGCCAGCCACAGAGGGTGCCAGCCCCGTAATCGAAATGTAGCAATGGCGCGAGAAGTATCCCAAGTAGGACGGGGCCCGAGAAATCCCGTTTGAATCTGCCAGGACCACCTGGTAAGCCTAAATACTCCCAGATGACCGATAGCGGACAAGTACCGTGAGGGAAAGGTGAAAAGTACCCCGGGAGGGGAGTGAAATAGTACCTGAAACCGTCTGCTTACAAACCGTTGGAGCCTCCTTAGTAGGGGTGACAGCGTGCCTTTTGAAGAATGAGCCTGCGAGTTAGTGATCAGTGGCGAGCTTAACCCGTTGAGGGGTATGCGTAGCGAAAGCGAGTCTTAATAGGGCGATTTAGTCGCTGGTCCTAGACCCGAAGCGAAGTGATCTATCCATGGCCAGGTTGAAGCGACGGTAAGACGTCGTGGAGGACCGAACCCACTTCAGTTGAAAATGGAGGGGATGAGCTGTGGATAGGGGTGAAAGGCCAATCAAACTTCGTGATAGCTGGTTCTCTCCGAAATGCATTTAGGTGCAGCGTTGCGTGTTTCTTGCCGGAGGTAGAGCTACTGGATAGCTGATGGGCCCCAAAAGGTTACTGACGTTAGCCAAACTCCGAATGCCGGTAAGTGAGAGCGCAGCAGTGAGACGGTGGGGGATAAGCTTCATCGTCGAGAGGGAAACAACCCAGACTACCAACTAAGGCCCCCAAGCGCGTGCTAAGTGGGAAAGGATGTGGAGTTGCACAGACAACCAGGAGGTTGGCTTAGAAGCAGCCACCCTTAAAAGAGTGCGTAATAGCTCACTGGTCAAGTGATTCCGCGCCGACAATGTAACGGGGCTCAAGCACGCCGCCGAAGTTGTAGATTTCGTGTATTAGCTAGGCATCCGCAAGGGTGTCCAGGCGCACGGAGTGGTAGGAGAGCGTCGTGTGGCGAGTGAAGCGGCGGAGTAATCCAGCCGTGGACGCCACACGAGTGAGAATGCAGGCATGAGTAGCGAAAGACGGGTGAGAAACCCGTCCTCCGAAAGACCAAGGGTTCCAGGGCCAGGTTAATCCGCCCTGGGTAAGTCGGGACCTAAGGCGAGGCCGACAGGCGTAGTCGATGGACAACGGGTTGATATTCCCGTACTG
>Ga0302157_10001467_pt1 | contig 28944 bp, 29 predicted proteins | sample I_Bog_N3_3_FD_193502 | JGI IMG/M metagenome (GOLD analysis project Ga0302157, IMG submission 193502) | Peat permafrost microbial communities from Stordalen Mire near Abisko, Sweden - I_Bog_N3_3 | ecosystem: Environmental > Terrestrial > Soil > Wetlands > Peat | place: Sweden: Abisko, Stordalen...
CCACCGGTGCCGATCGTGTCGTCGGTGCCGCCGGTCGGCGGCAATGACAGCGCCATATCCACGTCGGCCGCGGGCATCCACGTCGGCGTCCCCGAGAAGACCTCGTAGTAGTACTGGGTGTTGTAGGCCACCGCGGTGTCGATGTACGAGGTCGCCGTACCGGCGAGGGTCGCGATCGTCGAGTAGGTGCCCGTGGGCGAGGTCGCCCGCTCGACGGTGATCCCGGTGCTGCCGGTCACGGCGGTCCAGGAGATGGTCACCGTCCCCTGGGTGTCGGTGCAGGTGGTGGGGGGGTAGGCGGGCGTGAGACCGCTGCAGTGCACGGAGTGGACGGCGACAGCGCTGGCGGCGGCCGCGGTCACCGTGTTGGTAGCGTTCTCGCTCAGGCTCTGCCAGGCGCCGAGCACCCCCCCACCGGCCAGGCCGAGGGCGAGCACGAGGGCGACCAGGCAGGTGGTCAGCACCTGCCAGGGCTGGGGCCGCCGGTGGCGCGCGGAGACGGACATGGCAGCCTGACACTAGGACGGCCATACGACATGTCTGCGGCCCCTCCGTGACGGTCTCGCAAACATCCGGCGCGCTCGGGTCGCGGCTGGGGCGGGGCTGCGGTGGGCACCGCCCGCGCGCCCTGGCGCGATCAGCCGGTCATGAGGGCACGGAGGGCGAGGAGCAGCGCCACCAGGAAGCCGGCGGCGAAGGTCCAGGCCTCCCGCCGCGGCGCCCATCCCCGCGCAAAGAGGACGGTGAGGGGGAGGGTGACCAGGGCCAGTGGGCCGTACATGAGGTGGAGCCCGTCGGCGGGGCGCTCGCCGGCGAGGAACAGGCTGATCCCGGCGATCCCCTGGAGCACGAGGGCCGCCACCGCGAGCCAGAGGTACGCCCGCACCGTGGGCAGCCGCCGCGTATCGCGGACGGCCAGGAGGGCGATGACGAGCCCGGCCGCGAGGACGACCAGGAGGGCGTAGCCCAGCCGCTCATGCACGGTGACCAGCACGCCGGCCGCCCCCGACGGGCCGGCCGCTCCGAGCGCCAACCCGGCGCTCACCGGAGGATCACCGCGAGCCCGCTCGAGGGGAGGGTCGCGTAGGCGACGGCGGTGCAGCCCCACTCCACCTCCGTCCCCTCGGGGAGAAGGAGTCCGAGGTGGTCACCGATGCGGCGGCGCCAGCCGGCGTCGGTGGCGGCCGGCGTCAGGTCAACCGGCTCCCCATCGACCAGCGCGCCGTGGGTGGCGTCGACCGCGGCCGCAAAGGCGTCGACCAGCTCCCACCACGGGTCCTCGTCCACGCAGAGGACGACCTCGTCCATCCCGGGGAGGGCAAGGGCGGCCTCGACCACCTCACCTCCGGAGGTGACCACCGACTCGAGGTGGACCGCGAGCCCGCGCCACTCAGCCTCCTGCGAGTGGATGAGCGGCCTCCCCCTTCCGGTCCCCAGGCTGCGGAAGCGCTCGGTGGGCCGCACCCCGAGCCGGGCCAGCTCGACCAGCGCGGTGGTGAGCGGCCACGGACCGCTGCCCGCGGACTGCCGGCAGCGCACCCGGATGCAGCTCTCCTCGACGGTCGGGATGTGAACCCGCCAGGCCGGGGCGGCGGCGCGCACCGTCTCCCCCGAGGCGGTAAGCCCGGCAGGCCCGGTGCGCACGCCATCTTCACGGTCCTCGAGCTGATCGCGGGCCGGGAGCTGTGCGAAGGCAGGGAGCCGGATCATGAGCCCTGGGTGGTGTCCGGAGGCACGCAGATGTTTGCACGCAGCGCGCCGGCTCCGGTGGGCAGCCCGCCTCCGAGGGGCAGGGCGACGGCAAAGGTCCCGTACTCCCCCCAGGTCACGTAGCTGGCGGCCCGGATCGGCGGGTAGATGAGGATCACGGTGATGGTCTGCCCAGGGTCGAGGTTGACCGAGCAGCTGCCGTCGATGGCCACCGAGCTGAGGCCGGCGAGCGGGTAGGCGGGGTAGTAGAACTTGTTGAAGGTGGACTTGCTGAGGCCTGCGGGGCAGAGTGCCCCGGCGGAGCCGTTCTCGCAGGTGGCCCAGGATGAGGAGGCGATCTGGAGCGAGTCGAGCTCCGGGTTGCTACCCGCCAGACCGGAGTTGGTGAGCTGGAAGCCCACAACGGTGAGGTCGCCCAGGCCGCGGAGCGCCGCCCATTGGCTGCCCGCTCCGACCGTCTGGGCGAGGAGCTCCATCGAAATGCGTCCGACCAGGGTGACGTGGATCGGATCGGGGTTGACGTAGATGCCGCCGTCGGGGCTGGTGTCGTAGGTGGCGGCGGCGAGGGTGTGCGGGTGCCCGACCTGGGGCAGACCGAGCTGGGAGGCGGAGAGGCTCGGCTGGCCGCCGCAGCCCGCGACCACGGCCACAGCGCCCACCAGACCAAGGGCCAGGCGCGGAAACGGCCGGCGCCGGGCGCGCCAGGCCGGGGATGCGGGAGACCGGGTGTGCCGGGTCATGGCGTCGCTCTCCTCAGCGCCGCTCCAGCAACGGCCGGCTGAGCAGCCCGACCGCGGCCAGGACGACGACGATGGCGACGGTGCTGACCAGCAGGACGGTCGCCGGGGAGAAGGCGGGGGTGCCGCCCAGGGCGCCGATGAAGGCGCTCCCGAGCTGGCCGAAGGGGTCGATGGTGGCGACAGTCCAGCCCCACCCCAGGCGCGGGACACCCGTGAAGAGGCCGCCGAAGAAGAGCAGCGGCGCCAGCAGGACGCAGACGTCGAGCAGCACCTCCCCCACTCCACCGGCGAGGCAGGCGACCAGGCATCCGAGCAGGCTGCCGGTGAGCAGGCCAGCCATGACCGCGAGCAGCAGGGCCGCCCACTGGTCGGGGGCGGCACCCCCGGCGGCGGCGACCAGCGCGATCACGGGGAGCAGCTGAAGCAGGTCGACGATGGCTCCCGCTCCGACCACTCCCCCGACCACCCGCCACCCGGGACGGGGCACCAGGGCGAGCCGGACGAGGAGACCGGATTGCCGGGCCCGGGCCAGGTTCACGGCGGTGCCGACGGCACCCATCATCGCGACCAGCACGGTGAGGAGCATCCCGGCCCAGAAGGTCGGGGCGCCGCCGATGATGAGCGGCAACGCCAGGATCAGCGGGATGCCCACCTTGAGGGCGAGGGCCCGGCGCCGGGCGGCGACCACCAGCAGCTCGCGGCCCAAGGTTCCTCGGGGCATCAGGCGGGCGAGCACGGCCCGGCGAGGGGCCTCACCGGGGATCGCGCCACGCGCGGCCCTGCGCCGGATCGGCATGGTCGCGTTCATCGGGAACCTCGGGCCGGGAGCGTGGCCGGCGCATCCACCTGGCCCCCGCTCGCATCCCTCCCGACCAGGGCGGGGAAGCACTCACGGAGGTCGGGGCGGCGCACCTCGAGGCTGCGCACCCCCGAGCCGACGGAATCGGCGGCCGCCACCAGCGGCGCGAGGGCGGCCTCCTCCTCCAGCTCGGCGACCACCAGGCCGTCGGCGGCCGAGAGCACCACGACGCCGGCGAGGCTGGCAAGCCGCTCCGTCACCGCCAGGGTCAGCGTCCTCTGCGCCCACCCGGGCCCACGGTCGTCGGCTGCCCCTCCCGCCATGGTCGGTCCGGTCCCCGCCGCGGCGTGGGGACCGTTCCGGCCCGGAACGGCCTCGCCGACCCGCAGCTCCACGATCCGCCGCCGGGGTACCTCGGCGAGCAGCTCCGGGAGTGGGGCGACCCGGAGGCAGCGACCCTGATGGAGCATGGCCACCCGGTCCGCCACGCCCGCCACGAACTCGGGGTCGTTGCTCGCCACCACGGTGGTGAGCCCGGCCGCGGCGCGCGCCCGCAGCGCGGCGGTGACGACCGCCACGCCGTCCGGGTCCAGTCCGGCGCTCGGCTCGTCGAAGAGGGCCAATGCCGGCTGGTGAGCCAGAGCCTGGGCCAGCGCCAGCCGGCGCCGCAGGCCGTAGGAGAGCGTGCCCACCGGCTCGTCGGCCCGGTCACCGAGACCAAGGCTGGCCAGCGTCTCCGAGGTCAGCCGCCGGGCCACGTCGGGATCGCGGACCCACTGACGGCACCAGAAGTAGGTCGCCTGCCGGGGGGAGAGGGTCGTCTCCTCGACCGGCTCGTCGGCCGCGTAGCCCATCTGGCGGCGGGCGCGTCTCGGGGAGGGATCGCCCCACCAGCTGACCCGACCGCCGTCGGTCCGGTCGGCGGTGGCGAGGAGGCGGAGGAGAGTGCTCTTTCCGGCACCGTTGGATCCCATGAGGGCGAGCACCTCGCCCGCACGGACGTCGATGTCGATGGGCCCGACGCTCCGCCCGCCCGGGTAGCGCCGGACGGCGCCGCTCACCATGACGCTCGGAGGTTGACCGGCCGGACCCGCGACCGGCACGCGCCGAGCGGCGACCAGCGCGGTCACCTGCCCACCCCACGCGGCAGGCCGCGTGGGGGCCCCCCGCTCTTCACAGGGGCTCGCCGCCCCTCGGCGGCGCGGCAGAGCCGCACCCGCCTCACCCCGCCACCTCCAGCAGGGTCCGCACCTGGGCTGCCACCACAGTCGGCTTGAAGGGCTTGCGGATGACCCCGGCCGCCCCGGCGCGGACGGCGCGCTGCGCCCCCGCCTCGTCGTCGTGCTCGCAGATGGCGAACCAGCCCACACGGGGGGCGGTGCCGTTCGTCATCCAGGCCCGGGAGTCCCCGCCGAGGTCGACCTCCACCAGGGCGACGTCGGTCTCTGGTGTGACCGCGCCGGCGGTCCTCAGCCAGGTCACCGCATACCCCTCGCGGCGGAGCTTCTGCTCGAGGATGCGGCCCACCATCGGCTCACCCTCGAGGATCAGCAACTCGCTCATCCCCTCTCCTCCCCTCTGCTGCCTGCTGCCCTGGCCTCTCCGGTGGCGCCGCCGAACTCCCAGGGCTCATAGAGCCGGACCCGACCGTGCTCGTCCACGTCGCCCACGGCCAGCAGGGCGCTCTCCAGGTGACGGACCGCCAGCGCCTCCCGGGCCATCCCCGGGGCGGTCACGCGGTGCGCGATCAGATCGGGACCGGTGGGCGAGATCTCCCAGCCCATCTCCTCAAGGTGGGAGCAGACGAATCCGATCATCCCCAGCCGGTGTGCGAGATGGGCCTGCAGGGCCGCGAGCGCTGCCGAGACGGGCACCTCGCCGGTGACCACGTCGACGTGCGAGCTCTGCAGAGCCTGCAGCTCGTAGAGATGGCGCATCCAGACCGGCCACGGCGGCGCGATGGTCTCGGCCAGCTCCTGGTCGGCAGGACCGAAGAGGCGCATCCGGAGGGCGACGCTGCCCGTGGGCAGCTGCGGCGGAACGCTGCTCATGGCCCGATCGGACGCTGGCTGAGCGGAATGTTGGGCGCCGGCTGCTGAAGGATCACCTGGTGGCTGATGGTGATGTTCTGGTTGACCAGGTAGGGGCTGCGCGAGCTCTCGCGGATGATCCCCATGATCAGCATCATCAGCCCGACCACGACCGCCATCCCGATCAGCAGTCGCTGGCTGGAGCGGGTCGCCTGGCCCATGGTCATCGGGGTGCGCACCCGGGCCCGGATGTAGGACCAGAGAGCGTAGAGGGCGATCAGCAGGTCCGCGATCAGGACCATCACCTTCCAGGGGAAGAAGAAGCCGAACGGATCTTCCAGCCCGCCATCCCAGAAGGGCTTGGCGAGATGCGCGGCCACGATGTCGGGATAAGAGCCGGCGAACCAGGCGGGCTGGATCCCGAAAAGCCAGAGGAGGATGAGCAGGATCAGGGCGATCTGGTGACGCCGGGCGACCGTGTGCTGGCCGGCCGCCTTGAGCCGCTGCCAGAAGTAGGCAACTCCGAAGATGAAGATCAGCCCCAGCCCGGCGAACTGAGCCAGGAAGATGTTCGAGATCCAGCCGTACATCATCTGGTACCAGCTGTCCAGCGAATGGAGCTGGATCTCCTTGGCGTAGCTGTAGCCGACCCAGATCTGGATGATGGTCAGACCAAAGGCGAAGAGCATTCCCCACTGCCCGGCCCAATCCCAATAGGCGGCCTCGCGGTTGCGCTCCCGGACCAGCTCTCCCTCGGGCATGGCACCCAGAGCGCGCACCACGCTGCGCTGGCGCGGCACCAGCGCCGGCGCCTCCTCGCGACGGGTCACGCGCAGGTACTGGAAGGCGGAGACGAGGGCGACCAGCGCCCCGGCCCAGGCGATGTTGCCGATGGTCCGGTGGATGGTGAGCGGAAGGTTGGTGGGGTTGAGGAACTGGAGCATGTAGCTGATGTTGTCGGTGGCCCCCTGGACGGTCGGGGTCAGCATCTGGGAGGCGATGACGTCGATGAGGAACATCTGGAACCACTGGTCGATGTTGAGCAGGAGGACCATGCCCAGACGGGCGAGCCGGTAGGCGCGCAGCCGCTCCCAGTTGGCGTAGAGCGTGTAGAGGAGGACGATCTCGCCGACGAAGGTCAGTGCCTCGAAGAACCAGACCCAGAAGGTGAACTGCTGGAAGCTGACGAAGAAGCGGCCCCACATCCCAACCAGGACAAAGACCACGAAGAAGATGGCGATCGCCGCCCCGGTGCTGAAGATGTAACCCCAGGCGTGGACCAGGCTCCTGGCGAGCCGCTCGTGGCGCTCGTCCTTGGTCACCATCGAGATCCCCTCGCTGAGCGCCACCAGGGTGCAGGAGCCGATCAGGAAGGTGGCGAAGAGCACGTGGAGCAGCGCGACGCCGCCCACCAGCACGGTGTTGGTCACCAGCGTGCCGGGGACCGAGGTCGGGCTGAGCGAGAGGATCAGGTGCTGCATGGCTTCGGGCTCAAAGGTTGTAGAGGCGGTTCACGCCCAGCAACGCCAGGTAGATGACCGTGCCGATGAAGAAGAAGGCGGGGACCAGCACGTCCGGCCGCCGGATGGGATGGCGGTCCGGGTTGCGGTCGATGAAGGGCAGCGCCAACATCAGGGTGGCGCCGATGCCGACGATCACGAAGACGCCGAAGCCGACCAGCTGAGTGGGGAAGAACACCAGCAACTGGTCGAGCGGAAGGTAAAACCATTCCGGCGTGGGTACGTAGGTGAGCGTGGCCGGGTTGGCGGGGCCGTCGAGCGGCGCCCCCGAGATCAGCCCCATGACGAAGATGAAGACGACCAGGACCAGCGACACGACGGTGTCCTTGAAGAGCTGATCGGGGAAGAAGTCGACGGTCTCGCTGGGCACGGAGTAGAGGGGCTCCGTCCCGCGGGTGGGATAGGGCGGCTCGGCGTGGCGGATGCGCTCCGCGATCTCCCTGGCGGGGTTGTCGGTGGTGGTCCTGTAGTTGACCCAGGAGCCGAACTCGCCGTGACGCCGGAGCAGGTAGAGGTGGCCGCCGATCAGCCCGAGCAGCAGGGCGGGGAGCACCCAGATGTGGAGGGCAAAGGTCCGCGTCAGGGTGACCGGCCCCACGAAGTTGCCGCCCCGCCAGAGCGTCCTCACCCCGTTGCCGATCACGGGCAGGTAGTGGGGGATGTTGGTCACCACCGTGGCGGTCCAGTACGCGGCCTGATCCCACGGCAGCATCGCCCCGGTGATGGCCATCGCCAGCACCAGAAAGAAGAGCATCACGCCGCTGATCCAGTTGAGCTCGCGCGGCTTCTTGTAACTGGCGGAGATGAAGGTGCGCAGCGCGTGCACACCGATCAGCAGCATCAAAACGTAGGCACCCCACAGGTGGATGCCACGGATCCAGTCACCGAAGAGATCGTCGGTGCGCAGGTAGAGCAGGCTGCTGTAGGCGTTGGTGACGGAGGGGACGTAGTCGAGGAGCAGGAAGATGCCGGTGAAGAACTGGACGATGATCACGACCAGGGTCGCGCTGCCCAGGGTATAGGCCCATCCGCCTTGTTTGGGGACCGCCTCGTACAGCCCCTTGTAGAGCAGCCCGGTGATGCCGGTGCGATCGTCGAACCAGGCCCAGCTGCGGCGGAAGGGCCCGACGATCGGCGCCGGCACCAGCCCGATGAAGTCGCCCTTCTCCTCGGGCTCCGCAGGCACGGGCACCTCGGAGCCCACGGTGCGATCCCTCATCGGGGGCGCTCCCGCAACCGCCAGCTGGTGCGGCTCACCGCGCGGCCCGCGGCCTTGGAGGTCGCGGCACTCCACCCCCCGACCATCAGATCTGCTCCTCGAGTCGGTTGGCGATCTGGAGGTAGTGCTTGCCCTGGGCGTCGACCTGGACCCGGTGCACCCATTGGGGAAGCGGCTGCGGCGGGGGCCCACCAACGTTGCGCCCGGTGATCGCATACAGCCCGCCGTGGCAGGGGCACTCGAAAAGGGAGAGCGAGGGCTCCCAGTGCACGTCGCACTGCATGTGGGTGCAGATGTTGGAGAAGGCGTAGAGCTTCCCCTGGTACTTGGTCACGTAGACGATGCGGTTGACGGCCGGTGCCGGCGGGCCGCTGCCGATCGGCACCGACGCAATCCGCGCGGTGGGGAGGCCCTCCGGGATGTCGTCGATGGGGCCGCCCTGGACGGTGACCCAGATCTCCTTGGTGGAGGCCCAGAGCGGGCTGAGCAGGAAGCCCAGCGCCGGGACGGAGAGCATGGCCGTGATCAGGCCGGCCATGGCACCGGTGCCCCTGACCATGAACTGACGGCGGCTGATCCGGCCCGTGCTCATGGGAAGGGCACCCCGTCAGCCCCGAAAGGCGTCGCGGCGAGCTGCGCGGAGGCGGTGCAACCCCTGGTCATCCCGACGGCCCCAGCTGGAAGGACGGTGGCGTGAGGGGGTTGTTGGTGGCCCCCACCAGCGCGGTCACGGCCATGGCAAGGAAGAGGAGGCAGAAGAATCCGGCGGCACCACTCACCAGGAAGGCGGCGAGGTAGTTGCCGTCGCGCCACATCGGTCGGATGCCGCGGAACACCCACCAGGCACCCAGGACCACGAGGATGGCCATGCCCGCGCCCAGGATCGTGTAATACCAGAAGGCCTCGAAGTCGGCCTCGCGACCGGGGGTCAGCGGAGCCTCGGCGAGCAGGCGAATCGCGCTCAGGGGGGTCACGGGTAGTTGCTCTCCGGAGGCAGGAAGGGGCCGTGTGCGCTGGCTTGGGTGAGCACCCCGTAGACAACGTAGTCGCCGCGCGCCTGCTCCTTGATGAAGCCCATGAAGAGCGCGGTCGCCATGGACGCCACGCCGACCAGGACCAGGCTTCGACGCAGCGTCACGCCGCGCACCGCCTGGATGACCAGGCCACGCGGGTTCCAGCGCAGGACGAGGTGGGCGGCGGTGACCACCACGGCGAGGGTCAGGCCGACGTAGCGCAGGGCCAGGATGTTGGGCGTGATCACCGACGCGGGCTGGCAGGCAACCAGCATCCCGGCCGCGGTGAGCACGGTGGCGACCTGGGCGGAGCGCGAGCTGCGAAAGCCGCCCCTCTCCGCCGCCAGGGCGATGTTGCCACCCACCAGGATGGCTCCCACCAGCGCCTCCTGGGCGATCATGTAGTTGCCGAACGCGCCCACCAGGCTGTCGAAATAGCCGAGCTGCACGTTGTGCAGGACGAGCACCAGGATGAATCCGTCGATGGGCATGAGCAGGGTGGCGACCAGGCCGATGCGGAGATTGACCCGCGCCGCCCAGAACTGGAACCTGTGCTCGGCGTCGTCGTGACTGCGCCACGCCAGCAGGGTCGCGAGCCCGGCCAGGAGCAGTGCGGTCCAGCCGACGTTGCCGATCAGCCGGTGCACGAGCAGGGGCAGGTACACGGGGTTGAGCACCGACGCGAAGCTGTCGCTGCCCGGGGTGATGAGGAAGCCATCGAGGCCGACGATCAGCACCACGAAGAGGGTCTGCAACCCGGCAACGCAGCAGCCGAGGAGGAAGTGGTTGCGATCCCGCATCCTGCCGAAGCTGTTGCGGTACCAGACGAGCAGCGGGGCCAGGACGATGAAGAGGCCGAAGGCGAGCGCGACCAGGGGCAGGAAGAGGTTGATGAGGGTCCCGATCCCGTTGCCGAAGAACCCGACCATGGCCACCACCGCGAAGATCGCGAAGGTCGCCCCCAGGCTGAAGACGAGGTAGTAGCTGTTGGCGGCTGCCTTGGAGTAGCGGCGAGCGTAGGGGTTTCCACTGCGCAGCCCGTACCCCTCCATCGCCGCCGCCAGGGTGATGGCACCAACCGAGAACTCGGCGAGGGCGATGTGGGCGAGAAAGAGCCCTCCGACGATCCAGGCGTCGCTGATACCGGGGAAGTTGGGGATGGTGACGGTGAAGCCGAGCAGGTGCCCGGCCGCGGTCGCCACCAGGGCATGGGCGGACGGCGATGCTGCGCCGATCACCCCAAGCACCCCCCCTCCGTCATTCGGCGAGGTCGGCGCCTCCGAGGCTGGCGGCCTCGGCGGTGGTCATCCGGCGCCCCAGCATCTCCACCATCGGGGCGCTCAGCTCATTGAGCCCGTGCTCGTAGTCGGTCCGGGCGCCGCCTGTCGGCGCCGCTCCGGCGGGGGACTCGCCGTGCCCGTGGTGGTGGCTGCCGCCGGCGGGCGCGGCCCCGGCATGGACCGGGCAGCCCGAGGCCTCCTGAGCGGCGGCCGCGACGGGGGCGCCGGCACCGACGGGGCAGCCCGGAGCGGCCGTGGCCTCCCCCTCGAGGCGCTCCCGCATCAGGGACCGGGCCTCGGCGATGCCCGCCTCGGCGTGGAGGATCTCGACCTCGGGGGCGCGCAGCGCGATGGCCAGCCGCTCGATCTGCTCGGAGGCGAGGTTGCGGAGAAAGCCGGCGGAGATCCGGGCGAGCCGCTCCTCGGCCTCCGCGCTCCAGGGGAGCCGCCGGGGCGAGACGTGCGGGCCGGTGTGAGCCTCCAGTCCGAGCGGGGCCCGATGCGGTCCCGCCCCCTGGTCGAGCGACTCCAGCTCGGGACGGACGAATGGCTCGACCACCTCGGCGGTGATCGCCGGCAGCCTCCGGGTCCGCGCCTGCTTCTCCACCATCGCCTTGACCCGGCGCCGGAGATAGCCGGCGGGGAGCTGCTGGAGCACCCGCCGCGCCTCCAGGGTCCAGCCCAGCTTGTGACCGTCGAAGCCGGTCTCGGCCGCGTCGCCCTCCTGGTCGGCGGCAGCACGCAGCGCGGCCACGTCGAGGGCTTCGAACTCCGCCGCTCCGGCTCCGCAGACGGGGCACTGCGCGGGGTGCTCCACCCGGGCCGCGTAGCCGCACACCCGGCAGATGGCCCGGGTCTCCTCGGCGGCCGGCTCCTCGAGCATCGCCCGCTCGGCGCCCTCGATGGAGCTCCGGGCCTCGGCGATGACCCGCATCGTCTTCTGGAAGGGCATCAGCTCGTCGAGGGCCTCGTCGACGTCGCCGCTCGCCACCACGCTGTGGCCACGCTCGGTGGCCCAGCGCAGCACGGCGGTGCGCGCCAGACCGCGGACACCCGCCGGCACCCGCTCCATCCTCTCCTCCGCCTCGGGGGTCCAGACCACCGACGCGTCCGCCCGGATGTCCAGGGGCGGCAGGTAGGTGCCGCTCATCACCAGCAGGTTGCAGGGAGCGAAGCGGATCAATTGCTCGGTGGCGCCGCCCAGGTCCATGCCGGCGTCGGAGTGGATGCCGATCCGCCCCATCACGAGCAGCCACGGCTTCCGCTCGCGGCAATGGCGGAGCAGCCGGTCGAAGGCCTTGCCGTCGAGGAGGGTGATGGGCAGCTCCATCCCCGCCTCCCTGGCCGTCGCCTCGGCCACCCGCAGGTGCGACTCGTAGATCTTGGCGAGGCCGGTGTCGATGATCTCCTCGTGGAGCGCCTCCTGCTCCTTGAAGCGGAAGACCTTGCTCGCCTTTTCGCTCAGGACGTCGACGATCCCGTTGAAGACGGCGTAGTGGAGGTAGGGGTCGTAGACGGCGACCGCCTCCACCCGGCGCTGGAAGCGCTTGCCCAGCTCGAGGGCGGCGCGCAGCCCCGCGAAGCTCTGGGGTGAGCCGTCGACGGCGACGACGATGTCCCCCTCCCGCTGCCAGTCGAGGTCCCGGACCAGGAGGACGTCGGTCCGGATGCGGCGGAGCACCCGCTCGGCCACCGACCCCAGGGTGGACTCGCGCACCGCGCCGGTGCCGAGAGCGCCCATCACCACCAGGTCCGGCTTGACCTCGGCGACGTCGGTGACGATCTCCTCCCAGTTGCGGCCGTCCCGCCGCCGGGCCTCGAACGGGACGCCGCGCTCCAGGCAGCGGTAGCGCATGACGTCCGTGTAGCTGTCGCTGATCAGCTCGAGACCGGTCGTGATCAGGGAGTCGTGGATGCGGCGCTGACGGAGCAGCTCGGCCTCGTCCTGATACTCCTCGGGGAGGGTGTACTCCATCTGCTTGAAGCGGAAGTCGTGCATCCGCGCCGCGTAGGCGTGCATCCCGACGCAGCGCGCCCCCCAGGCCGACGCCAGATCGATCGCCAGCCCCACCGCGGCGTCAGAGTGCTCCGAATTGTCCAGCGGGACGTAGACGTTGGAGTAGCTGCCGATCGTGCTCATCGTCCCCTCGATGTCCGGTCCCCGGCGCCGCTCGCGCCTCCCTCTGCGCCCCGTTACGGTGCGTGAGGCAATTGTAGGAACATATGCCACATGGGTGCGTTATTGATAGGCCGGAGGACCTAAACGTGTCGAACCATGCAACCGTATCTGACCATGGTCCCACTCGCCCTGCGACGCCTCAGCTCGACGCGCCTCCCGGGCTCGTCGAGACGGCGGCGTGCCCCTTCCCCCATGGCGAGGGCGCCGCGCGCCATCCCTCCGGCGCGCATCCGGCGCTGACGGAGCAGGGCGCGGGAGCCTGCCCGGTCGCCGGCTTTGCCACGTCGCTCCCGGCGTCCGCAGCGGCGGAGCCACCGCCCCGGGTGCCGGCCGCGACCATCCCCCGATGGAGCCCGGACGCCGAGGCGGTGGTCAGGGAGCGGGCGGAGATCTGGTCACACGGGGACCCCGCGCGGGGCGAGGAACTGGCGCGCGGCGTCGCGGAGGAGCGTGCCGCAGGACGCCAGGCGGAGATCACCGCCCTCTTTCTCCGCACCCTCGGCAAGAAGCTCGGCTACGGCCACCCTCTCAGCGAGAAGGGGGAGGAGCTTCGCTTCACCTGGACCCCGGAGGCGGAGGCCCGTCTCGCCGACGTCCCCGAGTTCTGCCGGGAGCTCACCCGCTGGCGGGTGGAGTGGACGGCACACAAGCTCGATCTCGGCACCACCATCACCCCCCACGAGATGGAGGTCAAGTACGAGCTCTGGGGTCGCGTCTCCCACGCCATCCAGGAGCGGGAGCGGGAGGGGCTGCCCTGGACCGACCAGGCGGTGGACCGCTTCTCACGGATCCCGGAGTTCGTCCGGGGTCAGGTGCTGGAGGCGATCGAGGGCAACGCCCGCACCCTGGGCGCGACCGAGGTCGACGACGCCATGGTCGACCTGGTGATCGAGCGCTGGATCACCACCGGCGACTTCCATGAGGGGCTGTACGGCTTCAAGTAGAGGGTTTCCCCCGGCCGCGCTCGGTCAGCGGCGGAAGCCGGTGACGTCGATCCCCCAGCACGCGGTGGCGGTCTCTCCGGGCTGCAACGCGATCACATCCTCGCCGCTCCGGAAGGCGTCGGGCGGGCAGGTCATCGGCTCCACCGCGAGCCCGCGCCGCCGCTCGGCGGACCGCATGGGATCGCCGGTGAAGAGCACCAGCCACGGGCAGGCACGGTCGGACCAGAGGACGAGCCGCCGCCCGTCCGGGGCCTCCAACGAGACCCGGGCGAGACCATCGGAATCGCGGGCCAGGTCGGTGAAGGCGGTGTCGAGCTGGGTGTGCCCGAGCACACGCGGTTTCCGGAAGTCGAACTCCGTGCCCGCCACCGGTTCCCTGCCGGTCGGCAGCATCCGCGAATCGGTGCGCAGCCGGGTTGCGGCCGGGACCGTGAGGCGCCAGCCGTCGACCAGATCGCGATCCACCGTCAGATAGGGGTGGGAGCCGGCGCCGTAAGGAGCGGGTACTCCGGAGAGGTTGGTCCCCGCGAGGGTCACGCGGAGGCCGCCGTCGTCGAGCGCGTAGGTCGCCATCAGATCCAGGCAGAAGGGGTAACCGTCACGGGGATGGAGCCGGTGGCGCATCACCACGCGATCGTCGGTGGGGGCATCGGCCGCCCAGTTCTCCCAACGGACCAGCCCGTGAATGGCATTGGTCAACTCGGGCTCATCGAGGGGGATCTGGTGGTCGACGCCCTGCCACCGATAGCGGCCGTTGCCGATGCGCCCGGGCCATGGCAACAGCGTCTGCCCGCGGGCGTGGGTCGCCGGTTCGGTCACGTCAAAGCCGAGAATCGCCGGCCGCCCGCTCACCGTGTAGGCGCGGAGGGTGGCGCCGACCTCGGCGACCACCGCCTCCTGGTCGCCATGGACAAGGCGATGCTGGAGCCCCGACGGAGGCTCGAGGCCCGCCGATGGGAGCTGGCCCGAGCGGGTGGCGGCGTCCACCCTACCGACCTCGCCCCTTGGAGCCGTCGCCGGGGCTGCGCAGGATCTCGCCGATGTCGGCCAGGCCGCGCCGGGATCCAGCTGTCGGCTTGACCCGGTGGGCCAGCACCATGGGCGCCACCCCCTCGACATCGTCGAGGGTGACCCGGTCTCGCCCCTCGTGGGCGGCGACCGCCTGGGCCGCCTTGCGGGTCACCAGGTCCGCGCGGTGGCCGTCCACCTCCAGCTCGATCCCGAGATGGGCGATGGCGACCAGGATCTCCCGATCCACGGCCACGTCGCCGAGGGAGAGGATGGCCTTCCGGATCCGCTCGGCCTCAGCGTGCTCCTCGGGTTCCCAGGTGGAGGCGAACGCCTCCGCATCGTCCTCGAACGCCTCGCGGCGCTCGACGATCTCGACCCTCTGCCGGACATCCCGGATGCCCTCGACATCCACGCATAGCCCAAAGCGATCAAGGAGCTGGGGGCGCAGCTCGCCCTCCTCCGGGTTCATGGTCCCGACCAGGATGAACCGGGCGGGGTGGGACACCGAGACGCCCTCACGCTCGACCGTGTTGGTGCCCATCGCCGCGGCGTCGAGGAGGACGTCGACGATGTGGTCGTCGAGAAGGTTCACCTCGTCGACGTAGAGGATGTTGCGGTTGGCCTCGGCGAGCACCCCGGGCTCGAACTCCTTCTCGCCCTTCTTGATGGCGGCCTCGATGTCGATCGACCCGACGACCCGATCCTCCGAGGCGTTGATGGGCAGCTCGATCACCCGCATCTGCCGGGTGGCCCGAGGCAACGTCTCGCCACGCTGAAGCCGCTCAAGGCACTCGTCGCAGCGGCTGGCGCCGGCGTCGGGAGAGCAGCCGAAGCGGCAGTCGGCGACCACCTCGAGCACGGGGAGGAGGCGCGCCAGGGCTCGCACCGCCGTCGACTTGGCCGTCCCCTTCTCCCCGCGGATCAGCACGCCGCCGATGGCGGGGTTGATGGCGTTGAGCACGAGGGCCTGCTTCATGGGCCCCTGGCCGACGATCGCGGTGAACGGGAAGATGCTCCGGCCGCGCTGCATCGCGCCATTGTTGCAAAGCTTCCCCACGCCACAGGCGCGGCGCGGGGACCCCACTCATCTCACAGGGGCTCGCCGCCCCTCGCCGGCGCGGCTCAGCCGCGCTCGGCTCACCCCGCCATCAAATCCGGCGCGGCTCACCCCCCCAAGGGAGCGACCGGGCTCATCCAGTGGCTGCAGCCGCCGCATCACCCACCCCCACTAGAGTCCGGTGGATGGGACCAGCGGTGCAGATCGTCGTGCTGATCAAGGAGCCCGGAACGGCGAAGACACGCCTCGCCGCCGCCCTGTCGGCCGCCGAGCGCATGCGCCTCGCCGAGGAGTGCGCGGTCCGGGCGCTGGGGGCCGCCCAGGAAGTGGCTGAAACCATTGCAGTCTGCGGCGGGCCGGGGGCGGCCACCCTGGCCCGGCGGTGCGGCGCGGAGGCTCTCGTCGAGGAGCACCCGGCGGGTCAGAACCGTGCCGCGGAACGAGGCCTGGCCGAGGTGCTCACCCGGGGCGGCTCCGGCTGCCTGGTGCTCAGCTCCGATCTCCCCCTCATCGATGCGGGCAGCCTGCGCCGCCTCCTCGAGCACGCGGGGACGGTCGAGGGGCCGGTCGCGATGGTGGCTCCGGCCCTCGGCCGCGAGGGCACCAATGCCCTCTACCTGCGCCCGATCGGCGACTTCGACCTGCAGTTCGGAGCGGCGTCCCTCCCCCGCTTCGCCGCCGAGGCGAGGCGGCGGGGGCGGGAGTTCATCGTCCACCGGGAGCCGGCACTGGCCCTCGACCTCGACGAGCCGGATGACCTGGCCACTCTGGACCGCTGGCGGGCCGCCACGGGAGAGCCCGGGTGACCCGCGGACAGGCCGGCGGGCTGGAGCTCCACGGCATCGAGGGTCTGCCCGAGATCGTGAGTGGCGACGACCTGGGCAGGCTGATCGCGGAGCGAGCCGCCCCCCTCCGCTCCGGTGACATCGTGGTGGTGGCCCAGAAGGTGGTCTCCAAGGCGGAGGGGAGGCTGCGCAGCCTCTCCGCGGTGGCGCCGAGCCCCCGGGCACAGGAGCTGGCCGAGCAGCTGCACGCCGACCCGCGCATGGTCCAGGTCGTCCTCGACGAGAGCGTCCGCGTGGTCCGTGCCGATCGCGTCCTCATCGTCGAGACCCGACACGGATTCGTCTGTGCCAACGCCGGCGTCGACCGGTCCAACGTGCCCGGGGCGGACGTCGCCTGCCTCCTGCCGGAGGACTGCGACCGGAGCGCAGAGGAGCTGCGCCGGCGCATCGCCGAGGTGGCGGGGGTGGAGGTCGGAGTCGTGATCAGCGACACCTTCGGCCGGCCCTGGCGGGTCGGCCTCTGCAACGTCGCCCTAGGGGTGGCCGGGATGCCGGCCACCGTCGACTACCGGGGCAGCCCCGACGACTTCGGCATGCCCCTGCACGCCACCCTGGTGGCCGTCGCCGACGAGATCGCCGCGGCCGCCGAGATGGTCATGGGCAAGACCCGGCGGATCCCCGTGGTGGTCGTCCGCGGGCTCGCGCTCGAAGGCCCCGCCGGCAGTGGACAGGAGCTGGTGCGCACCGCCGACCTGGACCTCTTCCGGTGAACCGGTGAGGGTTGCGGTCCTGGCCGGGGGGACCGGTGCGGCGCGGCTCGCCTGCGGGCTGGCGCGGGCCCTGGCTCCGGGAGAGCTCAGCGTGATCAGCAACACCGCCGACGACGAGGAGATGTGGGGACTGCTGGTCTGCCCCGACACCGATGCCGTCCTCTACCGGCTCGCCGGCCTCTTCAACGCCGAGGCGGGCTTCGGAGTTCGTGAGGAGAGCTTCCACGCCCTCGAGATGCTCGGCCGGCTGGGTGAGCCGGTCTGGTTTGGGCTTGGCGATCGCGACCTTGGCCTCCACCTCCTGCGGGCCTCCCTGCGGCGGCGGGGCATGACCCTCACGGAGGCGGTCGCCGAGATCGGCCGGCGGCTGAGCTTGAACGCGGCCGTCATCCCGATGAGCGACGACCCGGTGCGCACCCGGGTCGCGACCGACGCTGGTGAGCTGAGCTTCCAGGAGTGGTTCGTCGGCAAGCGCTGCGAGCCGCCGGTCCGCGGCCTGCGCTTCGAGGGACTGGAGGCTGCGGTGCCGGCGCCGGCCGCGGTGCAGGCGGTCCGCGCGGCGGATCTGGTGGTGATCGGCCCGTCCAACCCTCTCCTCAGCGTGGACCCGATCACCGCCCTGATTGGCCCTCACCTGGAGAGGGAGCGCGTTATCGCCATCGCCCCGATCATCGGGGGCCGCGCGCTGAAGGGCCCGACAGTTGCCCTGATGGCGCAGCTCGGTGAGGAGCCCACCGCCCTCGGAGTGGCGCGCCACTACGCAGGGCTGGCCTCCAGCTTTGTCCTGGACGCGGCCGACCGCGAGCTGTCAGACGCCGTCGCCCGGCTGCGGATGAGCCCCCACATTCTCGACACCGTGATGACGGGCGCGGAGGGCGAGGAGCGGCTGGCGAGGGAGGTGCTCGCCCTGAGCAGGGGCTGAAGAACCCCCGGCGAGGGATGTCGTTCCCAGGCCGGTGAGGCGACCGAGCCCCCGCAGGAGGCGACACACGCATCGCCGAGGATGGGGGCGGCAGGACCGTCGGGGGTTCTTCAGCTCCTGCTGGGGGACCCCGGCAGGAGCTGAGCCGGCGCTGCCGGCCGCCCGCGCCGGCCTCGAACCCGCAGCGACCAGCCGGCGGCCGCGATGGCGAGCAGCGCGACCACGTCGACCAGGCAGTGCGCGAGCATCAGGCCCACCGCCGGCCGGGAACTGTGCGTTCCATCACCGACTCGTCACCCGGCCGTACGACCGATGCTCAAACGTCAACCCGCAAAGTGAAGTCCTTCGCGTCAATCGGTGTGCACAGGAGGTCAACCGGGGTCGATCCAAGGAGGTGGTGCTTCATGAGCGAAAAACTCCCCACTCCTCCCCGACGCGGGACGCGTCGAAATGAGGAAGGGCAGGGCATGGTGGAGTACGCAGTCATCCTCGTTCTCATCGCTGTCGTCGCGGCCGTCATGCTTCTCGCTATCGGCCGGCAGGCCAATACTTTCTTCTCAAACGTCAGTTCCACCCTCGGGGGAACCTGACCACCACACCGAACGCGCAAGAGGAGCCGCGGCCGCGCCGCGGCTCCTCTTTGCGTCCATCGACACAGCCATGCCCGTCGCGCGCCTCGATCCGACCCAAAGGTGTCACGCGGACGGAGCCTGCCCTGGCCGCAGGGGCCCTCCCACGCCCGCTCGCGCAGCCGTCGCCTCAGGCGGCGGGGGGGAGGTGGCGCCGATCGATCTGCTTGCTGGCGGCCTGGGGGTTGCCCCAGGTCACGCTGCCGTTGGGCCACACCATCGCCGTGGTCCGCGGGGGCCGTTCGGCGTGGATCTCACCGCCCGCGATGTAGACGGGCCGGTGCAGACGGCGTGCCTCCGCCTTGGCGCCCTGAAACAGCTCGATGTCGATGCGTGTCGAAACCTGCTTTACCGCTGTGGTCAACGTGGGACTCTCCGTTCGGGCATCCTCGGCCCGGTTGCTCCGTCAACTATATCACGTCGGCCAGGCTAGTTCAGGGGAGATCGAACCCCCTGCTCTCTGCCCGAAGGACGCCGCCGGCCCACCGGTTTGCGAGCCAAGATGCCGGCCAGCTGCCGGGCCATGGGGAGCTCCTGCAGGCGTTCACGGGGCAGGGGCAGCGCCAAGGACCAATTCGGGCTCTCGCCCGCGCTGCCCGGCTGATTGGGTCGCTCCTGGACCTCGGCGACGTCCTCGAGGGTGGCGGCGAGCAGGGTGCAGGGGGAGCCGGCCAGGCGGCGGTGGGCGTGCACCACCGCGGCCGAGCTCTCCGCGTCGCGGGCCGGGCCCCCACCCTGGCGGAGGCGCTCCACCAGCTCCAGGGTGGCAGCGGCGCTGGCGGGCAGCCCGCTCCGGCGCCGTGCCCGCAGGTCGCTGCCGTCCCAGAGCCCGGTGACGGTGGGCAGGTCGTGAGTGGTCACCGCCGCCAGCGCCTGGCGCGGCCAGCGCGCGGGGGGAAGGTCTTCGAAGAGGAGCACCACGTAGCTGAGGAGCCCTCGCCGGCGCAGCCGCGAGCGGAATCCGGTGGGGACGGTGCCCAGGTCCTCGCCGATCACCGTGGCCCGGTGGCGGACCGACTCGAGGGCGACGATGCCGAGCAGGTCGCCGGCGGGGTACCCGAGGTAGCAGCCATCGGCCGGCCCTCCCCCCGACGGAACGCACCAGAGCCGCTGCAGCCCCATGACGTGGTCGATGCGCAGGCCGGCTCCCTCGCGCAGGTTGGCCCGAAGCGTCTCGATGAAGGGGGCGTACCCGGCCGCGCGCAGCTTCCAGGGGTCGAAGGCCGCGATGCCCCAATCCTGACCCCGCGTGTTGAAGCTGTCCGGAGGAGCTCCCACCGTCACGCCGGGGACGACCAGATCCTGCCAGAGCCAGGCGTCGGCGCCCCCCGGATGGAAGCCCACGGCGAGATCGCGGATCAGCGGGAGGGCAGCGCCGGCCTCTTCCAATTGACGGTCCAATTGCAGCTGCACCCACGCGTGGAAGCGCACCCGCCCCGCCAGCTCCGCCGCCGCGGCCCGGATCGCCGCGGGGTCGCGCCGCGCCAGCGGGCGCGGCCAATCGCGCCAGTCCCTCCCGTGGCGCTCCGCCAGGGCGCAGAAGAGGCCGAAATCGTGGAGGCGCGGCCGCGCCTTCAACGCCGTCTCCGCCTCGCCCGGGTGGGCGGTGTCGATGAACTCCCGCTCGAGAGCGGACATCTTGAGCAGGGCGACCTGATCGCGGTCGATCCGGCGCTCGCGGTTCAGCAGACGGGCCGCGGCCGCCAGATCGCTGACGTCGGTGTCCCCACCCGCGCGCTCCGGGCGCAGGTAGAGGGGATCGAGGAAGAGCCGGCTGGTGGGGAAGTACGGGCTGGGCTCGATGGGAAGGAGGGGGAGCCCGGCGTGGAGCGGGTTGACGAGCAGCGTCGCGGCTCCGAGCCCGGCCGCCCAGCCGGCGAGCCCGGCGAGGTCGGTGAGGTCTCCGATGCCCCAGCTTGCCGCCGAGCGGGTGGCATAGAGCTGGACCGCGAAGCCGAAGCCGCGCGCGGCGGGGAGGTGGCAGCGGGGCGGGGTCACGACCAGGAGGCGGCTCCGGCCCCCCGCGTGGAGGTGGTGGTACCCGAGCGGGAGGTCGGCGGGCAGCCGCTCGCCGCAGGCCCGCGTGGAGCCGTCCTCCAGCTCGACCTCCGACGGTACCGGCGACGACCCCTCCTCGCCGCGGCCAGCCCACGCGCACTCCCCCTGGACGACGACGAGCGGCCGGTCACCGTCCCGGTCGGGGCGGCGTCGATCAGCGCCGAGGGCGGCGAGCAGGGCGTCGACGGTCTCCGCGGATGCGCTGGTGCGGCTGCTGCCGGTGCTGACGTGGTGGGGCAGGAGGCCCCAGGCTCTGGGGCTCGGCGCGGTCATGGCCCCGTATCATCGCCTCGGATCGGTACGAGGAGACGGTATCGTTGGCCGCTGGAGGCGGTTGCGAACTGGCGCCGTCCCGGGGGACCCGATCCCCACCTGGAGTCGCCCGCGTGGCACCGCGTCCTCGGCAGTCCTCGCCGCCGGCCCCCCCAGATCCGGGGCCGGCAACGGCTGCGACCCCACCACCATCGGCCGCGGCCCCGACCGCGGGCCACCCGTGGCCGGGCCAGCACTTCCCGCTCGGTGCCCAATGGGATGGCAACGGCACCAACTTTGCGCTCTTCAGCGCCAACGCCGAGAGTGTGGATCTGGTGCTGGTCAACCCCGACGGGAGCACGCGGGAGATCTACGAGCTCTCGGATCGGACCGACCTGACCTGGCACGGCTACCTGCTCGGGGTCGGCCCGGGAACCCGCTACGGCTACCGGGTCCACGGCCCCTACGAGCCGGCCGCCGGCCGCCGCTTCAACCCCCGGAAGCTGCTCGTCGATCCGTACGCGCGGGCTCTCACCGGGGCGGTCGAGTGGGTGCCCGAGGTCTACGGCTACGAGTGGGACCGCCGGATGACCGACGACGTCCGGAGCGAGCTCGACTCCGCCGGCCATGTCCCGCTCTCGGTGGTGGTGGACAACCGCTTCGACTGGGCGGGGACTCCGCCTCCCCGGATCTCGTGGGCCGACACCGTCGTCTACGAGACCCACGTCCGCGGCTTCACGATGCGCCATCCCAACGTGCCCGAGCACCTGCGCGGAACCTACGCCGGTCTCGGCCACCCCGCCGCCATCGGACACCTCAAGGCGCTCGGCGTCACGGCCGTCGAGCTGATGCCGGTGCATGCGTTCATCGACTCGGGCCGCCTGCACGAGCTCGGTCTCCGCAACTACTGGGGCTACGACACCATCGGCTACTTCGCCCCCGAGGGCCGCTACGCGGCAGCGGGCGACCAGGGCGGCCAGGTCGTCGAGTTCAAGCGGATGGTGCGTTCCCTCCACGCCTCCGGGCTCGAGGTCTTTCTCGACGTCGTTTACAACCACACCGGCGAGGCCAATCGCCTCGGTCCGACGCTCTCCTTCCGGGGCATCGACAACCAGGCGTACTACTATCTCGACCCCCACGATCGCCGCCACTACTGGGACGTGACCGGGACGGGCAACACGCTCAACGCGGGGGCGCCTCAAACCCTGCGCCTGATCATGGACTCGCTGCGCTACTGGGTCACCGAGATGCACGTCGACGGCTTCCGTTTTGACCTTGCGTCGGTGCTCGCGCGGCAGTTCTACGAGGTCAACAAGCTCGCCGCCTTCTTCGACATCATCCACCAGGACCCCGTGCTCGCCGAGGTGAAGCTGATCGCCGAACCCTGGGACATCGGGCCGGGCGGATACCAGGTCGGCAACTTCCCGGTGGGGTGGGCGGAGTGGAACGGCAAGTACCGCGACACTGTTCGCGATTACTGGCGCGGCGCTCCCATCGGCGTCGCCGACCTCGCGTACCGTCTGACCGGGAGCAGCGACCTCTACGCGGACGACGGTCGCGGACCGAGCGCCAGCATGAACTTCGTGACGGCCCACGACGGTTTCACTCTGCGTGACCTGGTCTCCTACGAGCACAAGCGCAACCAGGCCAACGGCGAGGAGAACCGGGACGGCACCGACGACAACCGCTCCTGGAACTGCGGTGTCGAGGGCGAGACCGACGAAGCCGCGGTGAACGAGGTGCGGATGCGCCAGCAGCGCAACTTCCTGGCCACTCTGCTGCTCTCCCAGGGCTGTCCGATGATCCTCGCGGGGGACGAGATAGGCCGCACCCAGCAGGGGAACAACAACGCGTACTGCCAGGACAGCGAGCTTTCCTGGGTTAACTGGGAGCACGACGACCCGGTGCTGTTCCGCTTCACCCGCCGGCTGATCGCCCTGCGCGCGCAGCATCCCGCCCTCCGCCGTCAGCACTTCTTCACCGGTCGGATCGTGGGCAGAGGTCTCAAGGACGTTCGCTGGCTGCGGCGCAACGGCGTGGAGATGACCGATGAGGACTGGGGCAGCCACGAACGGCAGTCGCTCGCGATGATCCTCGACGGCGGCCTGATCTCCGACCGGACGGCGACCGGGGAGCGGATCGTCGATGACACCCTGGCGGTGCTCCTGCACTCGTCCGAGGACGCCTGCGACTGGGATCTGCCTCCCGGGACCTGGCAGGTGATCCTGGACACCGCCCAGCCGGACGAGGATCCCGGCACCCGTGGGGTCCGCACCCCGGAGCGTCTCCAGGTCGAGGGGCGGTCGCTGGTCGTCCTGCGGCTCAGCGAGCCCTCGGCCGTGGGTGTCCCGGCGGCTGTGCCCGGGCACTCGATCCCATAGCTGCTTGTCAAGCCTCAGGAGTGGTTTCGGGTCGACCACTCCTGGAGACCCCGACCCACGCATCATTGTGTGGCTGTGCTGTTGGCCTCCCTGACCGGGTTCGCGTCTGGCTTTGTCCAGCATTGGGGCTACCTGGCCGTATTCCTGCTCGCCGGGATCGAGAGTTTCTGCGTGCCCTTCCTTCCCGGCGAGACCGCGCTGCTCACGGCCGCTGCCCTCGCGGGGAAGCTGCACCTGGCCATCGGCGGGATCATCGCGGCGGCCGCGGCCGGCCCCATCGTCGGGGGCAGTCTCGGCTATGCCCTCGGCTGGTGGGGGGGGTACCGCCTCCTGGTCCGCTACGGCGCGCGCATCGGCCTCGGCCAGCCCCAGGTCAAGGTGACCCACTACCTCTTCCAGCGTGACGGCGGGAGGGTCGTCTTTCTGGGCCGGTTCATCCTCGTGCTGCGCAGCTTCGCCGGGCTGCTCGCCGGTGCGGGCCGGATGCCGCCGCTCGCCTTCCTTTTCTTCAACGCGGCCGGCAGCGTGGTCTGGGCCACGGCCTACGGGCTCGCGGCCTACGCGGCGGGCAGCGCGCTCCTCAGCCTCAGCGGGTGGCTCGCGGCCGGCTTCGGCCTCGCGGCCGCCGCCGTCGTGGTGACCGGTCTGCTCCTGCTGCGCCGGCAGTCCACCCGCCTGGAGGCGCGGGCTGAGGCGGCCTCACCAGGACCCATGGCCGGTTACCCGGGAGGCCCGCCGCTCTGAATCGGGGTGCTCGCCGGCGACATCCAGTTGCCGGCCTGAGCCCGGCGCCAGAGTCGCCTCCGGGAATGCGGCGTCAGAACTACGCGCTGCCGGGATGGATGAGGTCGGAGGAGGCCACGTACATGAGGCCCGCCTCGTGCTCATCGGATTCGCGGTCCAGGTGCTCGATGTGGACCTCCAGTGCACTTCTCTGGGCGGCATCCATGGGCGGGGCGGCGGGGCCGGTCCCTGCGACAGCGGCCTGCAGATGGGCGAACGCGTCGCGGGCGCACGACACCACGTCCTGGCGGTGGAAGTCGGCGACCCCGAGGACGTCGGACCTCGGCGGGAGGTCGGGAATCTCCTCGGGGTTGGCGAGCGGGGTGCTGAACGCGGGCGTCGGGAGCTTCAGTTCGGGGAACTGGAGCTCGGGGAACTGCGGTTCCGGGAGTTCCGGCTCGGAGAGGTCCACATGGGCGATTGTCGCGCCCGGGCGGGAGGGATCGCTGAGCAGGTCGGGGACGTGGCGCACGCGTCACCCCAGGCCTCCCTATGATGGGCCAGGTCCGGCCATGAGGCGACAGAGGTAACAGTGTGAAGATCATCGATGCCAGGGTCATCATCACGTGCCCGGGGCGCAACTTCGTGACCCTGAAGCTGACCACTGACGAGGGCGTCACCGGCGTCGGCGATGCCACCCTCAACGGGCGCGAGCTTGCCGTGGCCAGCTACCTCACCGACCACGTGTGCCCGCTGCTCCTCGGCCGCGACGCCTCGCGCATCGAGGACACCTGGCAGTTCCTCTACAAGGGCGGCTACTGGCGCCGTGGCCCGGTCACCATGACCGCGATCGCGGCCGTCGACACGGCTCTCTGGGACATCAAGGGCAAGATGGCCGGCCTGCCCGTGTACCAGTTGCTGGGCGGCCGGAGCCGCGACGGCGTCACCGTCTACGGACACGCCAACGGCGAGACCGTGCCCGAGGTGCTCGACGAGGTGGCCCGTTTCCTGGATCTCGGATACCGCGCGGTCCGCGTGCAGGTGGGCATCCAGGGGATCGGCTCGATCTACGGGGTGAGCCCTGACACCGCCCACCGCGAGTCCGGGTACGTGCCCACGGCTGAGAGTTCGGACTGGTCCACGGCCCGCTACCTGCACCAGATACCGGCGCTCTTCGAGGCGGTCCGAGAGCGCTTCGGTTTCGACTTCGCACTCCTCCACGACGCCCACCACCGGCTGACCCCGATCGAGGCCGCCCGGCTGGGGCGGCGGGTCGAGGAGTACCAGCTGTTCTGGCTCGAGGACCTGGTGCCGGCGGAGCTCCAGGAGGGCTTTCGCATCATCCGGCAGCACACCACGACGCCACTGGCCGTGGGGGAGGTCTTCAACTCCATCTGGGACTGCCAGCAGCTCATCACCGAGCAGCTCATCGACTTCATCCGCGCCGACGTCGTCCACGCCGGTGGGATCACCCACCTCCGGCGCATCTTCCAGCTCGCCGATCTCTACCACGTCCGCAGCGGCTCCCACGGTGCCAACGATCTCTCGCCCGTCTGCCTCGCCGCCGCGCTGCACCTCGACATCTCCATCCCCAACTTCGGCATCCAGGAGTACATGCGACACTCCGCAGAGACCGACGAGGTCTTCCCGCACGCCTACAGTTTCGCCGACGGCTACCTGCACCCCGGCGAGGTGCCCGGCCTCGGGGTCGACATCGACGAGGAGCTGGCCGCGCGGTACCCGTACCAGCGTGCTTATCTGCCGATCAACCGCCTGGTCGACGGCACGGTGCACAGCTGGTGACGCCCCGCCTCCAGATCCCACCCTCCGGAGCGCTGGACTTCCTCTCGCTCGGGGCACTGGTGATCCGTCTGGATCCCGGTGACGTCCCCTTCCAGAAGGCCACCGAATGCCGCATTCACGTGAGCGGTGCGGAGTACAACGTGGCCGCCAACCTGGCCAGCTGCTTCGGCCTGCAGACCGCGGTGGCCTCCGCCTGTGTCGACTATCCGATCGGCCAGCTCGTCGCCGAACGAGCGCGCGCCATGGGTGTCCGGGGCATCTACCGCTGGTCCCAGCACGACGGGGTGCGCGGCCCCAACATCGCCACCGTCTACAGCGATCGCGGCTTTGGCATCCGCCCGCCTGTCGTCTTCTACAACCGGGCAGACGAGGCGGCCGCCCTCCTCGGTCCCGGTGACTTCGACTGGGCCGGAATATTCGGAGAGGGGGTGCGCTGGTTTCACTCCGGTGGGCTCTTCGCCGCACTCTCCGAGTCGACCAGCGAGCTGATCATCGAGGGGATGCGCGCCGCCAGGGCGGCCGGCGCCGTGGTCTCCTTCGACCTCAACTATCGAGAGAAGCTCTGGGCCACTCACGGCGGCCGGCCGCAGGCGCAGGCGGTGATCGGCCGGATCGTGGAAAACGTGGACGTGCTGCTCGGCAACGAGGAGGACGTCCAGCAGGCTCTCGGCATCTCCGGCCCCGAGCCGGGCGCCGGGGGAGGCGTGGAGGTGAAGAGCTTCGTGGGCCTGATGGATCGGGTCCGCGAACGGTACCCGAACCTGGCGGTGATGGCGACCACGCTGCGTGATGTCCGCTCCGCGAATCGCCACATCTGGAGCGCCGTCGCCAGGGTCGGAGACGAGACCTTCGCGGCGCCCAGCACCGAGCTGGATGTCTATGACCGCGTCGGTGGTGGCGATGGTTTCGCGGCGGGTTTCATCTACGGTCTGCTCGCGGGCGAGCCGCCCGAGCAGGCGTTGCGTCTCGGCTGGGCGCACGGCGCCCTCGTCACCGGCTACCCGGGGGACACCACGATGGCGACGCTCGCCCAGGTGCGCGCCATCGCGGCGGGGGGCGCCGCGCGGATCCAGCGATAGGGGGCGGGCCCCCGCCACCCAGGGAGGAGCTTCTGTGGCCAGGATCGATCTCCACCCCGATCGCCTGCTCCCGGTGGAACCGGCCCGGCGAGAGGTGGCCCGGCGCCTCTACGAGACGGTGCGGGGCTTGCCGATCGTCTCGCCGCACGGGCACGTGGACCCGCTCCTCCTCCAGCAGGACCGTCCCTTCGGCAATCCGGCGGCGCTGTTCATCACTCCGGATCACTACGTGACCCGCATGCTCCACGCCCACGGCGTGCCCCTCACCGAGCTGGGCCTCCCGCACCGCGACGGCGAGGGCAGCGCCGCCGACCCGCGCCAGATCTGGCGACGGCTGTGCGAGCGGTGGGACGTCTTCCGCGGCACCCCGTCCCGCTACTGGCTCGAAGCGGCGCTGGCCCAGGTGTTCGACGTCCCCATCCGCCCGTCCGCCGCCGACGCCGACCTCATCTACGACCGCCTCATGGAGCGCTTCGCACTCCCCGAGTACCGGCCGCGGGCCCTGTTTGACCGCTTCGGGGTGGAGGTGCTGGCGACCACCGACGACCCGTGCAGCGATCTCTCCGCCCACCGCAGCCTGCGTGACGACCCCTCCTGGAAGGGGCGAGTGGTCCCGACCTTTCGCCCCGACGCCTACCTCGACCCGTCGCTGCCCGGCTGGGCCGGGCACGTGGAGCAGCTCGGCACCTCCGCCGGCATCGACACCTCCACCTACCGCGGCTACATCCAGGCTCTGGAGGCTCGGCGTGCCTTCTTCATCTCCCAGGGGGCCACCGCCACCGACCAGGGGCCGCCCGACGCCGGCAGCGTGATCCTCGCGCCCACCGAGGCGGCGCAGCTCTTCGCGAGAGCCTTGGGGGGCACGGCCAGTCCGGAGGAGCGGAGAGCGTTCCGGCAGCACATGCTCTGCGAGATGGCCCGGATGTCCTGCGACGACGGGCTGGTCATGCAGCTGCACCCCGGCGTCTTCCGCAACCACCACCCGCCGACCTGGCGGGACTTCGGCACCGACGTCGGTGCCGACATCCCGGTCGCGATCGAGTTCACCCGCGCTCTTCAGCCCTTGCTCGACCTCTACGGAACGCACCCCAACTTCCGGATCGTCCTCTTCACCCTCGACGAGTCCACCTGGTCGCGAGAGCTGGCGCCGCTCGCAGGTTTTTACCCGTCCGTCTACCTCGGGGCACCGTGGTGGTTCCTCGACACTCCGGACGCCATGCTCCGTTTCCGGGCGGCCGTCACCGACACCGCCGGCTTCGCGAAGACGAGCGGATTCGTCGACGACACCCGCGCCTTCTGCTCCATCCCGGTGCGCCACGACACGGCGCGCCGCATCGACTGCGCCTACCTGAGCCGGCTGGTGGTCGAGCATCGGCTGGACGAGGACGAAGCGGCGGCGACCGCCGCGGACCTGGCCCACCGGCTTCCGCGCGAGGTCTTCCGCTTTTGACCCGGCTGAACCGCCAGAGCTGGCCGTCGGCCGGTCAGCCCCGGCCGGTCCGTGCCGTGCACCTCGGCCTGGGTGCGTTCCATCGCTCGCACCAGGCCTGGTACACGGAGCACGCCGGGGACTTGGAGCCGTGGGGCATCGCCGCCTTCACCGGTCGTAGTCCCGGGGCGGCGACGCTGCTGCAGGCACAGGACGGCCTCTACACGCTGGTGGAGCGCGGCCCCGAGCGCGACCGGTGCGAGGTGGTGGCCAGCATCAGCGCCGCACACGATGGTGACGATGCGGGAGCCTGGGCGAGGTACCTGGCGTCACCACAGGTTGCCGTGGTGACGATGACCGTCACGGAGGCCGGATACCACCTGGACGGCAATGGGCACCTCGATCTCAGTCACCCGGAGGTCGCCGCCGACATCGAGCGTCTGCGCGTGACGAGCGCCCAGCCGGTGCCACCGCTCCGCACCATGCCGGGGCGGCTCGTGGCCGGCCTCGCGGCTCGCCGGATCGCGGATGGCGGACCGATCACCATCGTCCCCTGCGACAACCTCCTGGGCAACGGCGACACGACCCGTGCCGTGGTCCTCGAGATGTGC